>Ga0265338_10006500_pt1 | contig 14863 bp, 13 predicted proteins | sample 42126metaG_FD_193579 | JGI IMG/M metagenome (GOLD analysis project Ga0265338, IMG submission 193579) | Rhizosphere microbial communities from Carex aquatilis grown in University of Washington, Seatle, WA, United States - 4-21-26 metaG | ecosystem: Host-associated > Plants > Roots > Rhizosphere... | reverse complement strand
CACCTCCCGGTCGGACTTGCGGTCCAGCAGCGAATAGGCCACCGGCACCACCACCAGGGTCAACAGGGTGGAGAACAGGATGCCGCCGATCACCGTGATGGCCATGGGCGCGCGTATCTCGGCGCCCTGGCCCACGCCCAGCGCCATGGGCAGCAGCCCCAGGGTGGTGGTGAGCATGGTCATGACGATGGGGCGCAGCCGTGAGCGGCCGGCTTCGACGAGCGCAGTGTCGCGCTCCATGCCGCGCGCGCGCAACTGGTTCACCAGGTCCACGAGCACGATGGCGTTGTTCACCACGATGCCCGCCAGCATGATGAGGCCGATGAACACCACCACGCTGATGGTGGTCTGGGTGATGAACAGCGCCAGCACCGCGCCGACCAGCGCCAGCGGCACGCTGAACATGATCACCAGCGGATGGATGAGCGACTCGAACTGGGCGGCCATCACCAGGTACACCAGGAAGATGGCGAGTCCCAGCGCGAACTGCATCGAGTGGAACGAGCTCTGCATCTCCTCGTTCTGTCCCGCCACCCGCACGAACACGCCGGCGGGGAGGGCGATCTTGGCCACGATGCTGCTGGCTTCCGCGGCCGCCGTGCCGAGGTCGCCCTGGGCCACGTTGGCGGAGACCAGTGCCACGCGCTGCTGGGCGCTGCGGCGGATCTCGCCGGGGCCCTCGTCCAGGGTCACGTCGGCCACCGCCGAGAGCGCCACCGGCTGGGCCGCGCCCGGGTTGATGATCAGGTTGCGGATGTCGTCCACGCTGCTGCGCTGGTCCTCGCGGTTGCGCACCAGCACGTCGATCTTGCGGTCATGCAGCGTGTAGCGCGTCGCCACGTCGCCGCGCACCTTGGAGACCACGGTGTTGGCCACGTCGCTGGAGAGCAGGCCCAGCTGTGCCGCCTTGGCGGCATCGATGTGGATCTGGATCTCCGGCTGGCCCGACTGCATGGTGTTCTTCACGTCGGCGAAGCGCGGGGATGCGGAGAGCGCCTGGGCCACCTTGTTGCTCACCTGCTTCAGGGTATCCAGGTTGTAGCCCACGATCTCCACCTCCAGCGGCGTAGCCAGGGTGAAGAGCGAGGGCTCCTCGAACTTGTAGTTCACGCCGGGCATGCGCGCCAGGGTGGTACGCAGCGTGGCCATCACGTTGGCCTCCACCCGCTTGCTGGTGCCGGGCTGCAGCACCACGTTCAGGCTCGCGGTGTTCTCGCCCGCGTCCACCGGATTCGCGTCCAGGCGGTTGCCGGTGCCGGCCACGGAATAGGTGGTGAGCACCTGTGGGATCTTGGCAGCGGCTGCCTGCACCTGGGTGATGGCGTCATCGCTGCCCGTGAGCGGCGTGCCGGGTGGCAGCGTGAGCTTCACCTGGAACTCGCCCTGGGACAGCTGCGGGATCAGTTCCACGCCCAGGGTCGGCAGCAGCAGCAGCGCCACCACCAGCGAACCTGCGGCGATACCCAGCACGTGAGCCTTGTGGCCCAGCGCCCAACGGATCAGCTTCGGATAGCCGTTCTCCAGGCGCGTGTAACCGCGGGTGAAGAGATCCATGACCGGCTTCAAGGGGCGACCCACGGCGAACGCCATGAGCTTGGAGAAGCCGCCGAAGCCCAGCACGATCCACTTGGCGACGAAGGTGAAGCCGCGCGCGCCGCCGCGGGGGATGTGATACAGGAACTTGGTGATGCGGCCCTGGGGCAGGGCGCGGGGGCGGTCCTCGCCCGTGCCCTGCACCGTGAGCTTGTTGCCGCTCAACCCCAGGCAGGCCAGCATCGGGATCAGCGTCAGCGCCGCGAACAGCGAGAACACCACAGAGTAGGTCACGGTCAGCGACTGGTCGCGGAACAGTTGGCCCGCGATGCCGGTGACGAACACCAGCGGGAAGAACACCGCGATGGTGGTCAGGGTGGCGGCGGTGATGGCGCCGCCCACTTCGCTGGTGCCGTGCTGCACCGCTTCCAGGGTGCCCTTGCCCATGGCGCGGTGCCGGGAGATGTTCTCCAGCACCACGATGGAGCTGTCCACCAGCATGCCGATGGCCAGCGAGATGCCGCCCAGCGACATCATGTTGAGGGTGATGTGGCCGGCGTACATGGCGATGAAGGTGGCGATCACCGATACCGGGATGGCGATGCTCACCACCACCGTGGACCACACGTTGCGCAGGAACAGGAAGATCACCAGCGCCGCCAGCATGCCGCCGATGATGGCGGCGTTGATCACGTCGCCGATGGCCTCGGAGATGAACACCGACTGGTCGTATTCCTTGGTGAGCTTGAGGCCCGCCGGCAGGTGCTGGTTGATGTCGTCGATCTTGGCGTCCACTTCCTTGGCCACCGCCACGGTGTTGGCGTCGCCGGCCTTGTAGAGCGCCAGTTCCACCGACTCGGCGCCGTTGATGCGGGTGATGGCCTCGCGCTCCTTGTAGGAACGTTCCACGCCGGCCACGTCGCGCAGGTAGATGGGGCGACCGTCGCGGGTGGCGACGATGGCATCGGCGATGTCGTCGACGCTCTGGAACTCGTTCATGGTGCGGACCAGCAGCTTCTGGTTGCCCTGCTGCAGCAGGCCGCCGGAGAGGTTCACGTTCTCCGCCTTGAGGCGGTCCGAGACCTCGGCGTTGGTGAGGTGCAGTTCCGCGAGCTTGCCCTGGTCGGCCAGCACGTGCACTTCGTCCTCCAGGCCGCCGCTCACCTTCACCGCGCCCACCCCGTCCACGGCTTCCAGGGCCTTGGTCAGGTCCTGATCCGCGTAGGTACGCAGGTAACGCAGCTGTTGCACCGCGGCATCCACGCCGGCGGTGGGCACCTGGTCTTTGGGCGTGCCGGTCAGGCCGAAGCGCATCACCGGTTCAGTGGAGGGGTCGAAGCGCAGCAGCACCGGGCGCTTGGCCTCCACCGGGAGCTCCAGCGCATCGATCTTCTCGCGCACGTCCACGCCCGAATAGTCCATGTCCGTGCCCCAGGTGAACTCCAGGGTCACGTCCGACTCGCCGGGGCGCGACACCGAGCGCACCTGGCGCACGTTCTTGATCACGCTCACCGCCTCTTCGATGGGCTTGGTTACCAGGTTCTCGACCTCCTCAGGTGCCGCGCCCGGCAGGTCGGTGCGCACCGTGAGGGAAGGGTAGGAGAGTTCCGGCAGCAGGTTGAGCTTGAGGCGCGACAGCGACACGAAACCGAACACGATCACCGCCAGGGTGAGCATGCCGATGGTGACGCGCCGGCTGGTGGCGAGCTTGACGATGCCGAGGATCTTGTGGGGCTGGCTCATGTGCGGGCCTTGTCGTCCAGATTGCAGTTGTTTTCGGTGTCATGTTCGCTGATCACCGCATAGGGCTTGAAGACGGGGAGGGCGTCGCTGATCTGATCCTGGACCTTGCGCTGGGTCTTCACGCCGTCACAGAGCTTCAGTACCTCCTGCTTGAGAGGCTCGGCCGCCTGGTTGGCGTCTTTATCGATCTGTTTCTGGCTGGCGCCGGTGAAGAGATCACCCAGCGCCGTGCTCAGGATGCCGCCCGCCATGTCCCACGCCTGCGCGTCCGCGGCGTCGCCGCGCTTCTCCAGGTCGCGCAGGTCCTGGGAGTACTGCACCAGCAGTCGGCGTTGGGCGTCGGTCAGCGGCACGTCCTGGCCGCCGATCTTCAGGTCGCCGGCGGGGTCGATCTCGGCCGGGCTGTGGTCGGCGGCGGTGATCACGATGTTGGTCCCTTTGATGTCGATACGGCCCTTGTCATAGGTGTGGATGCGGACGTTCGCTTGCGCGGTGCCTGCAGCCAGGAGGTAAAGGGCAGCCGAGAGGCTCAGTGACGCTTTCGATACGGTCTGCATGGTCATCTCCCTCTTCATGACGATCCCCAGGAGTCCAGGAACCCGCACGGTCTCAGACCTCGATGTCGTTGTCGTCCACGTGGCAATCGTGCTCGGACTTGGTGTCGATCACGGCGTAGGGCTGGAAGGCGGGCAACTCGGCCACCAGGGCGGCCTGCACCTGGCGCTCGCTCTGCACGTCCTTGCACAGGGCGCGGGCTTCTTGCTTGAGGGGTTCCGCCTTGGCGCGCGCATCGCGGTCGATGCGCTGGTCGTCGTCGCCGCCGGTGAAGAGGTCCGACACCACGGTGCCCACGATGCCGCCCACCATGTTCAGGGCGTCGCGGCCGATCTGCATGCCGCGTGCCCGGATGTCGCGCACGCCCAGGCCGTAGCGGCGCAGCAGCTTGCGCTCGTCGTCGTTCACTGCCACGGTCTTGCCGGCGATGCTGAGGTCACCGCTGGGGCTGATGCGGGCCTTGCTGTGGTCGCGCGCGGTGATCACCACATCGTCGCCGTCCATGTCGATCTGGCTGTCGCCGAAGGTGCCCACGCCCGCGCTGATGTGCACGTCATCGGGGTCGTTATAGGCGGCGGTGCGGGCGTCGGCCAGGGCCGCGTCCATGCACAGGATGCAGGCGCTGCCGATGAGGATGGCCGGTATGCGATGGATGTTCTTCATATGCGACCTCTCTATATATGTGTCGACCTCAGACCGAAGGCGCGGGCTTGCCCTGCTGGGCGGCCATGGCCTTCTGCGGCGTGGTGTTCACCACCGCCACCTTGGCGCCATCCTTGAGGCTGTTCTGGCCCAGCGTCACCACCATGTCACCGCTGGCGATGCCGTGGATGATCTCCACCTTGTCGCCGTCGACATAGCCGAGCTGCACCGGCACGCGATGCGCGACGCCGGTCTTCACCACGTACACCGCCGACTCGCCGTCCTCGGTGATGATGGCGGCGCGCGGCACCGTCAGCGCGTCCTTGTGCACGTCGTAGGTCACGTTGACGCGTGTGAACATGCCGGGTGCGAGTTCATGGTCGCCGCGGCGCACTTCCACCGTCACCTTGAAGGTGCCGGTCTGGGGATCCACCACCGGCGAGAGGCGTGCCACCTTGCCGGTGTAGTTCTTGCCGGGCAGGGCGTCGGCCTGCAGCGTGGCCGGCTGGCCGGGCTTGATGCGCGCCAGCGCGTTCTCCGGCACGTAGATCACGGCCAGCAGCGGGTCGAAGTCGGTCACCACGTACACCGACTCGTTCGGGGTGAGGGTGTTGCCCACCTTGATGAGGCGCTTGGCCACCACGCCGTCGATGGGCGAGCGCAGCACGGTGCGGTCCAGGTTCAACTTGGCCAGGTCGTTGGTGGCCTTCAGCGCCTCCAGGTCGTACTTCACCGCGTCGAAGGCGTCCAAGCTGATGAGCTTGCGGTCGAACAGCGTCTGGCTGCGGTTGAACTCCTGCTGCTTCTTGTCGTAGTTGGCCTGGGCCTGCTCGGCGTTGTAGCGCATCTCGGTGTCGTCGAGCTTGGCCAGGGCGTCGCCGGCGCGCACCTCGCGGCCTTCCTCGGCGTAGATCTCCGAGACCGTGCCGCCCACCTTGGCCACCACCGTGGCCTCCTCGGCGGCTTCCAGGGTGGTGGTGCCAGCGTAGGTGGCCGCCACCTGGCCGCGCTGCGCCACCACGGCTTCCACCGGGATGGCGGGGGTAGTGTCCGCTGCCGGGGTGTCCTTGGCCTGGGCAGCACTACCGCCGCAGGCGGTCAGCCCCAGGGTGCTTACCAAGAGGAGACCGGCTGAGACGGCAAGGATTTGGCGGTTCATGGCGTGCCTCGAGTTCATTTTCGTTAAGCCCCAGGAGCAAAGTACTGTTATAGCTAAGTATAACAGTAGATTTTAAGGATGCAAGATAGCCACCCCCCGGAAATCCGGGGGGTGGCTACTAAATAGATGCGCGAGGAAAGGCTTTAGTTGCGGTTAGCGTCGGCTACAGCCGCAGCCGGCTGGCCTGGGAACAGGCCCTGGGCACCGATGTCCGCGGCGATGGAGGCGGTCTCCACCAGGAGCACGTCCGGGGCGATGCCGCCGGCGTCCGCGTCGCTGCCTTCGCTGGTGTCGGGCTTGGCGGCCTTGAGGGCGTCTTCCAGGGTCGTTGCCGGCGCCAGACCCTTGAGCTTGCGCCAGGCGTTCAAGGTCGCGAGCTTCTTGGCGTCATCGTCGGTGCGCTGCTTCTGGCGGTCCGCCAGCACCAGGGAGATGGAGGTCTGGGCCCGTTCCACCTCCATGTCGTGGACGCTGTCCGTGAACAGCTTCCAGGACTGGTCCTTGGCGATGCGGGCGTTGTGCTCCGTGGTGAGCTGGGGCAGCGCCTTGTCCAGGCCGGCCTTGAGCGGCGTGAAGTCGCTGGACTTGATCTCGTCCCAGGGCAGGGCGCTGGGGTTGGCGGATTCGCCGAACTCCGTCGGATCGATCAGGGCGGGCAGGGCGATGTCGGGTACCACGCCCTTGTGCTGGGTGCTGGAGCCGGTCACGCGGTAGAACTTGTCCATGGTCAGCTTGAGCTGGCCCGCGTCGGTGTCGCCGGGGATGAAGCGCGACAGGTCCTTCACCTGCTGCACCGTGCCCTTGCCGTAGGTCACCGAGCCCACCACCACGCCGCGGTGATAGTCCTGGATGGCGGCAGCGAAGATCTCCGAGGCGGAGGCGGTGAAGCGGTTTACCAGCACCGTCAACGGGCCGGAATAGAGCACGCCGGAATCCTCGTCCTCGTTCTCCACCTGCACGTCGCCGTCGGGATCGCGGATCTGCACCACCGGGCCTTCCGGGATGAAGAGGCCGGTCAGGTCCTCGGCTTCCTTCAGGGAACCGCCGCCGTTGTTGCGCAGGTCGATGACGATGCCATCCACGTGCTGGGTCTGCAGCTCGCCCAGGAGCTTGCGCACGTCGTGGGTGGTGCTGGTGTAGTCCTTCTGGCCCTGCATGCGCGCATCCACGTCCTCGTAGAAACCGGGGATGGTGATGACGCCGATCCTGTAGGTCTTCTTGCCGCGGGTCACGTCCATGACCTTCTGGTGCGCGGCCTGCGCCTCCAGCTTCACGTCGGCGCGCACGTAGGCGATGGTCTTCTCCGGCGTGCCGGGCGCGGCGCCGGCGGGCAGGATCTGCAGGCGCACCGGGGTGCCGGGGGTGCCGCGGATCAGCGCCACCACGTCGGTGAGGCGCCAGCCCACCACGTCCACCATGTCGCCGGTGCCCTGGGCCACGCCGGTGATGCGATCATCGGCGTGCAACTGCTTCTTCGGATCCTGGTCCGCGGGGCCGCCGGGCAGCAGGTGATCCACCTTGATGTACTCGCCGTCGGCCACCAGGGAGGCGCCGATACCCTGCAATTTCAGGCTCATCTGCATCTGGAACTCCTCCGCCTCGGTGGGCGGGAAGTAGTCCGTATGCGGATCCAGGGTATGGGCGTAGGACTCCATGAATATCCCGAACACGTCGGTGGAGGTCACCTGGTGGGAGCGGTAGGTGAAGTTCTGGTAGCGCTTGCGCAGCGTCTCCTGCGCCTGGGGCCAGGTCTTGCCCGACAGCAGCAAGCCGATGACGTCGTTCTTCACGCGCTTGCGCCAGATGTCGTCCAGCTCGGCGGAGTCCTTGGCCCAAGGGCCCTTGCTGCGGTCGAAGGTGAAACTCTCCTTCACCGTCAGGTCCGGTTCCTTGTCGAGCTGCTTCAAGGCGTACTGGATGCGCTGGTCCACGCGCTTCTGGAACACGTTGAAGATGTCGAAGGCCGGCTGCACGTTGCCGCCGCGGATGTCGTCATCCAGCTTCAGGCGGTTGGGCGTGAAGGAATCGATGTCGGCCTGGGTGAAGTAGCTCTTGCCGCCGTCCAGGTCCTGCAGGTACTGGTCGAAGATCAACGCCGACTGGGCGTCATCCAGCGGCCGGTGCGCGTACTGATAGCGCTGCAGGATGCCGGCGATCACCTGGTCCACCAGTGCGTCATGGGGTTCCGGCACCACGTCTTTGGCGGTGGCGAAGGTGGCGACCGCCGGGGCCGGGGTCACCGCGGCGAAGACCGGCGTGAGGCAGAGCAGGGTGGCGGCGCTGAGCAGCGGCAGGGATATCGTATGGCGCATGGGTTTCAAGGGTTCCTGGGGACGGGATGCGGTAAGGGGCGACACAACTATATATATCAGCATAGGGCAAGCCGCCGGGCGGCGCGAGTCCCTTTACAATAGCGGCCCTCGCAGCCGCCTCGCATCCCTTAAGACCCCATGCGACCCTTAACGTTCATCAACGGTGTGCTCCTGGGCAGCGACGGGGCCCTGGCCAGCGTGCTTGGCATCATCATGTTCTTCCGCTGGACCCTCACCAGCGATCCCAGCCTGAACCAGACCGTGGTCAGCAGCGAGCTGCCGCGCGGGGAACTGCTGCGCGACATGGCCATCTTCACCGGCCTCGCGCTACTGGCCCTGGCGGCCTTCCTGGGCGAGCTGCGCATGAAGCGCTGGCGCGTGGCGGCGGACTACCTGCTGGCGGTGGCGCTGGTGGGCGTGGTGCTGTTCTTCTTCGCCGAGCCTGCCATGCGGCTGCGGGATTTCACGGTCCTGGCCGTGGCGGCCGTCTTGGCCGGGCTCATCTACGGTATATTTAGTAGGACGCCCTGGGCCGCGCGCCTGGCCCGCTGGCTCGAAGACTGAGGTCTCCGGCGTGCCGGGCCTGAAGTTCTGAATCAGCTTTTTATAAGGTTTTTATAAGGTTTTTCGCTGGCATCGCGCAGCGCTGCGGACTACCTTGAGAGCGTAATCGCACGGAAAATCCCGCTGCCGTCAATAGGAAAAGTGGGGCATAATGGCCCCCCTGGAGAGCCTGAAATTCCCCCTGGATTATTGACTTAACGTGGGGGATTAGAGTAAAAATCAGGGCCCATTGATGGCGTGATTAGGGACGTCCGCGAGCTGCATGGCTTGGCGGACGATTTTCGCGCATTTGTAACAGAGCGATTCCACATCCGGTGTTTCAGGAGACATCCACGTGAACTTTCAAGAATTACTCCATATTGCTGCGGTCTCGGGCGGCATCCTGTACGTCATCGTATTCATCCTGTTGGTGGGTCTCACCATCATCATCGACCGCACCTGGTATCTCGCCAAGGTGGTGCGCCAGGGCGAGCTGATCGCCGGCACCGTGCTGGAGATGGAAGATGTGGACCGTGACGCGCTGATGGATCTTGCGGTGCGTACCGCCAAGTATCCGCAGGGCGCGATCCTGGAAGTGGCGCTCAAGTATCCGGACGTCAAGGATCCGGTGCGTCTCTCCGAGCTCATCGAGGAGACCATCCTCCTGCAGGCGCCGCGCATCGACCGCGCGCTGTGGGCACTCGACACCATCGTGACCCTGGGACCGCTGCTGGGTCTCCTCGGCACCATCGTCGGCATCTTCGAGGCCTTCAAGGTGCTCGGCGCTGCTGACACCGCCCCCACCAAGGTGACCGGCGGCGTGGCAGAGGCCTTGATCGCCACGGCGGCCGGCCTGTTCGTCGCGATCTTGGGCCTGGTGTTCTTCAACGGCCTGAACAACCGCGTGCGTCTGATCATGCATCAGATGGAAGCCATCAAGGTGATGCTGGTCAACCGTCTCACCTGATAGTGATTGCGGCACGGCGCCCTCCATGCGGAGGGCGCCGTCATCCCACCTTAGAGTGCCGTCGCATGCCGACGGCAGAGGCAGGACAAAGTGGCTAATAAGTTTTTCGTAGAGAAGAAGGGTCGCATCGAGATCATCCCGATGATCGACATCATGTTCTTCTTGCTGGTGTTCTTCGTGATGATCACGCTGCGCATGATCCCGGCCACGGGTATCGCGTCGAAGCTGCCCCGCAGCTCCACCGCCGTGCAGATCGAGCGTCCGAAGATCATCATCAGCCTCCTGGCTGACGGCGAGATCGTGGTGGACGACCAGAAGATGACCTCCGACCAGCTCACCACCTATCTGTTGGGCCAGGATCCCGCGCACGCCAACGTGACCATCGCTGGCGCCAAGGAGACCACCCTGCAGTACCTGGTGATCGTGATGGACGCCATCCGTACCGCCGGCGTGACCGAGATCGGCATCGCCGCGAAGAACACGGACTAAGGGCGCGCACCGTGGCTGATCAAAAATACGTCTTCTCGGAAGGCCTCTTCACGCTGAAGAACCTGCGCTCCCTGGGCGCAGCGGCCATCGTCGAGGTGCTCATCGCCGTCGGCCTGGCCGGCATCCTGATCTGGCAGCAGCTGCATCCGGCCCCGCCGCCGCCGCCGATCAAGACCGCGAGCATCGAGATCCCGCCGAATCCGCCGCCGCCGCCGCCGCCGCCGCCGCGGAACATCCCGACGCCGCAGCCGCCGCAGCCGCAGCCGTTGTCCGAAGTGCCGCCGATCCCGACGCCGATCCCGACGCCGAACGCGGTACCCGTGCAGCCGCCGCAGCCGCCGCCGATCCCCAACACCAGCCGGCCGGCGCCTGAGAACATCATGACGGAGTTCACCTCCAGCATGCTGCAGGCCATCAACGCCGCCAAGGTGTACCCGAAGGAATCGCTGCTGGCGGGCGAGAGCGGCGAAGCCGTGGTCTCGTTCGACTACGTCAACGGCGTGGTGAGCAACATCCACGTGGACAAGTCCAGCGGCTCACGCGCGCTGGACCGTGCCGCCATGACGGCAGTGCAGAAGGCGGCCCTGCCGCCCAAGCCGGCCGAGCTCACGGACACCAAGCACTTCGTGTTCCACCTGCTGTTCAACCTGGGTGGGTGAGCCGCGATAGCGGCGGACGGCTGCCGGGAGCAGCCTGGGAAGGCCGGCAGGGATAGCGCCCTGGACCATCCTGTAGAAGTGAAGCCAATAAAAAAGCCGCTGCTCTCACGAGCAGCGGCTTTTTCATTTCCTGGAGAGCCGGTTCCGGCCGGTCTTGCCGGCCTTCATTACATCAAGCCTAGCACGCGTAGAGCCACCCAAACCGCCGGTTTTCCCGGTACGGATCGCGTGACGCGACCTATACTTCGAGTGAGTGAGCGGACTAGTCACAGAAGGGTTCCGGCCCAGCCACAGTGGAGCGGCGCTATCCGGGCCGGCTTTCCGGGGCTGCTCCCGGCAGCCCGTAAGCCGCTGTCGCGGCTCACCCGGCACTGGCATTCCTCCGAACAACACAGAGGGGCTAACACGTGACACAGAAACCTGTCTTCTCGGAAGGGCTCTTCACCCTCCGCAACCTGCGCTCCGTGGGCGCTGCCGCGATCATCGAGATATTGATCGCGGCCGGCATCGGCGGCATCCTCATCTGGCACGAACTGCGTCCGCCCGTCACGCAGCCGATCTCGATCGATCCCATGCCGATCCCCGACCCCGTGCAGCCCCCGGTGCCGCGTCACCTGCAGGTGCCGGAGCCGCAACAGCCTCAGGTGCAGCCGCTCACCGAGGTCCCGCCGGTCCGGACGGACATCCCGACGCCGACCACGCAGCCCTTGCAGCCACTGCTGCCGCCGTCGGGGCCGGCCCAGCAGCCATCGGCTGACGCTGCGAACGAGTTCGGCGCACGCGTGCTGCGCGCCATCAACGCGCAGAAGATCTACCCCAAGGTGGAGATGATGAAAGGCGACACGGGCGAGACCGTGGTCTCCTTCGACTACGTGGACGGCGTGGTGAGCGGTATCCATGTGGATAAGTCCAGCGGCTTCTATGAACTCGACAAGGCGGCCATGGACGCCGTGCAGAGGGCCGTGCTGCCGGAGAAGCCGGCGGAGCTGGCGGGACTCAAGCACTTCGTATTCACTTTGGCATTCGATTTGGGAGGCTGAGTGCAGCCTGATTAAAAAGCCGCCAGCCGTGAGGCTGGCGGCTTTCCTTTGTCGGTATGTGCAGGGCAGGCAGCGCGCTTTCGTGCTCCGGGAATAGCGGTGTATATTGCTGGGTCTGGATTTACTGCACCCATCGTCGCGGTGCGCTTCAGGAGTGACAGCATGCGTACCTTCGTGAGCTCGGTCTTGCTGGGCCTCGCCCTGGCGTCCCAGTCGAGCGTGTCCCTGGCGGACAATTTCACCATCAGCACCCCCGCGTTCAAGGATGGCGGCACCATCGCCATGGCGCAGGTGTTCAACAGCTTCGGCTGCACCGGCGGCAACCATTCCCCGGAACTGTCCTGGTCAGGCGCGCCCGCCGGCACCAAGAGCTTCGCGGTCATGATCTATGACCCGGATGCGCCCACCGGCAGCGGCTTCTGGCACTGGTCGGTGTTCAACATCCCGGCCAACACCACACGTATCCCGGCCGATGCCGGCAACGATGAGAAGGGCACGGGCCTGCCCCAAGGCACCGTGCAGGGCCGTACCGACTTCGGCTTCTCCCACTTCGGCGGCCCCTGCCCGCCGGTGGGTGATGCCCCGCACCACTACCAGGTGACGGTGTATGCGCTGAAACTCGACAAGCTGCCGCTGGATGCCAGCGCACCCGCGGCATTGGTCGGCTTCTACGTGCACATGAACATGCTTGGCAAGGCCACCATCACGGGGCTGTTCGGCAGAGCCAAGTGACGGGATGATGCATCGCCCGGTCAGGCCTCCTGCGGCCTGACCGGGCGGGTTTCAGACAGGCAATGGGGTCTGCCTTCAACCGCCTTAGGCTTAGCCGACGGCTGATGACTCCTACTGGATAGCCCAACAACAACTCCTGCGGAAGCCCACGGGGCTTTTGCAGCCCGGCGTTCAGGAGGAGTCTCGTCATGTGGAACTATGTTGCGGTCGCTCTCGGCGGTGCCTTCGGTTGCTGCGCACGCCTGGGCGTGAACCAGCTGGTGCACGAGCGCCTCGGTCAGGCCTTCCCTTTCGCCACACTCATCATCAACGTCTCAGGCTGCCTGGCCATGGGCTTCCTCTTCTTCTACACCCTCGAGCAGCTCAGCATGAGCCCTGTGTTGCGCCTCGCCATCATCACCGGCGTGCTGGGCGGCTTCACCACCTTCTCGGCCTTCGGCATCGAGACCCTGCTACTGGTCGAGGATGGCAAGCTGGGGCAGGCCGTGCTCTACGTGACCCTGTCGGTGGTGTTGGGCATCGGCGCGGTGTTCACTGGGGCCTGGCTGGCGCGTAGCCCGCTGCTCTAGGCGACGCGCAGCTTCTGAACCCGCTGGGAGACCGGATGTGACGACGGCAAAGCAGAAAGCCCTGCGCTTCGTGGTGAGCCTGGGGCTGGTGAGCCTGTTCGCGGATTTCACGTACGAGGGCGGGCGCAGCATCGTGGGGCCGTTCCTGGCCTCCCTGGGGGCGAGCGCCTTCTATGCCGGCGCGGTGGCCGGCGTCGGCGAGTTCCTGGGGTATGCCATCCGGCTCTTCTCCGGTCGCCTGGTGGACCGCACCCACAAGGACTGGCTGATCCTCTCGCTCGGATATGTGGTGAACCTGGCCTCGGTGCCGCTCATGGCGCTGGCGCCCAACGCGCTCATCGCGGGCAGCCTGGTGTTCAGCGAGCGCCTGGGCAAAGGACTGCGCGCACCGGCGCGGGATGCGCTGCTGGCGAAAGCGGGGCATGAGCTGGGCCACGGCAAGGCCTTCGGCCTGCACGAGTTCCTGGATCAGTTGGGTGCGGTGCTGGGCCCCTTGGCGGTGGCCGCGGCGGTCGCCTACTCGGGTTATCGCTTAGGCTTCGGCATCCTGGTGGTGCCGGCGGTGCTGGCACTGCTGTTCCTGTGGCGCGCCAGCGGCATCGGCGATGCGGAGCGCAAGGCCGGCCGGATCGCGGGCAAGCTCAAGTTCGACAAGCGCTACTACCTGTACCTGGCCTTCTCGGTGGTCACGGTGATGGGCATCGCTCACAACATCCTCTACGCCTACCACCTGCAGTACACCCATCGGTTGTCGCCGGTGGCGATACCGATCCTATTCGCCTTCACCATGGGCGTGGATGGGGTCGTAGCGCTGGCCTGCGGCTGGCTCTACGACAAGTACGGGCTGAAGGTGCTGATGCTGTTGCCGCTGTTCACGGTGCCGGCCACGCCCTTGCTGTTCCTGTCGCCGAGCCCCGCGCTCATCTGGCTCGGCGGCGGCCTGTGGGGTGCGGCCATGGGCCTGCAGGATGCCACCATGCGCTCCGGTGTCGCCACGCTCACGCCCGAGAACATCCGCGGCACGGCCTACGGCATCTTCGACGCGGTGTACGGCACCGCCTGGTTGATCGGCAGCCTGCTGCTGGGCTGGCTCTATGGGGTGAGCCCCCAGGCGCTGGTGATCGCGGCGGTGGTATTCCAGGTAGCCGCATTGCCGCTGCTCTTCATCACGCTGCGCGGGCTGCCGAAACACAAGCAGGCCTGAGAGCAGGTTTTTGCGCCTTAGCTCCCTCTCCCTCCGGGAGAGGGCGAGCGGCTTTTGAGCGAGCGGGTGTACAGGAGGTACACCCCGGACTTCCGGACGAAGCAGGAGCGAAGTCCGGAAGGGGGTGAGGGCGCTTTGTAATGATTGCGCGCGAGCGCGCTCAACTCAAGGACAGGGATGTCCTGGTACGGGATGGCAGGGTACGGGGCGCGGCGCGCGCGGAGGTCTGATGGGCTTGGGTTTCGGTGCAGGCTTCACCGGCGGCTTCCCTGGCACGGGGACCGGCACCGGCTGCTGCACGATCACCACCCCTGAGCCGGGGTAGTAGTAGTCTTCGAAGTCCGGGTATTCCTGGTAGTACTGCGGCTGCATGTCCGCCGGGGGCGCGCAGCTCGGGTATCCCATGTCGTCGGTGCAGCCGTGCATGGTATCCGCCGGTTCCGCGTCGCCGGGGCCGGAAGCGCAGCCCGCCGCCGCCAGCGCGAGGCCGCAGCAGGCGGTGAGCAGGGAGAAGGTCAGCTTGTGCATTCGGCTCATCACCTGATTGATGAGGGTGCTGTCTAAGGCTTGCAAGTCTGTGTCGTAGGCCCCATGTGGGTTCCAAGACACCCATATCTATGTCTGGAGGATGCATGAATCGCCCGGATAACGCCAACTTGCCACGCAGCGTGGCGCGCCTCGTCACCAGCATCCGCACCCGCGAGGGCGGAGGCTTC
>Ga0265338_10006499_pt1 | contig 14864 bp, 15 predicted proteins | sample 42126metaG_FD_193579 | JGI IMG/M metagenome (GOLD analysis project Ga0265338, IMG submission 193579) | Rhizosphere microbial communities from Carex aquatilis grown in University of Washington, Seatle, WA, United States - 4-21-26 metaG | ecosystem: Host-associated > Plants > Roots > Rhizosphere... | reverse complement strand
GGCGATCCCGGCAACGTCACCGTGTTCGGCCAGTCCGGCGGCGCGGCCAAGATCAACGCGCTGATGGCGATGCCGTGCGCCAAGGGTCTGTTCCACAAGGCGGTCCTGCAGAGTGGCTCACAGCTGGCGGTGGCGTCGCCCGAGCGCGCCGAGGCGCTGGCGCGGTTGGTCTTGCGGGAGGCGGGCCTCGCGCCGAGCGAAGCGACGAAGCTGGCCGAGATCCCGATCGCGCAGCTGATCGAAGCCGCCGCAGCAGCGGGCGTGGCGCTCGCCAAGGAGACCGACTTCGGCGGCGGGATGCCCTGGCAGCCTTGGGTCGACGGAGGCGTGATCCCCGAACAGACCTGGACGCCGGGCGCTCCGGCGCAATCGGCCGACATCCCGATTCTGGTGGGCTCGACCCTGTTCGAGCGGCCGCCGAGCCTCGGCAATCCCTCGGGCGAGGAGATGACCGAGGCGGCGATGCTGGAAGCGCTCGGCCGCATGGTCGGCGAGCAGGCTTCAGCCGCAGCGGCGACATTCCGCGCCAGCCGTCCCGGGATCACGCCAGCCGAGATCGCGGCCTTGGCCGGCTCGCACCAGTTCGGCCGCGTCCCGTGCGTGGCGCAGGCGCGGCGCAAGGCGGCGCAGAACGCCGCGCCGGCGTTCCTCTACTGGTTTACGTGGGCGACGCCGGTGCTGGAGGGCCGCCCGCGCAGCTTCCATTGCAGCGACCTGGCGTTCTCGTTCGACAACATCGACCGCTGTCTCAACGCCACCGGGGGCGGCGAGGAGGCGCGTCGGCTTGCGGGGCGGATGGCCGACGCCTGGATCGCCTTCTCCCGCACCGGCGATCCGAACCACGCGGGGTTGCCGCCCTGGGCGCCGGTGAGCGCCAACGCGCTGCCGACGATGATCTTCGATGAGGTCTGCGAGGTTCGCGACGACCCGGACCGGGCCGAACGCACGGCGCTGAAGGGCGACTAGCCGGTGACCCGCGCCTCGTCCGGTGCCGCAGGCTCGACGTAGGCGTAGCTCAGCGCCTCGAAGAGGCGGCGCGCCTCGATCGGCTTGGCGACGTGGCCGTCCATGCCGTGGGCGCGGCAGGCGGCGGTCTGGTGGGCGAGGGCGTCAGCGGTGAGCGCCACGATCGGGGTGCGGCGGCGCCCACCCTGCGCCTCCTCGGCGCGGATCGCGGCTGTGGCGGCCAGGCCGTCCATCTCCGGCATCTGCACGTCCATCAGGATCAGGTCCCAGGACTCGCGCCGCCAGGCCTCCAGCGCCTGTCGCCCGTCGCCCACGACCGTCAGCTCCAGGCCGATCTGCCGAAGCAGGGTGCGCAGCACCAGTTGGTTGACCTCGTTGTCCTCCGCCGCCAGCACCTTCAGGCGCGAGACGTCGAACTCGGCCTCATCCGGCGCGGCGTCGCGGGCGGCCGCGACCGGCGCGCCCACGCTCGGCAAGGGCAGGGTGACGGTGAACGTCGAGCCCTTGCCGACCTCGCTCGCCGCGGCGACCTGGCCGCCCATCATCTGGGCCAGCTCCCGGCAGATGGCGAGGCCGAGGCCGGTGCCGCCGAAGCGGCGCGTCGTGGAGGCGTCGGCCTGCACGAATTTGTCGAACAGCCGCTCCAGCGCCGCCGGCTCGATGCCCACGCCCGTATCCGAGACCGTCAGAGAGAGACCCTCGCCAGAGCGTTTCACCGCCACGCTGACCTCTCCGGCAGGGGTGAATTTCAGGCTGTTGGAGATCAGGTTGTAGAGGATCTGACGCACCCGGGTAGGATCGCCGCTCCGCCAGCCACGGGCGTCGTCGTCGAGCACCAGCGAGAAGCGCAGGTTGCGCTCCTCGGCCTGGACGCTGAACACCGCCTGCACGCCGGCGCAGAGCTCGGCGAGGTCGAAGTCGCACGCTTCCAGGGTGAGCTTACCGGCCTCGATCTTCGAAAGGTCGAGCACGTCGTTGAGGATGGCCAGCAGGGTCTCGCCAGACTGCTGGATCACCGCCAGCCGCTCGCGCTGCGTGCCCGAGAGCCGCTCGGCCGCCATCGCCTGCGCCATGCCGAGGACGCCGTTGAGCGGGGTGCGGATCTCGTGGCTCATGGTGGCGAGGAACGAGCTCTTGGCGGCGTTGGCGGCTTCGGCGGCAGCTTCCCGCTCGGTGGCCAGCGCCCGCGCCTGGCGCAGCGCCGATCGCGACTGCGCCAGCGACTGCCGCGCCCCATTGAGGAAGTTGTAGACCGCCAGCGCCCCCGCCGCGAAGCTGACCGCGACCCAGTAATCGCCGAGGGCGATGCTGGGCGCCGTGCGCCAGACCGCTATCACGGTCAGCGCGGCGATGTAGGGCGCCACCACCACCAGGAACACCCGCGGCGCGGCGTAGTACTGCATCAGCACATAGACCATCGAGATGAACATCATCACGGTGCCGAACAGCCGCCCGCCGGGCACGGACGAGCTCTCCAGCACCAGAGTCCAGCCGGCGTAGAGCGACGAGTTGGCAAGGGTGATCGCCAGCAGCCGCCTCGCGGCGCGGCCCCGCTCGCCGGCGCTTTTGAGGTTGGCGACACCGGTGGCCAGCCAATAGCCGGCCAGCACCGCCGCGATCGCTGTCAGAAACCAGAGGCTGGCCTGGGCCTGGGGTGCGAAGGCGATCGAGCCGCCGAACATCGCCCCGCAGTGCACCGCGCGATTGCGCATGTTGCGGTTGGAGGCGACCAGCAGCCGCAGGGGTTCCTCGGAAAAGAGCGCGTCTCGCCAACCGGTCCGGTCAGGCCGCAACGCCATTTTTATGGTTTCCCTTCGCCCAGGAGCGCGGCGGGAATCCTCACGGCTTCCGATTAAGGATTGATTTCCCTTGGAACGCGCGTTTTCAGCCCACCTCTGCCTTTCGGCGAGCTTCGGAGGCCCTCAAGCGGGCAAAATCTCGCGGGTGGATGAACTCCTCGCGAAACCAGGGACGATCGGCGGCGTCGAACACGCTGGTGATCCACTCCCGCACCCGCCGCACCCGGCCCTGGTTCTCCGACGCCCGCCGATAGCGCAGGTAGAGCACAGGGTGCGAGGTGGCGCCGAGGTCGAGCATCACCAGGCTGGGTTCGAAATCGAGCACGAAGGTCGGCATCGAGCCGACGCCCGCGCCGTGCTTGATCGCCATCAGGGTGGTGGCGCTGGAGTTGCTGGCGAAGTGTTGCCCGGCCAGCTCGCCCAGGGCGATCGCCTTCGGGCTCCAGGTGTTCAGCTGCTCTTTGTGGCTCGGATGGCGCACCCAGCGATGGGTGGCTGCGTCGGCCATGCTGGTGGGCGTACCGTAGAGCTTCAGATAGTCGCTCGAGGCGAACAGCGCGTAGTGCAAGGTCGCGATCGGCACCGACACCATGTCGGCCGGGCAGGTCTCGCTCATGGTCAGCGTGAGGTCGGTTTCGCCCTCCAGCGGGCTCTCGTGCCAGAGGCCGCAGTCGATCGCCAGATCGATCTCGGGGTTGGCCATCTGGAACGTGGCCAATTGCGGCATCAGGATAAACCCGGCCAGGCCGTCCGGCGCCGCGACGCGCACTCGCCCCGACAGTGACTTGTCGCTGCCGCCGACGCTGCGCACGATCGAGTCGCCGAAGTGCGCCATCGACGACGCCAGATCCCGAACCCGATCGCCGGCCACGGTCATCGTCACGCCCCGTGACGACCGCTCGAACAGCCGCGCGCCCAGCCGGTATTCCAGGTCCTCCATGCGCCGGCTGATCGTCGGCTGGGTCATACCCAGAATGCGGGCGGCCGCGTTCAGACTGCCGGTTTCGGCCACCGCCAGGAAAATCCGGACGTCATTCCAGTCCAGCCGGCGCCACAGTTCACCGTCGTCGTTGGCGGTTTCGTGCATGATCGTTATGCGCCCCCGCTGAAGCCGCGCGCCGGTGCTAAGTTGGCATATCCAAAGGATATTGTCAGTCCCGTTGCGCGGCGGACACCGGCGACCCGGGCGGCATGGCGTCGCGCCCAGGCCGGGTTACCCCGATTGGCGCATAGGGGGTCTGTCAACTTCGCAGAGGCGGGGCTCGGCGCGCGGCGCCTAGACATCGAGGGTCGCATCCCAGGAGGCGCCCCGATGCCCGATTTCGACTCAAGGCCGCGCACCGCGGCGCAGATCGGCGCGGCGATGCTCAGCGTCGCCGCCGAGTTCGGCTTCCGAGCTGTGGCGCCCACGGAGTTCCGCGCCGTGCGCACCCTCGCCGCCCGCCGGATGAAGCACCGGGTCTCCACCTGCCGCACTTTCCGCGCCGTGCTGGCCATCCAGCCCGCCTCATCCCTGTGCTTCTGCGAGGACGGGGTCATCACCGGGCTCAACGGGGTGCTGCTGCTGCGCCAGGCGGCGGTCGCTCAGCTCATGAGTGGCGCCTTCGACGGCCTCGATGTCGATCTCGACCTGCTGGCGCGGCCCGATGAGGCGCCGGCGATCGGCTACGGCTGGGGCATGGCCGCCACCACCAAGCCGGGCGGCGCGGCGGTGATCGCCTCGACCATGCCGCTGCGGGTCGGGCCTCTGGGCGCGATCCCCTTCATCACCAATGCGGTGACCGCGGTGGGCCGCCACGTCTCCATCACCCGCTTTGGCTACCGGCCGCTGCGCGGGCCCGATGACAACCTGCTGATCAACGATCCGGTCGACCTGCGGAGGGCGGCATGAGGGCCAAGACGTTCACCCAGGCCATGCTGGCGGCAGCCGCGCCGCTCGGCTTCATCCCCTGCCGGCCCGAAGACGCCCCGCTGGCCAGGGCCGTGGCCGCCGAGCTGATGGGCCACGACGTGGTCTCGGTCCCCACCATCCTGGCCGTGCAGACCCTCCAGCCAGCCTCCAGCCTGGTCCTGCACGAGGATGGCGTGGTGCGCGGCCTGGTCGCTACCCTACTGCTCAAGCCGGCCGCCGCTCCTATCCTGGCCGCCGGCGATTTCAACGGCTTACAGCCACAAGCTCACCTGCTGGCCGGCCCCGATGACCCGGTGGACTTCTACTACGTCTGGGGCATTGCCGGCGCATCGAAGAGCGCCAGCTCGGCGGTGGTAGAGCTCTGCCGGCGCCTGCGCTACGGCGCCCTGGCCAGCCTCACCGCCTACGCGACCGCGGCCACCCCGGCGGGCCGGCGCGTCGGCGTCACCCAGCTCGGCTTCCAGCCGGTGCGCCATGCGGACGACGACCTGCTCGTCAGCGCGCCCGCCGAGCAGAGGAGGGCGGCATGAACGCCCGGGTCGAACTTCCCGAGCCGCACCAGCCAACCGCGATGCCCAAAGCGGCGGTCAGCGTCAGCGTCGCCCACACCCTCGACGACCTGATGCAGGCCATGGCCATCCGCTCGGTGGTCTACATGGGCGAGCAGGTCTGCCCCTACGACGAGGAGTTCGACGGCAACGACCTGGCCGGCGCCACCCATCTCATCGCCCGCATCGGCCGCGAGCCTGTCGGCGTCATCCGCCTGCGCTGGTTCTGCGACTTCGCCAAGCTGGAGCGGCTCACCGTGCTGCCGTCCTGCCGGGGCGGCGCGGTGCCCCGCGCCCTGCTGGACGCGGCGTTCAAGCTGGCGGCCCAGAAGGGCTACCGCCGCATCATGGGCCACACCCAGGTGCGTCTGGCCCCAGTGCTGAAGCGCCTCGGCAACGTCGAGGTGCGCCCCGGCCGCGCGCCCTTCACCTTCTCCGACCACGAGTACGTGGAGACCATCAAGCAGCTCTCGCCGCCAGATAACGCCATCAGCATCGACAGCGATCCGATGGTGTTGCTGCGGCCCGAAGGGGCCTGGGACCGGCCCGGCGTGCTCGACCGCTCCACCGAACGTCCGGCGACGAACCCGCATTGAACGCCATGCACCCAGTTTTCAGACCCCACCACCTGGCGCCGCGGCGCTGGCTGATCTGCCTCGATCTGCTGCGCGAGCATGTGGTGCCCGGCCGCCCGCGCTACGCCGCCGCCAACGCCGGCGTCGCCGCCGCCTGCCGCCGGGTGCTGGAGATCGCCCGGGCCGGGCGCTGGCGCATCGTGCACAGCCAGCATCGCGACGAGGGCCCGCCGCCCGCCGCCCATGAGATGTTCGGCGCGCCCATCGAGGGCCTCAGGCCTCTGGTCAGCGAGCCGGTGTTCTTTCGCCAGGGGCTCTCGGCCTTCGGCAACCCGGCCTTCGCCGCCGAACTGCGCCGGGCGCGCGGCGGCGAGGTGTTCCTGATCGGGTTCTCGCTGGCCGACACCTGCCTGGCCACGGCCCTGGCGGGCGTGGACGAGGGCCTCTCGCTCACCCTGCTGGAAGACGCGGTGGGCGCCGGCTCACCACAGGTTTCGAAGGAGGCCGCGCACGCGGTGCTGCGCCCCTTCCTCCGCATTTCGCCGTCGTCGCGGCTGATGGCCCAGGACCTGGGGGCCGTCAGCTGATGCCACACACAGTGATCGCAGACCGCGCGGAGGGGGCGTGGAACCCATGACACAAAAGACAACCCAAGCGGCGGAGTTCGAGAGCCTCAGGCCTCGCCTGCTCATGCTGCTAGAACTGCATCGAACCGCCCCGACCGAGGCGGCGCGGCTCACCCTCGTCGATCTGTTCGAGGATGTGTTCCTGTCGACCGCCTGGCACGTCGCCCAGGATCTGCTGGAAAACGGCTGGTCGCCGGGCTTCGCGGGGGCCGAAGCGATCGAGTCGAGCCGGCCGCGTGGGGCGCTGAAGGTCGTGGGCGGCACCGACGCCGCTTGACCATTGGCGGCGCACAGAATTACCGAAAGTGTTTCACGTGAAACATCGCCGTCTGCGGAGCGGGGACGGCCACATTCACCGCTAGCGACCGTTGATAACGGCGCCCGAGAGCGGCCGCCGTCCCACGTGGGTCATCGCCGGCGGGCGACAATGTGCCGTTGATCTCCCTTGTTCACCGATAATATCGGTCCCCACGCCCAGCCTGGCGCATGCCAGCCGGCGCCCCCTGGCGGCGTCGCGCACGATTCACGGTGTCAAAGAGCCGGCGTGTTGCGCGTGACATTACTGTGGGTGCCCTTAGGCGTCAAGTGTGAACTTGGTCGCGCGGACGGCAGAGCCAGTTCGCGCCTCGCGCGTTGTTCTCCTGGCGAAATGAGCCGGGGAGGCGCGGATGGCGGAGCGAAAACGGAGTCCTCCAGGACGCAATGCGCTGGAAGGGCTCAGCTTCTTCATGGCCGACATGCAGGCCGGCATCGGTCCGTTCCTCGGCGTGCTGCTGCTGGCGCACGGCTGGCGCGCCGGCGCCATCGGCACGGTGATCAGCATCGGCGCCGTCGCCGGCATGCTGGCGGTGGGGCCCTGCGGCGCGGCGGTGGACGCCACCTCCCGCAAGCGCAGCTGGATCGCCGTCGCCGGCCTGATGAGCCTCGCCGCCTCGGGGCTGGTGCTGGTCTCGCAGCAGCCCTGGGTGATCGGCGCCACGCAGATGCTGGCCTGCGTCGCCGGCGCGGCGCTAGGCCCCGGCATGGTCGGGCTGACCCTGGGCGTGGCGCGGCAGGCCGGCTTCAACGCCCAGAACGGCCGCAATCAGGCTTTCAACCACGCCGGCAACCTGGCCGGCGCGGCGCTTTCCGGCCTGCTGGGCTGGCGCTTCGGCTTCGCCGCGGTGTTCTGGCTGGCGGCGGTGTTCTCGGTCCTCTCCATCGCCTGCGTGTTCGCCATCCCCAAGGCGGTGATCGACGATGGCGAGGCGCGCGGGCTGGCCGAGATCGCCGGTCACGACGCGCCGCCGCGCAGTTGGGCCAGCCTCTTCGAGTCCAGGCCGCTGCTGGTGGCCGCCGCGGCGCTGATGCTGTTCTACCTGGGCGACGCGGCCATGCTGCCGCTCTATGGCATGGCGGTGGTGGCCGCCCATCGCGGCGATCCGGCCGGCTTCGTGGCCACGACCATCGTGGTGGCGCAAGGCGTGATGATCGTCACCTCGCTACTGGCGATGAAGCTGGCGGCGCGGCGCGGCTATTGGCTGGTGCTGCTCATCGCCTTCGCCCTGCAGCCTGTCCGCGGCCTCTTCGCCGGCGCGCTGATCACCGCCTGGGGCGTCTGGCCTGTGGAGACTCTCGACGGTATCGCCTCGGGGCTGATCAGCGTCGCCGCGCCGGGTCTGATCGCCCGCATCATGGACGGCACCGGCCGGGTCAACGCCGCCCAGGGCGCGATCATGGCGGCGCAGGGCTTCGGCGGCGCGGTCAGCCCCATCCTCGGCGGCTGGATCGCCCAGGTGTTCGGCTATCCGGCCGCCCTGGTGACGCTGGGCGGCATTCCGGCGGTCTCGCTGATCCTCTGGATCGTCTTCGCCCGCACCCTGCGGCCGGGCCGGGCAGCCGCGGCGGGCGTGCAAACGGCCCCAACGCTAGCCGCGTGACCCCGCAAGAGCCGAGCCGCCCTCGAACACGACTTGACGCAAGAGAACATAAAGAGAACATGCGTGCTGCAACCGCTTTTGAGGGCAGCTCCATGACCAAGGTCCGCTACACCGGCTTCGGCGACCCGAAGGTCGCCTTCAACGAGCTGCGCCCTTACCGCAGCCGGCTGATCGACATGCAGACCCGCTGCCGGCCGTTCCACGCCGAGTACCTGATCCTCAACGCCGCCCAGAAAGCCCTCGACGCCGCCGCCCACTACTTCACCGGCGATCCCAACTTCTTCGCCCTGAAACCCGAACAATCCCGCTACGGCGCGCCGCCGGATCCGTCGCGGCCGGGGAGGGAGGGGGCTTGAGGCGGGGGGCGGCGCGCTCTTACGCGGCGCTTATGCTTGCCGCGCCAGTCGCGTTTTGCTCGATTACGCGGCTTTGACTTACATTCCCGCCGCATTCGCCGACCCTCGGCGTGGAGAGCTCGTCGCGGAATTGTCCGAATTCGCTGAGATCGTCGCCACCTTGGTCGTGGCCGTCATCGTCATCTGGCTGCCCGGCGCCATCGTGATCCGGGCGGCCGACCGCCTGCAGGTCCGTCGGCCGGGACGCGGGCGAGACTGAGCCGGACGGCTCGCCGAGCGCGAGCGCCTCGGGTCCGCACTCGGACGCCCACAAACATTTCCCCGAGATTTCCCTGAGGAGATCAGCCCGCCGTTCGGAAGCCCTATTGCCAGCCTAGGCGATGGCGCCTCGTGGAGTGTCGGCTGGAATGATGCGTCGGCTCGCACCGCTTTGTCTGGTGATCGCTCTGGTCTCGGCCACATCGGCGCACGCTCAGTCGGGCGGTGGCGGTGGCGGCGGGCGCGGCGGCCATGGCGGTCGCGGCGGACAACCCTCGTCCACGGCGTCGCCTGGCTCGAACGCGGCGCCGGCGCCGGCCGTGGCGCCACCGAAGCCCGAGAACCAGATCGAAATTGTCGGGGTGATCAAGGCGATCGACGCAGGCGCCAGCCAGGTCACCATCGCCTACGACGCCGTGGACGAACTGAACTGGCCGCCCGGAACCATGCCCTTCACCGTGTACAAAGCCGACCTGCTAAAGGCGGTGTCGGTGGGCGAGCGGGTCCGCTTCAAGCTCGACAGCCAACGCATCGTCGAACTGACCGCGTACTAGGCACGCTGGCCGGGACGCCTCCGGAAGTGGCGTCAATAGCGCCACACCATCTGTCGCCGTGTGGGCAGCGTCCGCTACCGGGCGGTAGGCCAACGTCTCAGTTCGACCCGAAGCGGACATCGACGGCATCAAGGCGGCGCGTGCGGCTCCAGCGCCAGCTCCGGCACGATCTCGACGCCGCCGGCGGACGGATGGGCACCGTAATAGCGCCAGAGCATCCAGAAGACGCCGCTGATCGCCGGCACCGCGGTGAGGAGCATGAAGCTGAGCGAGCCGCCCAGCGCCGAGATGGCCGCTGCGGTGAGCACGCCCGCTCCGGCCCCGATGTCCCACGCCCCTTCGGTGGCGATGTTGTAGCGGAACGGACAGGGTGAGGCTTGCGAGAGGTTGTAGAGCGGCGTCGAGATAGCGGGGATGATCAGCGCCGTGGCAATTGCGCCGAGCGCGTTGGCGGCGACCGCGAGCCACAGGTGGCCGAATGCGGCGGCTTGGGTGAGTGACAGCGCCATCGTGACGAGGCAGGCGAGCACAGCCGTGCGCCGGCCGCCCCCACGATCGATGTGGCGGCCAAAGAGCGCTGTCAGTATCGCGCCGACCAAGGCGGCGAGCGCTATGGCCCCGCCGAACGCGCCGATGCTGGAGCGCAGCGATACGAACAACGCCACTTGCCAGACTGAGCTGATGCAGGCTCCCTGCCAGCCATACAGAAGGAACAGCGCCACGCCTTCGCGGGCTGCGCGCCAGGAGCCGGCCGCTTCGCGGGGCGGCATGACGTTGGGCGCCGCCAGCAACGGCAGCACCGAAAGCGCCTCCACCGCGGCGACGAGGCCGAACATCCAGAGCGGACCGGCGGTGAGGATCAGCCAGGCGCCGATCAGCGGCGCCACGACGCCGATCACGGTGGAGACCGCCTCGCGGATGCCAACCTGATGCCCTCGGTGCTCGGCATCGCCGATAGTCGCAAAATAGGCGTGGTAGGAGGGCCAGTAGAGCGTGCTGGCCACGGAGCCGAGCGCACCGTTGAGCAGCAGCGGCCAGCCGAGACCGTGCACCGTGGCGTAGGTGGGATACTGGACAGCGAAGAGCAACACGCCAGCGATCACCAGGGGCTTGAGGCCCCAGCGCTTGCCGATAGGCAGGATCAGCGGTCGCAGCACGAAGCGGCCGGCGAGCATGCCGGCGAACCAGACCAACGTCATCGGGATCGAGACGCCCGCGTGCAGCAGAAAGGCGAAGGCCAGCATGCCGCCCCCGCCCTGTGCCAGCGACTGGATGGCGTAGTGGATGTTGACGCGGTTGACCGCGTCGTTGCCGAAGAAGGCCATTGAGATGCCGAGGATATTCAGATGCGCATAGGCGCACGGACGCATCGCCCGACTGCGCCGGCGAAGCTTCGCTGGAGTTACTTAGCGGACCACACCGGGCAACACGCTCATCCCCTGCTCGTTCGCGAGCAGCATAGGCTCCCGGAGCGTGGCCACAAGCCGGACCTTGTCGGCACCGGTATGCGGCGCTCACCAGCTTTCCGATTTTGTGACGCACAGCCGCCAAGCGGGTCGGAGCGTCCGCTTTCCATCCTTAGTGGACTCGCCTCGCCCGCTCCGCATCCGGCCCTGGCGTCATCAGAATCGGAGTTCTATCGTCGCTCTTCGATTGAGCGGTTCCCGGACACCGTCTGGCGTTGGAACCGCAAGGTCAGTTTTACCCTTCCAGTCGACCTCCAGCAGCTCCATTGGCACCCCTGCCGCAACGAGCGCGTCAGCGGTGGCCTTGGCATATCGTTCCGTCAACCTCATAGCATACTCGACGCTCGGGAAGGTATCCGAGTACCCGATGACGACTACTTGCTTTGGGTGGACCTTGGCGACAACACTTGTCGCCTCTTGAGCTGCTCTCTCGATCGCTGATAGAGCCTCTGGAGTAAGGACGTATTCGTCGAACGGAAAGTATATGGTGAACATCTGGTTCGCGACGTACGACTTAAGCTGTTCTATGCCGTCCGGTGTCGCTGTCTCGACTAGGGACCGTGCAGCTGCGCTGTCTTGGGCGGCTTGGCCCGGACTGGCCCGATCAACGATCCCAGCCAGGAGCTGATTGTAGGCTGCCTGAAGCTTATCTCTTTCGGCCCGTGCTGCCGTGACTTGCCGTTGCAAGTCGTTTAGCCGCGCCTGATAGTCGGCCATCAGCTTGGTTTCTCGGTCGTCGGCAAGCTTCCCGTCCCGAATTCGCTGAGCGCCGAACGTCAGTCTCAGATTTTCAATCAATGCGTCCTGCTCGGCCGCGCTGCGCGCCAATGTCTCGGCTTGAGAGGACGCGAGAGCTAGCGCCGTCCAGGCAACGACCCAGAGCGCAAGGGATCGACGATCATGTCCATTCAGAGCTTCCACCGCGGGTGTTCACCTCCCAAGCGACGGAACCGCCGCACGCTGCCGTAGAGCAGGAGTCTGAACTCTGCGCCCGAAATTTCGGTCGCAAGCGCGGCGGCTCGGGCGGGATGTCGTGCGCATGTAGGACCCTACTGTGCTCCCGTTTGCCACTAGGCTCTCGGCCTTCGGTCTCCTGGAAATACAGGAAGACCAGAGAGACCAGGACCGCGTTGCCGGAGACGAAGCCGCCCAGCGACGCAAGATCGGAAAGTGACATGAAGGCTGCCTAGTCCGGTGAGAGATCCGGGTCGCCGGCGACCAGGCGGCCGTGCTCCAGCCAGCCAGCCAGCGCGGGGGTGAACTCTTCGGCGATGCGAGCCTCGTAGGTCGCAAGATCCTGGTCTGTGAACACGCCCTGCCAGCGGCCATTCACGCCCTTGTTCAGGAAGGTCTTGGCGCCCTCCACCCAGGCCATTCCGGCGCCCGGCATCAACGCCTCGCCCTGTTCGCGCATGGCGTCGAAACCCGCCGCCGCGACCACCTGGTCCATCACCGCGTCCGGCAGCGCGATCTCGAGGTAGCGGGCAATGCGCGCGATCTCGCCGGCGAGGTCGGCCTTCATGTCGTTGTAGTGGACGAGCAGCATGTTGGCGTCCGCCCGCGCGGCCCAATAGCTGCGTTCGACCTCCCAGAACGACGCGCCGGCATCGCCGCGCGCGCCGCCGTCGGTCAGCCACTCGTGGAATGACTCGGCAGGGTCTTCCGGGGTCGGCGGCGCGGCGTCCCCGAACTTCGGGTCGCCCAGGCTCACCTGGTCCATGATCGCGTTCATCTCGGGCCGGAAGCCGCGCATGTGGTTATGCATGCTCAGGGCGGCGTCGCGCCCATCGCGCGCGACGTGAATGAACTTCACCCCCTCCGCCACCGGCAGCGCGTCGTAGGGCAGATGCGATTTCAGGTGCCGCCGCCCGGGCGTGGCCTCGGCCGCCTCCGCGACCGGCTCGACAGGTCCTCTCAGGCGGAAATCGAACCAGGTCCCGCTCACCGGCGCCGCAGCCGCGCTCCGCGCCAACAACATGGCCACGATTCTTTGCGTCCACGTCGTGCCGCACTTCGGGTAGGTGGCGATGATGATGTCGTCCGGCCGCGGCGGTACGCCGCCCAGCGCGCGCTGTCGAAGATCCTCGAACGCACCTCACGGCGCGGCGCCCTAGCAAGCGCGTTCATCCAACGTCTCCCCGCCCAACCTGACGGTCCTGACCTACGGCCAGAAAGCGCGGCGTTGCAACTAGTCCGCCAATGCCCGGTTTCCAGCGACGTCGCGGCGTCCGCTCCCGACCCTGAGCGGACGTTCAGCCCAGCACACCCGATGGGCTACTCGCCCCCACCAGCCGCGTACTCGCCGCCCAGGATCGGCGGGTCAGTTGCTGGCGGCGGAGGAAGATCTGCATGGCTTCGGTGGTGGGGTCGCGGGAGGCTTCCCAGACGCCGTGGTCGCCGTAGCGGGTGATGAGGAGGAGGCGGGTTACGGTGTTGGCACGGTCCTCGGCGGAGGCCTCGGCGCGGAACAGGCCGAAGATGCGGGCGTCGAATTTGGCCTCGAAGTCCTGCCAGCCCTGGCCGGAAAGCGCCACGAACTCGTCCACCGCGCCGGCTTCGACCTCGAACCAGCGGTGCACGTATATCCCACCGGGCGCCGGCCGGTCGGTGTCGCCGGGGCGCACGGTGGGTGTGAGGCGTTGGGTGTTGGCGGCGGTGACCAGCGGCGCGGCGGTGAGGGTGGTCAGCTCGCCGCGCGTCCCGTCCGGCCAGCGCATCAGCACCGCAGCGTCGTTTCCCGCCCAGCCCAGCTGCGGGGCGAACTGGCCGACCACCTCGCCGCCGGCGACGCCCGCCAGCCGCTCCGACAGCGCCTGGTGCGGCGCCGGGACCCGGGCGATGGTAAGGAACAGGTAGTCGTAAGCCGCGGCGGCCATGAGTTCACGCGGCCTCGCCCTGGGCGTAGCCGAGGTCCTTGTTCAGCTCCTCGAGGATGGCGACGGCGGCGTCGGCGATCACCGTGCCGGGCGGGAACACCAGCCGCGCGCCGGCGGCCTTCAGGGTCTCGACGTCGCCGGGCGGGATGACGCCGCCCACCACGATCATGATGTCCTCACGGCCCAACCGCTTCAGCTCGGCGTGCAACTCGGGGATCAGGGTCAGGTGGCCGGCGGCCAGCGAGCTGGCGCCCACCACGTGCGCCTTCTCCTCGACAGCGCGGCGGGCGGTCTCGGCGGGGGTGGCGAAGAGGGGGCCGGCGTCCACCTCGAAGCCGAGGTCGCCCATGCCGGAGGCCACCACCTTCTGGCCGCGGTCGTGGCCGTCCTGGCCCATCTTGGCCACCAGGATGGTGGGCGAGCGGCCGTCGGCGTCGCGGAACGCCGCCACCATCATCTTGGCGCGGTCGATCTGCCCGGCCGAGCCGGCCTCGGCCACATAGACCCCGCGCAGCAGCTTCGGCTTGGCCTCGTGGCGGCCGAAGGCCTTCTCCAGCGCCAGGCTGATCTCGCCGACGGTGGCCTTGGCCCGCGCGGCGTTCACCGAAAGTTCCAGCAGATTGGCGTCGCCCCGGGCGCCCTCGGTCAGCGCCGCCAGCGCGCGTTCTACTTCGGCCGGATCGCGTTCGGCCTTCAGCTGGGTCAGCTTGTCCAGCTGCCGGCGCAGCACCTCGGCGTTCTCCACCTTCAGCAGCGCGATGTCGTCGGGCGTGTCGGGGGCGAAGCGGTTGACCCCCACCAGGATCTGCCGGCCGCTGTCGATGCGGGCCTGGGTGCGGGCGGCGGCTTCCTCGATGCGCTGCTGGGGCAGGCCCTCGCTGATCGCCTTGGCCATGCCGCCGCGCGCTTCCACCTCGGCGATGTGGGTCAGCGCCCGCGCCGCCAGGTCGTGGGTCAGCCGCTCGACGTAGTAGCTGCCACCCCAGGGATCGATGGTGCGGGTGACGCC
>Ga0265338_10006498_pt1 | contig 14865 bp, 8 predicted proteins | sample 42126metaG_FD_193579 | JGI IMG/M metagenome (GOLD analysis project Ga0265338, IMG submission 193579) | Rhizosphere microbial communities from Carex aquatilis grown in University of Washington, Seatle, WA, United States - 4-21-26 metaG | ecosystem: Host-associated > Plants > Roots > Rhizosphere >... | reverse complement strand
AATAGGCAAGGCGTGTTGCGGATCGTGCCACGACCCGTGCACTGTATCGAGAGAACCTCGCGCGCAGAGCCAGTGCCAAGGTTTGCCGAATAATGTTCGGTTAAAATGCCATTTATGGAAAAAGAATTTTGGGTTCCGTCGGTGGTCGCTTTCATGCCATCGTAGTAGAAAATGTCCACCGCACTGCTGTAGATCTCCTCGTCTGCTCCCGTGTTCGTCCCTGTAGTTCTGCTGAAAATCTGTTTGCCGACGTTGAGCGTAGGATAACAATTGATCGACATCACGCTGGAGGCGTCGAGCAGGACATTTGATCCTGTGCTATCGACCACCACAAACTTGAAGAGGGTTGGTTCGAATTTGTCACCGCTTAAACCGAGTCTCGCATCGGCGGGCAGGTTGGTATTGAACGCATTCACCAACATCCGGATCAAGTCGGCGTTGCGAATCAGCGTATTCGTGACGGTTGACCGGGAAATGGTGGTATCCCCTCCCCCTGGCGGCCCACGCCTGACCTTGTCGTTGTTTATTTCGTACAATTTGTCCTGACTCGACGCCGATAACCTAATTTGGATCGGGATCAGCGGCGCCGCTTTGGCATTTTGACTGAGACAAACGACAATTATGCCGGCAAAAAATAGGGGGATTGATTTCGCAATTCTCATTTTGATTGGATTCACCCTAGGAAACCTGGAATTCCTGTCAATTTCATTCTAAGCGCTTATAACGAGGCGTAAACAGGGCACCGCAACCTTGGAGCCGGTGCTTAACTTTTGTTGAAGCAGTGTAGCGAGCATGAGGTGTTACCGATTCCATTGGCGTCACGAAATTTGCCGAAATGGGGTCATAGCGATTTTTAATTGAAACGCTCTAGTCAGCCCTTTTTGACCCCTTTTTATTTCGCCTTTTCCACCACAAGCATTTCCAGCGAGGCGGTTTCCGGCTCAAGTCCCAAACCCATATCCGCAAGCATCCGGTTCACGCCCGCGCGGTCTATATCGCCGTTTTGCAGCTGCTGTTGGAGCCGCGAGTTCCATCGAATTGAGAAATTGTAAGCGTTGGTGATGCCCGTTTCATTGATCACGGGAGTTGGAAGATTCTGGTCCAACAGCCGCGCCAGGACGATAACCGGCCTGTGCGTGAACTGGATCTCATAATCCAGGGCATTGATGTTCGGTTTTTCATCGGCGCCGCTCAAGGTCATCCCGGGCAAACGGCGGTCCGTCACCTTCAACGCCAGCACGTCGGTTTGGCGCGTCTCCATGTGAGCGACGTAACCGAATTTCCGCCGGATGACCGATTGCAAATCCTCCGCCTGTTTGTCGGCGGTTGTGACGAGAAAATCGAAGTTGCCAGCGGGCGCGTCCGCTGGCATCACCACGTGCGATGGAATTTGGCTGAACGCCCGGCCGACAACCGTGCGCAACGACGCATTGCGTCCCATCATCCAATATCCCCGACCGGCGTGGCCCGGCGGCTCGGCGTAGAAGGTCGCCCCGCCGGGCAGAAAAGCGAAATGGGTCTGACGAATGAGCGCAAGGCCGGCCGGCGCGTTCTGCAGACTGCGTGTTTCCGTCGCAAAATTGGCGTCCTTGAGGGTCGGAAAGAACACCAGTTTCACAGCGATGGCGGCAGCAATCAGCGCCAAAATCAGGCCGCCAACCAACGCTTTTTTTCGGGTCAATTTCATTGGTTGGATTCTCGATTCCAGCGTGCGTGTTTCAAAAAACTATTGCGGACGCGTGGCGGGGGACGTCCAGTTCAAATGCCAGTAACACTGCCAGAGGCTCTCAAGCTTGACCAATTCGACGTGGCCGTCTGCCATGCCGATGTTGATCGCGCCGGGGAGCCGCTGGCGCGTGTCGAAGACGCGCGGCGCTGCGGCGGGGTTTCCACTGCCGTGGCGGACAATGGTACAGCGCGGCATCCCGCCATTTTCCCAGGTGCCGTAATAAAGGTCGTCCGACGGCGGATCGGTTTCCAACGGCCATAGGTCCACCCAGATGGAATCGAGAAAAACGGGCGTCTGCGACGGATGCTGAATCGTCGTTTCCCTCGGGAACATGAATTCGGGATTGCCCCTGCCGCCGTAAGCCGCCTTGTCATAGAGCCAGCCGTTGAAGGCGTAGCTGCCAAGGTAAGAACTGTCTTTGTCCTGCCAGTTCCAAGTCAGGTCCGCTGCGCCGCGATAAATATCCACCGAGCCCGGCGGCGGCGGATGGGTTGCCGGGCAAACCAGAATGTTCCGTTGGGACCCATAGTTGTCCATACCCATCCACAAGGAACCGGCGTTGCTGTCGCTGTTGAAATCATACTTGGCGAGCTTGCCGGTGTCGGCGGCGTAAACGGCGCTGGCAAGAGTCAACTGCCGCACATTGTTCAAACACTGGATTGTCAGCGCCCGGCGCTTGGTCGAGCTCAATGCCGGCAACAGAAGCGAGGCGAGAATGCCGATGATGGCAATGACCACGAGCAGTTCAATCAACGAGAAACCGGAGTTCAGCCGCGGTTCAAGCGATCCAATGCGAGACTGATGGTGGAAGCCGGATTTTCTGCACCTCTTCATGGTTTGCAAACGTTTACAACTCATAAGCAAATTGTCAAGTTGTGAGCGTCAAGTCAAAACCTGCACCAACGTTCAGCGTTTTCCTTTACGGGTATGTCCCCCGTCAATCGCTCCGGCAAATACCATTGTTATGTCCATGCTAGAATAGAGTTCTTCGCCCATCATCATCCATCCATTTCCACAAGATCGGGAACCGGACAATGTTTTTTGAACGACATTTGACGGCGTCCAAGGGTAATGAATTAAATGCAGATGATTTTCACAAAATTACTGGTGATTACTGGTGTCAAAAGGTAACCGTCCAAAAATTGAGGTGTATTTTTCGTGATGAAAAAACGGGGACAAAAAAGATTTTCTCATTAATTACACTTTCACTTTGGTTATCGTCTCCTTCCTGAAAAAGTCGGACGACTCCCTCCCATTCCAGATTCTACCAAAATTAACAGACGCCCCAAAATCTTGTCTGAGGGGAATGGGAATGGGAGAAAAGTCGAAAGTGCAATGGGAGTGTGCGATCAATCGGATCAATCCCCAAAGAACACCTAAGATTCTGACCTGGTTAAAAAATAAAAATTTACCAGACAAACCCATTTCAGATTTCCGACTTCATTCTGTGCCTCAACAGTTTATGCCGATTTACTCCCCGCGCGAACCTGGAAAACGAACCCCTTTCAGCTCAGTCGCCCCAGCCTGTCGCGCCGAAGCCTCGCCGAAGGCGGATCCGGGTCCCACATTCGCGGGCGTCCAGGTTCCCCCTTTCCCAAAATCCATCTCGCCAAAAACAGCAAAAACCTTTCATTTGGCAAGTCATCTGCTACCAATGGCCCGTCCCGGCACTCTGTTGATCGGTTCGTTAATCAGGAATCATAACTAATGAAAACGTCTTTAGCGCGGCTTGCTTTGGTATTCACTTTGGCCGGACGGGTGGCCCAAAGTCATGCGGCGGTGGCCGTCTCACTCGCGCCCTCTGCCATCAGCAATACCTACAATGGGACTATCACGCTGCAAGTCACCGGCCTGACGAACGGTGAAACGGTCATCATCCAAAAATTTCTCGACGCCAACGGAAATGGCATTGTGGACGCCGGCGAAACCTTGTGGCAGGCATTCAAGCTGCAGGACGGTCACGCGCACGTTTTTCAGGATGGCGCCACGTCGGTAACAAACCTGACTATCCCGGGTGACACTGATGCCACCCCAGGCCAGATCACGGCCGCGTTGAATATCGCCCAGAGCGGCTTCGAGCAGACCATTGTCGGAAAATACCTGTATGTCGTTACGAGCCCATCCGGGAATTTTTCGCCGCTGACAAATTCGTTCACGGTCACGAATTTTCCATTTGCACAAGCCTTGAGCGGCAGCATCATTGCGAACGCGACCAATGTTCCCTATGCCGCGGTGCTGATCTTCCAGGGCGCAGGCGACAACCTGAATCCGCAGGGCGGCACGGTGGCGGATGGCGTGGGCCATTACCAACTCAGCGCGCCGCCGGGCGATTACATCCTCATGGCTTTCAAAAGTAATTTCGTCGCGAACGTCGGCGCGGCGGCGGTGACGCTTAACGCCGGGGTGAACCTCAGCACGAATTTAACTTTGATTTCGGCCGACCGCACAATTTCCGGCAGCTTTCTCGACGCAAGCAATTTGACGGCGGGCCTGCCGGGCGAACTCGTTCCGATGGAGAGTCAGAACGGACTTTTAACGATCGCCTTTACCGGCACAAATGGTGACTTCAGCGCCGGAGTAACCTCCGATCAATGGAAGGTCGAACTTTCCGAGCAGGGCATCGCTTTTCACGGTTACCTGCGTTCACAAAACAAAGTCCAGGTGGACACCACGACCGGCAGCGTGTCCGGCGTGACGATCGCCCTCCCGAAGGCCAATGCGATTTTCTACGGCACGGTCAAAGACGCCTCGAACCAGCCGATGGCGAACATCAACCTCTTCAGCGCCGATAATAACAACACCCTTGAACAGAGCCTGAACAGTGACACGAACGGAAAGTATTTTGCCGGCGCGTTCGGCGGCGGTTCCAGCGCTTGGCTGTTGCAGGTATCCACCGACTCCAGCCCGTCCAATTACATTTTCTCCTCGCCGCCATTCAACTTCAATCAAAACCCTGGAACGAATCTTATTCCCGGCCAGGCCTTGCTCTACAATTTCATCGCGCTGCTGGCGACCAATCACATCACCGGCCATGTCCAGGACAGCAGCAACAATCCGGTTTCCGGCGTGCAAGTCGTCGCGAGCGCGGCCATCAACGGCGCCGTTTTCCAGGCGCAAACAGACACGGACGCCAGCGGGAATTACTCGCTCAACGTGGCGAACGGAAATTGGAATACGAGCGTCAGTTGCCAGGGCGGCCAGGACAGCCTCGATAACATCTTCGGGACCGGAACCTATCAATGTCCCGGAAACCAGGGCGTGACGGTCTCGAACAACAACGGCACCGCGAATTTCACCGTCCAACCTTGCGGTGGAATCCAGGTTCTCACCGCGTCACCATTGATCAGCGGACAGGTGGGGGTTTATTACTCGAACCAACTTTATGCCACGAGCTGCCAGGGCTTTTTCACCTGGAGCCTCAATTCGGGCACCCTGCCCCCCGGGATCAATCTTTACAGTCCCGGCGCACTGAACGGCACGCCGACGACCAACGGCACCTTTAATTTTACGGTCCACGTGGTCGATGGCAGCGCCACCGCGACGAATCACAGTTTTGTGCTGACCATCAATCCGCCGCCGACTCCGCCCAACCTGGGTCAACCGACGAAAACGGCCGGGCAATTCCAATTCCTCGTCCTCGGTTCAGCCGGCCAGAATTACACGATTCAGACCTCGACGAATTTGAAATCCACCAATTGGAGTTTGTTGCTGGTCACCAATTCTTCCGCGAATTCGTTTTTGATTTCAGACCCGGGCGCGACAAATCCCACGCGGTATTACCGGGTATTGCTCGGTCCGTAACGGTCGCGGCCATCAACTCCGCTGGCCGGCCATTTGCCCGCGCGTGACGCCGAGTTGATTCATCAACCGCAAGTCGCGCCAGAGTTCCGTGCCGGATATTTCACCACGCAAAAGCTGGCGATATTTGGAAATGGTCTGGGTGACTTGCTCCGGGGTTTCGTTCAGAAACTCGACGCGAAAATTCCTCACGCCCAGCGCCAGCATGCGCTCGGCATATTCCGCGCCCGTCTGCGCAAGCGCGTTGAACACCGTGTTGCGGCAGCCGACGTCGGCCTTCAAGGGATGCTCCATGCCCACGCGGTCGCGCAATTTCACATCGTGATGGTCGCACGGCCGGCCGCAATTCGTAAAATCGGTGCCGCTCGAGAGAAACGCGCAAAACACGCAATGCTCCATGTGAAACATCGGCATGTGCTGGTGTATCGTAATCTCGAACCAACTCGGCGGCGCGCCCTGCACCAGCGCTTCGAGTTGCTGGAAATTCAAATCATACGAAGCGGTGACACGCTCCAAGCCGAATTTATTTTTGAAGTAATCGGCGGAAAGATGATTCGCGATGTTCAGCGAAAAATCGCCGATGCGCCGGTCGTTGGCAAAGAACGTCAAATGATCATAATTGCGCACGAGGTAACCGTCCGCGTCGCACGAGCGCACCTGTTGAAGCGTCCATTCCTCGCCCATTTTGAAAATACGCGGCGGGGCCACGAAAACCTGGGGGCGAGTGTTGAGGGACACGGCGCGGACGGCAGCGACGGCGTCGCGGTATTTCCTGGGGTTCTCGAAATCGCAATAAATAGTCTCGACTCCCGCTTTCAGCACGGCGTCCAGTTGCACGAGATTCCGCACCAGGATAATTAAACGCGGCTCGGCTGATTCCGAACCATGGCGGGCGGCAGTTGTTTCGAGTTTCGAGTTTCGGGTTTCGAGTTCATTGATCTTCCAGCGTTTCGGTTGGGCGCGCTGCTGCTCCAGGCCCGTGACGACTTCGCGTCGCAGGCGATTTAATTCGCTGACCGGCAGCAGCACCTCACCGACGAGTTGATTTTTTAGTTCTCCCAGCCTGAACGGCGTGCCACCGAGCCGGCCCAACTGCTCGCGCAAGCGTTCCGCGCCCAGCGGCTGCTTCTCGGCTTTTGCCAGGGGCATGGCCGAATCGATCCGAACAATGTGCCCCTGCTCGTCTCGCGCAATCAGCGTCAAGGGTTTGCCCGCCAGACCATGAGCTTCCATTTCAATCGGGCGCTGGAATTTCGGCGCCTCGCCTTCGAAAGTTTGCCGCAATTGCCGGTCGAGTTCCGGGTCGCTCGTTTTCCAAAGCTTATCGCCGGCGTGAACCCGGCTCCAATCAACATCACCATGGCCGAAATGGATTTCCACGCGCTGCCCGCCCTTTTTTCTCACCTCGTACACCCGGCCACCCTCCTCGGTCGTTTCCGGTTTGCCGGCGTCAAAAACAATGCCATCACCCGGTTTCAAGGGCGCCGCCAGGTCGACCACCACGCCATCGCGCAGAACAGTTTCGACTTCGCCAAGATACACGCCACGTTTCTTTCCAAAGCGCGCGTGAACGAGTTCCTGGTTGTTAACCCCTCCAAACCATCCCGTATGCAACCCGCGCGAAAACGCCATCTCCATTTCGTATTTCCGGTCCACGATTTGCGATTTATGGGCTTCGTCATCCGCTTCGCGCAAGTCGCCATTCGAACATTGCAGACGATTCAGCGCTTGGCGATACACGCGCGTAATATTCGCCACGTATTCCGGGGTTTTCAGGCGTCCTTCAATTTTCAACGACGCGACTCCACTGCGGATCAGATCCGGCAGAACTTCGAGGCCGGCCAGGTCCTGCGGGCTCAATAAATATTTTTTGTCGCCGAGCGGCACCGGTTGGCCGTCGGAAATCAATTCGTAAGGCATCCGGCACGCTTGCGCGCACTCGCCGCGATTTGCCGAGCGGCCCCCGAGCGATTCGCTGGTGAGACATTGGCCGGAATACGCGACGCACAGCGCGCCGTGGACGAAAACTTCCAATGGCAATGACGGCTGATGAATGGCGCAGGAGGACTCATCATTTAAGAGGCCTTGAATTTTTCCAATTTCCTTGATGGAACACTCGCGCGCCAGCACGACGAGGTTGCATCCGAGCCCGCGCGCGAATTCCACTCCCGCCGCGCTCGTGATCGTCATTTGCGTCGAGGCGTGGATGGGGAAATCGGGCGACAACACGCGAATCCTGCGCGCAATGCCGACGTCCTGAACAATGGCGGCATCCACCCCGGCCGCAATGATCGTGCGCAGATAATTTTCCGCGTCGGCGAGTTCGTTCTCGAAAACCAGCGTGTTGAACGTGATGTATCCCCGCACGCCGCGCCGGTGCAGAAATTCCATCAGGCGCGGCAAATCGGCTTCGGTAAAATTGTGCGCGCGCATGCGGGCGTTGAATTTATCGAGGCCAAAATAAATGGCATCCGCGCCATTTTCGACAGCGGCTTTGGCGCACTCCCAATCCCCTGCCGGCGCGAGCAGTTCCGGCGCCGTTCGGTTGGAATCGAACGGAACCCGGCCAGTTTTAAGTGATGCGACACTGCTCATTTTAGAACACGCAATGTACCATAAAGCGGCCCTGGCACAAAGAATCTTCCCAAATTGAGCGATTCGAGATACCCCCGTTACGGCGCTGGACGGAGCAAGCGCACCGTCCCCACCCCTTTTGCGCCTTTGCCTCTTCGCGCCTTTGCGTTTAACTCTGCTCATGCGCGTGTTGATTATTGGCGCCGGTTACGTGGGGCTGCCCCTCGCGGCGGAATTGGCGCGTCGCGGGCACGACGTTTCCGCGCTGCGCCGCGGCAGTTCCGCAGCCAGCCAATTGCGAAGCGCAAATATTAAGCTGCTCGCAGCCGATATCACCCAACCGAACCAGCTCGCGGGATTGCCGCGTGATTTTGATTGGGTCATCAATTGCGTGGCCTCTGGCGGTGGCGGAGTGGAAGATTACCGCCGGGTTTACGTGCAGGGCATGAGGAATGTGATTGACTGGCTCGCGCCCGTCCCGGGTAACGACGGTGCTCCCCGGTTTGTTTACACCAGCAGCACCAGTGTTTACGGACAAAACGACGGCTCGGTAGTCGATGAGAAAAGCCCCACGGAACCCGCCGCGGAAACTGCCCGCGTGCTGTTGGAAGCGGAGAAGGAATTGATGACGGCATCGCACGAAAGAAAATTTCCCGCCATGATTTTACGCGTGGCCGGCATCTACGGGCCGGATCGCGGCCATTGGTTCCAGCAATTCCTCAAAGGCGAAGCCCGCATCGAAGGCCAGCGATTTCTGAACATGATTCATCGCGATGACCTCATCGGCTGCATCATCGCCGCGCTCGAACACGGGCGGAGCGGCGAGATTTACAACGCAGCCGACGACGAGCCGGTGAGCCAATTTGATTTTTTTTCCTGGCTGGCCGTGGCACTTCGTAAACCGATGCCGGTCGCGGTTGCCGAAAATACCGATGCCACCCGCAAAAGGGGTATCACGAACAAGAAAGTCTCGAACCTGAAACTAAAATTGGAACTAGGCCATCGTTTCAAATATCCCTCGTTCCGCGAAGGATACACCCCGGCGATTCAGGAATTGGCACACCGCTGAAATCGATTATAAAAGAAACTTAACCTCCAAGGCATCAAAGCCTTGCGCTGCGGCTTTCCGAACCATATCCTCCGGTGAAATCCAGGGCGCATATTGGGCGCAGGTCGTCTCGGCGTGATTAACGCACGAAAAGAGAGAGGTCCTGCGGGGAAAAAATGCGATCTGGATAAGATTTCTCTTAACGAGTTTTGATTCGACCAGGCAAACGCCCGGTTCGAACTGGCGCGGGAACAATCTGGAATGAATTCGCCGGTTAAAACTAAAAGCCGATCAACCTTCGGCGAGTCGATTTTTATTCCCATCATTGCAGGATTTCTGGCGGTGGGGCTCTGCGCAGGGCTTTACTTGCGGGAGGCGAACCAGATTGCCGCGGAACTTCGCGGGCGGGAAATCGCCAGGCTCAAGCTCTTCGATCAAGTCCTGGGCAGAAACTTCAAGGAAATCGCGGACAATCTCCGCCTCCTCGCCGATGGCGATGGCCTCCGCGCGTTTCTTTCTTCCGGCCAGCCAGCGGACCTCGATCGGACCATCCGCCGGGCCGCCATTTTCAGCGGTCGGCGTCTTGATTACGATCAACTCCGTTACCTCGACGAGAACGGCCGGGAAATTTTTCGCGTCAACGAGGGCGGAAACGTCGCGCCGCGCGACCAGTTAAAAAACCAACGGAACCAGCGCTACTTCCAGGAGGCGAATACCCTGAAGCCCGGCGAAATTTACATCTCCGCATTCGACCTCGACGTGGACAATGGCAAGGTCGGGGAACCCGTGAAACCCACGCTCCGTTTTGCGATGCCGATGTTCGATGCGTCCGGAAATCGCCGGGGAATCTACATCATCAATTACCACGGTTCCAACTTGCTGGCCGGGATGCAGCAACTGATTCCCGAAGTATTCCGGCATCGATTTCGCCTGCTGAACGCCCAGGGGTTCTGGATTAAAGCGGGAAATCCAGGCGCTGAATGGGGCTTCATGCTTCCGGAGCGCGCCGGCCAGACACTCGCCCGCACCGATCCCGCCCTTTGGTCCCAAATTTCCCACGATCCCGAGGGGCAAATACGTCACGCGGGCGGCCTCTTCACGTGGCATCGGTTTCTCCCCCGTGAGGCCGTGCTGGATTCGCAGACGAATGTCATCGCCAGCGACGAGTTTCTGGTGTTCGCCTCCGATATCCCGGCGGCGGATTGGAATGGCATTTACACCTTGCTCCGCGAAACATTCGGGGTGATTGGCTGCATTCTGCTCGCTCTCCTCATCATCGCCGGGCGTTCCTTCCTGCTGAACCGGCGGGCCCTGGTTGAACTGCGCAAGAACGAAGAATTGTTCGAACGCTTTTTCGAAAACGCTCCCGATGCCACCATTCTCGTGAATAAAGCGGGTAAAATCGTTCGCGCCAATGCGCACGTCGAAACAATGTTTCGTTGCTCACGGGCGGAACTGGTTGGCCAAGATGTCGAAACGTTAATGCCGGAACGCTACCGTTCGCGCCATGGCCAGCACCTGGCCCGGTATTTCGCCGACCCGCAACCTCGCGCCATGGGGGTCGGCCTCGAGCTCTTTGCCATGCGGCATGACCGAACCGAGTTCCCTGTCGACATCATGCTCAGCCCGGTTGAAACCGATAAAGGGGTCAAGGCGCTTGCTGTCATTCGCGATATCACCGACCGCAAGCGCATCGAACAAATGCACCTGCAATTCCGCGCACTGTTTGAATCGGTGCCTGGCTCGTACCTCGTGCTGAAACCAGACCTGACCATCGCGGCGGTGAGCGACGCGTATTTGAACGCCACGATGACGAAACGCGAGACCATCCTCGGGCGCGGCCTCTTTGAGGTGTTTCCGGATAATCCGGAAGATCCGCTTGCGAACGGCGTCAATAACCTCCGCGCCTCTTTGAAGCGAGTGTTGGAAACCAAGGCGTCTGACACCATGGCGATCCAAAAGTACGACGTGCGCAGGCCAGACGGCACTTTTGAAGAGCGTTATTGGAGCCCCGTGAATTCACCGGTTCTCGGGGCAGACGGACACGTGGAATATCTCGTGCATCGCGTGGAAGACGTGACCGATTTCGTCAAACACAAACATCCGGAACCGGCGGCCTCGGAAACCGGCCTGCAAGCGCGGATGGAACAAATGGAAGCCGAAATCTACCGCAGCGCGCACGAAGTTCAGGCCGCCAATGAACGCCTCCGTGAAGCGAATCAGGAACTCGAATCGTTCTCGTATTCCGTCTCCCACGATTTGCGCGCGCCCTTGCGGCACATCGACGGGTTCGTGGATCGCCTGGGCAAGAACCCGGCCGTGTCCGCCGATGAAAAAAGCAAACGCTACCTGGGCATCATTTCGGAATCCGCCCGCCACATGGGAAATTTGATCGATGATCTGCTCGTCTTTTCGCGCATGGGCCGCACCGAAATGCGCGAGACAAAAGTGGACCTGGCGGCGATGGTGAACGAGTGCATCAAGGAAATGGCGGAAGAAACGGCGAATCGAAACATCGCCTTCAACTGTCACGGCCTGCCCGTCGTCCAGGGCGATCCCCCCATGCTGCGCCAGGTTTTCGCCAATCTGATTGGCAACGCGGTCAAATACACCCGGACCCGCGAACGCGCCGAAATCGAAATCTCCGCCACCGAGACACCCGAGGAATTCATCGTGTTCGTCCGGGACAACGGGGTCGGTTTCGATATGGAATATTCCCATAAGTTGTTTGGGGTGTTCCAGCGGCTGCATCGTTCCGATGAATTCGAAGGCACCGGCATCGGCCTGGCCAACGTGCGCCGCATTATCCAACGCCATCACGGCCGCACCTGGGCCGAAGGAAAATTGAACGAAGGCGCCACTCTGTATTTTTCATTACCCAAAAAAAAGAACCCTCATGAGCCCCCTGAAACGCATCCTGCTGGCTGAAGATAATAAAAACGATATCGAGCTCACCTTGAGCGCGCTCGAGGAATACAACCTCGCCAACGAGGTCGTGGTCGTTCGCGACGGCGTGGAGGTGCTCGACTATTTGTTCCAGCGCAGACAATTTGCGGACCATGCCAACGGCGTTCCCGCGGTCATTCTGCTGGACCTGAAGATGCCCCGGCTGGACGGCCTGGAGGCGTTGCGCCAACTCCGCGCGGAACCGCGTTTCAAACACGTGCCGGTGGTGATGATCACTTCCTCGCGCGAGGAACAGGATTTGATTCGCAGTTACGAATTGGGCGTGAACGCCTACGTCGTCAAGCCGGTGGATTTCCAAAAGTTCGTGGAATGCATCAAACAAATCGGCTTCTTCTGGGCGCTGATCAACGAGCCCCCGCCCGGTCTGGCCGAAAAATAGCACCCTATGAATCGCACACAGCTAACGGAATCTCTGCGGATATTGCATCTCGAGGATGATCCGACGGATACGGAGCTCTTGTCCATGATCCTGTCAGATGAAAATATTCCTTGCGACATTCACCGCGTGGAAACCCGGCAGGATTTCGAAGGCGCGCTGGAAGAACAGAATTGGAGCCTCGTCATTTCCGATTTTTCACTGCCGTCCTTTAACGGGCTGAAAGCGCTCGCGTTGACGCGGGAGAAATTCGGGAATATGCCGTTCATTCTTTTTTCCGGAACGATTGGCGAAGAAACAGCCGTTGAATGCTTGAAAAAGGGCGCCACGGATTACGTCTTGAAACAACGCCCCGCCCGGCTCGTGGCGGCGGTGCGATCCATTTTCACCGCGGCGGAGGAACGCGAACGCCGGAAGAAATCCGAGGAGGAATTGCAGCGCAGCGCCGAGCGCGAAAAAGAAATGGAAGCCCGGTTCCTGCGCATGCAACGCATGGAAAGCATTGGCGCCCTCGTCAGCGGCATCGCGCACGACCTCAATAACGCGCTCGTACCCATCCTGATGGGCTGCGGTTTTCTGCGCTCGGAAGCGCTCAACGAGGAAGCGCAGCAAATCCTATCCACGATGGAGACCAGCGCGCGGCGCGGCGCGGACATGCTCCGGCAGGTGCTGGCCTTCGCGCGCGGCGTAGAGGGCAAAAAGGCCCCCGTGCAACTCTCGGTGCTCTTGCGCGAAATGGAAAAAATCGCGCGCGACGCCTTTCCCAAGACGGTCCGGGTGCGAACAGATATCGCGGCGGACCCCTGGACGGTGCTGGGTTACGCGACGCAATTATACCAGGTCATCATGAACCTGTGCATCAACGCGCGCGACGCCATGCCCAATGGCGGGCAGCTTTCATTGCACGCCGAGAACGTTGAACTCGACAAAACCGCGTCGCAACTGCATCGGGATGCCGTTCCGGGACCCTACTTACGTTTCACCGTTTCCGACACCGGCCAGGGGATGCCGCCCGAAATCCAACAGAAAATCTTCGAACCATTCTTTACCACCAAGGAACTTCGCGGCGGCACCGGGTTGGGGCTTTCGACTTCGTTGGACATCGTTAAAAACCATGGTGGATTCATCACCGTAAAGAGCCAGGTCGGCCAGGGCAGCCAGTTCAATGTTTACCTTCCGGCATCGACCGCCCCGACCCGGTCGGAATCGGAGCCGCAGTTATCCAGCATTCCCTCGGGCAATGGCGAGTTGATCTTGCTGGTGGACGATGAAGTGGCGATTTGCGAAATCACCAAAGCGGCGCTGGAAAATTACGGGTACCGCGTCGTCGTGGCGAACAGCGGCCCGGAGGCGGTGACGATCTACGCCGGCAAGCGAAACGAAATCGACCTGGCGATCACCGACACCGGGATGCCGTTCATGGACGGCCATGCGACCAGCATTGCGTTGAAGAAAATTAATCCGGCGCTGAAAATCATCATGGCGAGCGGCAGTGTGCCGGACCGAAACGTGAAGGAAACCCTCTCCGATCCAAACATCAGCGCGTTTACACCCAAGCCCTACACGGTCGAAAAGCTCCTGACCATCGTCCACGAAGTGCTGCAGCAGAAAAGCTGATCAAATCCAGGAAAGTCCGCCGAACCCGCCGCAAACGACACGCCGGAAGCATGTGCTCCCCTTCCAACCGCATTGTCCCGTTTAGCGCTTCGCGAAGATTTTGTTCGCTTCTTCCAACGTCTCTTTCGAGCCGATGTCGTACCAAATGCCCGGCACGCGCCACGTGTAAAACGGAGTTCGCGGATACAGCCATTGCACCAACCGACCCGGTTGATCCGGATTATTTCCCTCGGCCATGTACTGCTTGATGAGCCGGAGCGAGGACTTGGGATAGTAATACAGCGCAATGCCGGTAATGGTGCTCGTGGGATTCTTCGGTTTCTCTTCGAAAAAGGTGATGCGCCCCTCGCCGTCCACGGAAATTGAATTGTACTTCTTTATCTCCTCGAGATTGCCCACATCATAGACCGCCAATACCGGGGCTTTTTTCTCGGCGACGAATTTGCCGAAGCCTTCCAGTTTTTCGCTGAACAAATTATCACCCGCCACCACGATGATATCGTCATCCACATTCTGAGTTTTCAGCACGTAATGAATGTCGCCAATGGCGCCGAGCTTGTTCGTGTCATCGGTCGAGTGGTCATTGACGATGGTAAAATTGAGTTTGGCGGTAGTGTAGTTGTCCGCCCATTTCTGGAAATGCCCGGCGAACTTCGCGTTGGTCACCACGTAAATGCGGTCGATCCCGCCGATGGGCGCGAGGTTATCGAGCACATATTCGACCATCGGCTTGCCCCCGACCGGCAGAAGGGGTTT
>Ga0265338_10006497_pt1 | contig 14867 bp, 9 predicted proteins | sample 42126metaG_FD_193579 | JGI IMG/M metagenome (GOLD analysis project Ga0265338, IMG submission 193579) | Rhizosphere microbial communities from Carex aquatilis grown in University of Washington, Seatle, WA, United States - 4-21-26 metaG | ecosystem: Host-associated > Plants > Roots > Rhizosphere >... | reverse complement strand
TGATCGCATCGCTCCCGGGCGAGAGAAGCCCCGCCGAGTGGCTTCATCCCGGCTGTTATTTCAGGATGGATCAGCCAAGGGGTGCAGGTCCCCAAAAGCGAGGGAGCGAGGCCAACCGCCGCGGGAAACGTCCCGTCTGTCCCCGGTTTCCCCGGTTTCTGTCCCCGGTTTCCCCCGGTTTCCAATTTGGCACGTATTCGATTGAAATATATATCTTTATGCGTGTAAATGCGCGGTTTTCGGCGGTCGCGCCCGGTGGCTGCCGTTCGGAGGCGTGCCTGGCTCGGGCCACCGTCGCCCAGGTTGGAATGGTCGTCGGGACCGGGACCACCCGGCGCGGGAATCGTCCCGTCTATCCCCGGTTTCCCCGGTTTCCCCTATTCTCCGAGGCCGTTTGCTTCACAAGGTCCGCTTGCGGCGGTTAGGCGGGAACGCGGAGCGCTCGTCTGTTTACAATCAATGCGTCCATGCACAAACTTGATCGGCTAACTTGAAGCGAAGATGAAAAGGTGTCCGCGCACGTTGCCGGTTGAGGAGGCGACCATCCGCGTCATGATGGGTTGAGGTAGGGAGCAGGTGGAGCATGAATTTGAACCGAAGTCGCGTAAACGAAGAACTGCGCCTCCCCTTGGCCGAAGTCCGAAAGGACCTCCTTGACTTTGGGCTGCGCAACCCCCTATTGAATTACCGGCTTTTGAAAACGCGAGGGCTCGAAGTCTCCGAGACGAGCCCGGCGGATGTGTTCCGCCTGCTTGTAACCGAGGGAGCCGAACTGTCCTTCCTCCCAATTGAAGGAATGCAGCAAACGGGGCTTCTGTATGAAGCAGAGAACGCTAGTCGAGACGACAGACGCTCCATTGTGCGAGCGAGGCCGGGTCGGAAGACACAGACGGCACAGCAAGGAGGTTTCCGGTCTATCCCAAACGAACTGCCGACGGGCATCTCCGAAAAGGAACTGGAGAAGCGCCTTCTTGCCACTTATTACGCTGCCAAGAGTTCCATTGAAGAGCAAGGCGTTAACACCCTGTTTATTGCTCTCGGTATGCTCATTTGGCGGGACTCTAAGAGTGCCGATGAGGTCCATCGCGCCCCTTTACTGCTGATCCCTGTCGAGTTGGAACGGCTTAGCGCAGGCGAGGGGTTTCGCTTGAAATACTCTGGGGACGACGTAGCGCCGAATGTTTGCCTGCTGGAGTACCTAAAGCAGTCATTCGGTTTGGTTTTGGATGAACTGTCCGATTCCGAAGAGATTGACGTAGATGGGTACTTCTATTCCTTTGGCAAAGCGGTATCAAAGCTAGAGGGATGGAGTGTCGATCCAGAGTCGATTGCCTTGGGCTTCTTCTCATTTGCCAAATTCTTGATGTATCGAGACCTCGACCCTGCTACATGGGATAACGAGTCACTCTTACTCAACCACGACGTTTTGAGTCGTCTTCTCGGCACGAGTACATTCGCTGGCGATTCATCCCCACTGACTGACGATTCATTTGTGGATGACGAGATTCCGGCAGCGAGCGCCGCGCATGTAGTGGACGCCGATAGCACCCAATCCCTTGCCATTAACGACGTGCTGCGTGGACTGAATATGGTGATTCAGGGGCCGCCGGGGACTGGGAAATCGCAAACGATTGTAAACCTGATTGCGGGGGCGTTGGCCTCTGGGCAAAAGGTGCTTTTCGTGGCGGAGAAAAAGGCCGCGCTAGAGGTCGTCAAGAGTCGGCTTGATCGCATTGGACTGGGGGCGGCTTGCCTCGAACTACACAGCAACAAGATCAAGAAGAAGGAAGTCATTGGCGAACTGAAGCAGACAGCTTGGCTCCAATCCAGAGCAGCACGCCGAGACGACTCAACTCTGTCGGCGCTGGAGGAAGCAATAACCCGACTGAACGAATACTGCAAGGCCGTCAATGCTCAAGTCGGCAATTCTGGTGAGACGATTCGTGATCTCTACGGTTTGGTCTTACCTTTAATCAGGAAACTCAGCGGAACTACGCGCCCACGGCTGGAGATTTCTGACTGCCTGAATTGGACTTCCGCCCAAGTTCATCGTCGCCGCGAACTCGTTGCAAGGCTTCAGGAGCGACTCTCGCAAATTGGCATCCCTTGCCAGCACACGTTCTGGGGTAGCCAACTTCGAGTCGTGTTGCCGTCTACCAAAGATGCCATCCAGCGTTCACTGCTTGACACCGCTGAAGTAGCAAGGGCGCTCAATATCGCAGCGAGTGAAGTAGCTTTGATGCTCGGTCAGGCGCCTCCTGAATCGCACTCGGAGTTCGATACACTGTGCGCTAGCGCTAAGCAGGTTGCACTCGCTCCGCCGCTGAACGAAATCGACTCTGCGAGTCCTGACTGGTTACACCAAGAGTTGCAGATTGAGGCTGCGCTCTCGGCCCTCTCTGCTGTCGTAGGCATACGCTCTCGCTGGAAAGATGTGATCCGCGATGACGCATGGCCCACAGACGTATCGCAACTTCAAGCGTTGTTGATCGAATTGGGCAACAAGTGGTGGAGGATATTTTCCCCTCGCTGGAAGCGCCTGATGCGCGAAGTCGCTGCGTTAGTAACGAACCCCCTAAGCCAGTCGAATGGAACCATGAGCGAAATACTCGAAGCCATTCGGGCGTCAGGAAAGGACAGTGCTGTTCTAGCGTCTTCCTCACATCTGCTCAAGAGCCTTTACGGAGTTCATTGGGCGGGGGAGCAGTCAGATGCTCCTCTCTTGAGAGGTCAATTTGCGTGGCTGGTCTTTACAAAGCGTGGTATCCATTCGGGACAACTCAGCGAGTGGTGTCTTGAGGTGGCAGCCACTTTTTCAAACAAGGCGGCACTCCTTGAGCGGCTGTCGGAATGCCAGAAAAAAGCCCAAGCATATTCTTCATGTCTGTCGGATGTGTTTGAGAAACTGAAACTGGATAGCTCGCCAACTGGGCAACTTCGGGCAAAGCTGACGAGAGAATGGGGTCAACCCGCCGCGAACCTCCTGAAGACACTCTCAGAGAAAACGGATGATCTAGACGGCCTCGCTGCATATATGCAGGACCGAGATCGTTCCAAAGAGGAAGGTGTTGAACGTATTGCGCTTCTAGCAGACGAGTGGAAGGAAGCGGAACACCGCTTGCTCGATCTTTTCGAGTACACCCGTGCATCAGCCCTTCTAGAAACCGGGTTTCATCATAGCCCCGTTCTTGCATCGTTCGATGTGCTGCGGCACAAGAGTACGTGCCAGTCGTTCCAGGAACTCGATAAGCGTCACATTGAATTGAGACGCGACGCACTTGCGAAGAAGCATGTTGACGGCTTGCCTAGAAATGGAACAGAGAGCGGACAGATCAGCGTGTTGTGGAGGGAGTTCGAGAAGAGATCCCGCCATATGCCAGTCCGTAAACTCATTATCAAGGCGGGGAATGTGGTTCAGGCGATCAAGCCTATCTTTCTTATGAGCCCGCTTTCGGTCGCAAACTTCTTGTCTCCCGGTACCGTCGATTTTGATCTTGTCATCTTTGACGAGGCCAGCCAAGTCAAACCAGCGGACGCACTGGGGGCCATCGTTCGTGGTAAGCAGTCAGTTGTAGTGGGAGACAGCAAGCAACTTCCTCCGACAAGTTTCTTTGAAACAATGGTGGCGCAAGACGGCGATACGGAAGATGATGATGCAGTTGCCACGTCAGATATAGAAAGCATTCTCGGACTGTTTTGCTCACGGAGAGCGCACCAAAGAATGCTTCGGTGGCACTATCGCAGCAAGCATGAATCCCTCATTGCGGGGTCCAATCATCTGTTTTACGATAATCGGCTTGTCGTGTTTCCAAGTCCTGACCGACACAAGGAGAATGTTGGTCTGGTTTATCGACGCATTGAAAACGCTCCCTATGACAGATCGCGCACAAGGACGAATCCAGTTGAAGCAAGAGCCGTGGCGGAAGCGGTGATTAGCCACGCAAAAGAACAACTCAAGAGGTCCGTGAATGAGCGTCTGACGCTTGGAGTTGCGGCACTCAGCGTAGCACAGCGTGACGCAATTCTCGATCAACTTGAAATGTTGAGGCGGGTGTCGAATGACACTGAGGAATTCTTTTTGGCTTCTTCTTACGAGCCCTTCTTTGTGAAGAATCTCGAAAATGTTCAGGGAGATGAGCGTGACGTAATATTCATCAGCATCGGGTACGGGAGGACTGCCGAGGGTTATTGGGCAAATAGTTTCGGGCCGGTTAATCGCGCCGGTGGAGAACGGCGATTGAATGTGTTGTTCAGCCGTGCTCGGATTCGTTGCGAGGTATTTACCGCTATTTGCTCTGAAGACATCAATACCGATTCAGGTGGATCAGGAGTGTCGGCGCTGAAGACATTCTTGGCCTACGCTGAGCATGGACATCTCGATGTTCCATTCGCTACAGGCAGTGCGTCGGATTCTCCTTTTGAAGAGGATGTCGTAAGCGCACTGCAGAAGCGGGGTTACACGGTCCATACTCAGGTTGGGTCTGCTGGCTTCTTTCTCGATATGGCAGTGGTTGATCCCGATTCTCCTGGTCGATACCTGCTCGGTGTCGAGTGCGACGGCGCAGCGTATCACAGCGCCCGCTCTGCCCGTGACCGAGATCGGCTGCGTCAAACCGTCTTGGAGTCGCTCGGCTGGAGAATTCACCGAATTTGGTCCACGGCATGGTTTCGCGCACCCGAGAAGGAAATGAACGCGCTAGTGTCGGCAATCGAAGATGCCAAACGGCACAGCGGTGAGGGTCGCAAGGAATGCAAGCAGAAGAAACCCGCCCCTTTACGTCCTCTAATGCGACACGCTGAAGTCCCTAGCGAACCTCCGCCGTTAGTGATTCAAGCGCAAAGTAGAACAAAGTACATGTTTGCCAAGATCAGAATTAACCTTGGGATACAGGAACTACACGAGGTATCTCGGGAACAATTGGCCAACTGGTTAGTGCAAGTGGTCTCGGTCGAAAGCCCGATTCATTGGCTTGAAGCTGCAAAGCGCATTGCCGATGCCGCTGGAGTGCAGCGTGTTGGCAATCGAATTCAAAAGGCATTTCAGAGTGCCTGTACCTACGGGCACATGTACAAGATACTTGAGAATCGCAACGGGTTTCTATGGACTCATGAGCCCGCTCCCGTCCAGGTTCGGGACCGTTCAGATTTCCCGCCGCAGCAGAAAAAGATTGAAAATGTCGCCCCAGAGGAGATTTGTGCCGCAATTGAGCAGACCGTGAAGCAGAGTTTCGGAATGGCAGCCGATGATGTCGCGGTTGCGGCCTGTCGCCGCCTTGGATTTGCTCGCGTTACTGAGGAGATGCGTGCGACTGTCGAAGATCAGAGAGACAAGCTCGTCAAGAAAGGCAGGCTGGATTTGCGGGGTGAGACCTTGATGCTGAATCAAGATGTTGCAGGGTGATGACTGTCTAAGGTCAACCTCCTGAGGGGCTCGGAATTGGCTGCGGACTCGGCTCCGTCCGTGCGCCCTGCGGGGAATGACAGACAGAAAAGCAAAGGCAAGAGCACGGATAAAGTCAGAGGCCGACTAGTCGACGTCGTTGGCTACTACTACGCTTACCGGGGGATCGGCGGTTAGCTGGCTGTCTACCATTACTACTGTGCGGACTTCGCCGCCGGTGAGGCCTAGCGGCTGAGAGGTGTACTTGGGGGTGGTGACGCCGGCGGGCGTGATGACCATGGTGACGGGCTGCGACTGGAAGCTGACGTAGCCGCAGGTCTGTCCGATGGGGATGTTGGTGCAGATGGGGATGGTGTTGGCCATGGTGGTGCCGGCGGGAATCATGTAGACGTCGATGGGGCCGGTGCGCGGGGCCTGATTGAGGAAGCGGAACTCGGAGTGGCCGCTGGCGGCGGGGGTCTGCGCGTCTTCAAGCACGGAGACGTTGTACAGGGTGGGCGTGGAGCCGTTGTCAGTAAGGAAGACGGAGTGCTGTGCGCCGGGCTTGAGGGTGACGTTGGCGGAGACAAGGAGGGAGTTGCCGACGACGGTGTTGACCTTGACCAGGGCGTTGGGTGAAGGCGCGGCGGTGCCGTAGTTGGAGATGTAGCCCTCACCGACGTTGCCGGCGAAGATGGTGCTCTGCACGTAGATGTTGACGGCGGGCGCGATGTACGAGGCGTCAATGACGCGGACGAGGCTGGGCTGCGAGAAGCCGGCGACGACCTGGCATGCGGAGATGCCGAGGGCGAGGACGAGCGAAGCGGCAGCGAAGAGAAGCAACCGGGTGAGGGTCAAAGTGTTTTTCAGGTCTGCGTTCCTCGAATCCGGCTTGTTTGACATACGCCTCCCAGGCATGGCCAGGATGAGCCGCGTTGCGGCTTCCATCCGGACTGCATGGCGTCGTTGAGGTGATTGTACGTCTTAAATAGCCCTGCGGCGCAACAACGATATTGGCCGCATATGGCTAATTTGGGGCAGGTTATCCACATTAGTGCTAGGGAGGAGGGATTAGGGATCAGGGATCAGGGATTAGAAGACCTTGACCGGTCCGTCCGTTCGTTCGTGCGGCTGCCGTCTACTCCCTGTTCCCTAATCCCTGTTCCCTATTCCCTGTCTTTACGGCAGCTCGCGGACCCAGATGTTGCGGAAGCTTAAGGGCTCACTTTTGTCGCCATGTGCCTGGAGCTTGATGGGCGCGCGGTCGTACTTCTTGTAGAAGGGCTTGCCGATGTAGAGGGTCTGGCCTTTGAGCTCGTAGTGGTCCTGGACGAGGACGCCGTTGAAGAAGACGGTGGCGTAGGCGGGGGATTTGAGGGAGCCGTCGTCGTTGAAGAGGGGGGCGGTCCAGACGATGTCGTAGGTTTGCCACTCGCCGGGCTTGCGGCCGGGATTGACGAGGGGGATGGCCTCTTTATAGATGGAGCCGGCCATGCCGTTGACGTAGGTGGGGTTCTGCCAGGGGTCGAGGACCTGGAGCTCGTAGCCGTCGTCGCCGGGGCCGGTGGAGGCGAGGAAGACGCCGGAGTTTCCGCGGGCCTGTCCGGAGCCGGTGATGGAGGCGGGGACGCGCCATTCGACGTGGAGCTGGTAGTTGCGGAAGGCGCGGCGGGTTTCAATGTTGCCGGTGCCCTTGGCGACGGTAAAGAGGCCGTCGGCGACCTTCCAGCGGGAGGGGGTGTGGTCCTTCGCGGAGACCCACTCATCTTGATTGGCGCCGTTGAAGAGGATGATGGCGTCAGAGGGTGGAGCGCCACAGGTGGCGCCGGGGGTGACTTCAGCGGGGACGGGCTTCCAGATTTCAGTGTCTTCGGGCTTGGGCTTGGTTTCCTGGGCGGCGAGGGTGGCGGCGGCGAGGAGGGCGAGAACGGCGGGGAGAAGGGTGTGGGGTTTCATCAGGGGCGAGTGTATAACACCAGGGGTTAGGGATTAGGGATTAGGGAACGAGGGATTAGGGATTAGGGACTGGGGAGCGATGCGATCAACCAACACTGACAACTGAAAACTGAAAACCGTTCAGCGGCAGATGGTGCGGGGGAGTTTGGAGTAGTCGGGGATGGTGATGCGGAGGCCTTTGGGGGGCGTGGCTTTGATGGAGCCGGCGACGATCTGGCACCAGTAATCGTGGAGATAGAACTCGAAGGGTTCGGCGGGGAATGGCGCTCAGCGGGACGGCGACGCGCTGTTGATTTCGGCCATCATTTGTTGCACCCTTTCCCGGCCTTCGTAAGTGGGATTGGAGGCGAGGAGTTGCTTCCAATCGGCCAGCGCGCCGGGGCCGTCGTGCTTGCCCTGCCACCTGACCAAACCACGATTGAAGAGGGTGTTGGCGTTGTTGGGACGGTAGCTGAGGGCGGTGGTGAACTCGGCGATAGCGGAGTCGGCGTTGCCCATGTACCAATAGGCGGTGCCCATGTCGGTGCGGACGTCGGCGTCAGAGGGCTGCGCGGCAAGCTCGCGGCCGTACCACTGGACTGCCGATGGATACTGCTGCGCGTCGTAATAGAGGTTGCCGAGCTTGGTGAGGACCGCGGCGTTGTTTGGATCGGACTTGAGGGCTTCAAGCAGCGGAACGGCCTGGGCATCGGCTTCCTGTTTTAACTTCGCGGGATCAGAAGCAGGAGGCGCGGAAGCCCGAGGCGCCGGAGCCGCGGCGGATGCGGACGCAGATGCAGTGGAGCTGCCCACGCCGCCGATGAACCAGCCGGCTACGAGGCCGATGACGAGACAGGCTGCGGCGAGGATCATGACCCGCTTGACGGGCCATTGCTCCGCGTAGGTTCGACTGGAATCGGTCATGGAATGGCGCTCCTTGCGGTTGAGGGTTTGGTGGTTGCGTTGGCGCGGACCTGGGCGATGAGTTGCTGGACGGCGGCTTTGCGGTCGGGGCTGAGCTGCGGATTGGATTTCAACAATAGCTGCCATGCGGCGAGCGCGCCGGGCGCATCCTGCTTGCCCTGCCAACGAATGAGCCCGAGGTTGAAGAGGGAATTGGCATCGTTGGGCGAATAGTGCAGCGCCTGGTTCAACTGGGCGATGGCGGCATCGGGGTCGCCGCCGCGGTAGAGGCTGGCGGCGAGCTTGCTGCGAATGGAGATATTGGAAGGATCGGCCTGAGCGGCTTTGCCGTAGTAGGCGGTTGCGGCCGTGAACTGATGCGTGGTGTGGTAGATGGTCCCCACCTGGAGGAGGAGCGCGGTGTTATTGGGATCCGTTTTGAGTTTCTCAAGCAGCGGCGCGGCCTGCTTATCGGCCATCATCCTCATCTCCGCCATGGAGATCATGCGAGTGTGGTCCACGCCTGAAACAGAAGGAACTACCGCGGTGGCGGCCGCAGCGGCTGAGGGCGAGCGGCTTTCGCGCACGAGATAACCGGAGATCAATCCCAGAACAAGGCAGAGAGCAGCGATGCCGTAGCCCTGAGTAGCCGGGAGCGATCGCCCGGCGGTGGATGTTGGTGCGTCGTTCATGGACCGTCCTCCCCTGGTCAGGAGCTGCTTGCGCAGGCGGCAAAGGTGAGGCGCGACAGTACGGAGACGTGTACTCGAGCGAATGGAGTCCGCGACCCGCGCCTGGGAGATTTCCCTTTTGCCGGACCCAAGACCATAAGAGCATTGGGGCGGCGCGGAAGTTGTGATGCTGATCACTTCATACACATGCGATGTGTTGGGCGCTACGGTTGTGTGCATTTTGGGGGTTAATAGGGCCAACAGGTGTGACGCGGCTCACGTAAAAAATCTCTAATTTGGGGTTTTATTGGCAGTGGGGCTTGTAACCCATGTCACTGTATGAAGTCATCCATGACCAAAAAGTGCCAATCAGCGACGATCTCAATTTCATTCCCATGCGCAGAACTTATATCGGCAACGAGGTACGAACAGCAGCCAGGAGAGGCCCCTGCCACTCGGCAAAGGCATGTTTCGTGCGGAGCACACATTCATTTGGGAACGAAGCTGTTGAGCACGCAAGCCAGGACGACGTCACAGATCAGCAGAGTAGCAAGAGAGAGCACACTAGGAGGCTTCACGGTATGAAGCGGATTGCAATGATCGCCCTGATGACGCTGGGCACCGCAGGATTTGCGGTTGCTCAGGCTGGCTACACGCCGTCGACTGACGTCCTCGGCGCCCACCTTAACTATGGTCGCGGTTGCGCGGCCTGTCACGCACCGCACAGCGGCGCATATGGCAACGGCGCGGCCAAGACGGCCGATCCGAATGCGGGCAGCATCGCTCTCTGGGGCGAGGATGTCGGCAGCCTGTATGGCCAGTCCCTCACCTTCGGCAAAAGCGAGCACGGCGGCTACACCGAGGTTCTGCCGACGAGCCTGACCACGGGAGCGCCCGATGTTTCCGGCGTGCTGATGTGCCTGAGCTGCCATGACGGCAACCTGGCACGCGGCGCCATGATGAAGAACGTGGTCTACGAGACTCTGCCGGCGAACTACGGGACGCAACAGAGCATTCCGACCCTTCTGGGCAATGACGGCAGCACCGCGGGGAACTATCTGAACGACCACCCGGTGGGAACGCAGGCGATCATGGGCTGCGGCGGCCAATACAACTGGGATTGCACCATCAGCAGCAGCGGCAAAGTGCTGATGACGGGCCCCGGCTCTTCGGCATTCGTGAAGAACTATGGTTTCTTTGTCAGCCCCGGCGTCATCAACGGGACCACGCCGATTGTTACCTGCACCACTTGCCACAACCAGCACCTGATGAACGTGGTGAGCATCACGGCCAGCACGCAGTCCGGGCTGCCCGCGGGAAATTACTCGACGATGTTCTTCCTGCGCGGGCCTTACAACCCGGGCAGCACGACGACCGGCGCCAACACGACAGCGCAGTTCTGCCGCCAGTGCCACGGCGGCGAGGCGAACGAGATGAACGGCAGCACCGCTGGAACCACGTTCTAATCTCTGTGCACGAAAGGGGAGGAAGGCAGCACTTTCCTCCCCTGCTTTTCGGTTTGAAGGAATTGACCATGAAGACTGAACTTCCCCTTTTCTTACTTCTTCTGCTTTCGCTGGGGTCTGTCTCCGCCCAGGTTGCGTCACACACAACCACCGTTCCGCAGCCGGCGATGAGCAGCCAGGCGGGGGAGAAGGCTGTGGCGCGGGTGAATGGGGCGGTGCTGACAGAGACCGACCTGTCGCGCGAGGAGTACACGATTTTTCCTTATGCGCGGCAACATAGCGGCGGCTTGCCCAAGGAACTCGCCGGGCAGATCCGCGACGGCGCGCTGAAGATGATTGTCTTCGAGGAGTTGGTGTACCAGGAGGCACTGCGCAGGAAGATGACGGTGCCGCCGGCGCGGATAGAGCGCGCGGAGGCCGACTTCCGCAAGCAGTTTGCCACGCCGGAAGAGTTCAATGCGATTCTCCACGGGGAATTTCACGGTTCGCACGAACTGCTGCAGGAAAAGATCCGGCGATCGCTGCTGATCGAGGCGTTGCTCAAAATCGAGGTGGACGGCAAAAGCGCAGTTTCGCCCGTGGAGCTCAAGGCGTATTACGACCACAATCCAGCGCGGTTTGAGCATCCGGAGTCGTACACGTTCCAGACCATTTCAGTGCTTCCGCCGGAGCACGCAACGCCGCAGCAATTGCTGGAAGGGCGCATCCGCGCGGACCGCGACCTGACGCAGGCCAAGGCGACCAAGTCATCGATGCAGTTCGGTCTGCTGGCGGAAAAGATCTCCGACGATGACTACCGCGTGGTGATGGGCCAGCACAAGCCGGTTCCGGTGACAGAGCTGGCGCCGCAAGTGCTGACGGCTCTGAAAGCGATGAAGCCGGGAGAGATCAGCAAGGTGATCCAGCTGGGACAGGCGTACACGATTGTGCGGCTGCAGGTGCACGCGCCGGCGGGGAAGACGCCGTTTATCGGTGTACGGAAGGATCTGGAGAAGGAGCTGCACGAGAAGAAGAAGAACGATCTGCGGGCAGGGTTCGACAAGAAACTGCGCGCCAGCGCCACAGTGGAAACGATGTAGGGGCCGGGGAGTCCGGCGAAAGACAGGCGAGTTTTGAGGGTGGCGAGAATTGGCGGACTATGGACGAATCCCGGTGGCTATAGCGGCGGGTCTACTGCTGCTTTCAATGCCTGCGGCGTGCCAGGTCCAGCTTGGGGATCTACGCGTGAGCATGAACGGCAACGTGTCCCCGGGATACTCCGCCACTTACGGGAACATGAGCAGCTCGACGCACGGCTGGACATTCGGAGGCGCGTCGACCCTGGCGGGTTCGTATCATAGCCCCAATTTTTTCTCGTTCAACACGGGACTCTACCTGAATCAATCGCGGGCTAACTCCGATTTTCAATCCATATCAAGCGCCAGCGGGGTCGACGTGTCGACGACGATCTTTGGAGGAAGCGACTACCCCGGCTCGGTGGGCTACTCGATGGCGTATAACAGCGACGGTAACTACGGTGTTCCGGGACTGGCCAACTATGTTACTCACGGCAACAGCAGCGACTTCTCAGTGAACTGGAGCGAGAACGTTCCCGACATGCCCACCTTTTCCGCGGGATACCAGATGGGCAGCAGCAAGTATACGGTGTATGGGGCCAACGACAACGGGACCAACGCGTTTCACTCGGTGAACCTGCGCACGTCGTACCGGCTGGCAGGGTTCAACATGGGCGCCTACTACACCGATGGCGGCGCTCACTCGCTGGTCCCCCAGGTGGTAAGCGGAGAGGCGGCGGCGACGACCGAATCGGGGAGCGATTCCTACGGAGTCAACATGTCGCACCTTCTGCCGCTGCAAGGATCCATCACCGGCAGCTTCAATCGTTCCGGCTGGAACGCCAACTATGCGGGATCGACCAGCAAGGGGACGATCAACCTGATGAGCGCCGCGGCAGCCATGCATCCATTGGAGAAGGTCTCCCTTTCGCTGGGCGCGAATTACTCGGATAATCTGAGCGGCCAGCTGATTCAGGCCATTCTTGCCGGCGGCGGCGTGGCGCCGGGTCTGACCCAGAACCAGACATCGGACTCGCTGGACCTGACGGCGGTGGCAGGATATGCGCCGACGCAGGACATCGGGGCCACGTTTTCAGCAGAGCGCCGCACGCAGACTTACCTGGGGCAAAGCTACGGCGTGATGTCGTACGGAGTGGGCGCGAGTTACACGCGGGAATTCCGTGTGGGCACGCTGAGCTCCGCGGTGAATGGAGTTTTGAACACAGACGATCAGACCGGCAACAATACGCTGGGATTTTCGGCCAACGAGACTTATACCGGCGAATTCAGAAACTGGCACGTGAGCGGCTCGTTCAATTATGCGCAGAACGTGCAGACGCTGCTGGTGACCTACATGAACTCGTTCTACAACTTCTCAGGCAACGCGCGGCGCAGATGGGGGCGGTTGAATGTGAGCGCGGGGGCGGCGGCAGGCCGGACCGCGCTGACGGATCAGCCGGGAACGGAAAGCAGCAGCCAGAGCTATAACACCACAGTGGGCTACGGGCCATGGATGACGGCAACTGGCAGTTACGCCCACGCATACGGGCTGGCGCTTGCCACCGGGTCAGGACTGATCCCGGTGCCGGTGCCGACGCCGGTTCTGCCGTCGAGCCTGCTGAGCATGTATGGCGGCAACAGCTACGCTTTCAGCCTTTCAAGCACGCCGGTAAGCAAGCTGAGCATCTCCGCATCGTATTCCAAATCGCTGAGCAACACGGCCAGCGACGGCTTCACCTCAGACAATGAGAACGCCGAGTACAACGCCCTTATCCAATACCAGGTTCGCAAGCTGAATTTCATCAGCGGATATGCGCGCCTTCAGCAGGGCTTCAGCGCGGCAGGCTCGCCGCCACAAGTTGTGGTGACGTATTACGCGGGAGTATCGCGGTGGTTCAAGTTTTTCTAGCCCGGGTGCGCATGATCGCCGCTGCCAGTCTTGCGACGGCCGGCATGGCCCTGCTTTGCGCGCACGCGGCCTGGGCCGCCCCCCGGGCCAAGGCAGACACGGCTGCGCCGGAGCTGTGGAGGATGACGCTGGACGGAGGGCGCAGCCTGACATGGCAGCGCAACCTGAGCTCTGAGACCGAGGTGAAACCGAACCGGGGCTTCTGGAACAAGATGTGGGACGTGATTGCCGGAGCGCCGGACTTCCGCTCGCTGGTGCGGCCGTACGCAGTTGCGATCGATTCCCGCGGCCGTGTGATCGTCACCGATCCGGGGGCTTCCGGAGTGCACGTCTTCGATCTGGTTCAGCACAAATACAAGTTCATCCAGCGGACGGGCAAGAGCCGGGATTCGATGGTGAGGCCGCAGTGCGTGGCTGTGGATGCGGCGGACAATATTTACGTGACTGACTCGGATGCGGGCATCATTTTTGTTTTCGATTCAAATGGAAAGTACGTTCACGCGCTGGGCAGCCTGAAGGGCGGGGAAGGGTACTTCAAGCGGCCCACCGGGATTGCGGTTGACTCCGCGGCGCAGCGAATCTACGTGGCGGACACGCTGCGGGACAAAGTTTTCGTGCTGGGGATGGACGGCGCGGTGTTGCAGACGATTGGAGGCTCCGGCACAGGGGATGGCGAATTTAACCTGCCCACCGATGTGCGGCTGGAGGGCGGCAACCTTCTGGTGGCGGATGCGGTCAATTTCCGGGTGCAGGCGTTCGACCTGGCGGGCAAGTTTCAATATGCCATCGGCAGCGTGAATGGCGCCGATGGGGCGGCGTTCCGGCCGAAATCGATGAGCGAGGACTCAGAAGGCAACCTGTATGTGGTGGATGGCCTGAGCGGAACGGTGCTGGTGCTCAATCGCCAGGGGCAACTTCTCTACGACTTCGGCGCAGAGGGCACGCACGCCGGCGAGTTCCAGACGCCGGCAGGGCTGTTCATCGGCAAGGACAACCGCGTTTACGTGGTGGACTCATTCAACCGGCGCGTGCAAATCTTCCAGTATGCCGCGCAGAAGGGCGCCGGCGAGGAGGCGGCGAAGTGAGGATCAGGGTCGAATTCGCCGCGCTGATCCCGCTGCTTCTTGCCCCCTGCCTGGCGGCGCAATTTTCCAGCGACGCAATGGGCGTGCATAACCTGGGGCCGGGCAGCAAGTCGCCGATCACGGGCATGCGCCCCGATCCCTGCGCCTACTGTCACGCCGCGCACTCCGGGCTCAACGTGGGACTGTGGAACCAGAAACTCACCACACAGGTTTACAAAACCTATACCAGCGATACGGAGAAGAACGCGGGCTCGCAGCCGCGGCTTGGCTCGTCCACCAATCAATGCCTGAGCTGTCATGACGGGACGGTGGCAGTGGGCACGACGGTGGCCTACGGCCCGGTGACGACGCATGGCTCGATGTACTCGGCCGATGCTTTCGGCAGCAACCTGCAGACCTCGCACCCGTTCAGCATGGCGGTGCCGTTGAAGGACAACATCGATCTTGCCGCATCGCTGGTGGC
>Ga0265338_10006496_pt1 | contig 14868 bp, 16 predicted proteins | sample 42126metaG_FD_193579 | JGI IMG/M metagenome (GOLD analysis project Ga0265338, IMG submission 193579) | Rhizosphere microbial communities from Carex aquatilis grown in University of Washington, Seatle, WA, United States - 4-21-26 metaG | ecosystem: Host-associated > Plants > Roots > Rhizosphere... | reverse complement strand
GCGACACGGCGCCATATTCACTTTCGAGCCGGAATTGCACGACTTCGAACTGCAAGGGACCGACCGCAGCCAGTAACGGCACCTTGATGGAGGAATTCCGCAGGTAAAGCGCCTGGATGACACCCTCCTGCAACAGTTGTTCGAGGCCCTGACGGAATTGCTTGTACTTGGCCGTGTTGGGATTGTGAAGGTAACTGAAGGCTTCCGGCGTGAAGCGCGGAATCTCCTTGTAGAGAATTTTGGGGTCAGTCGTGAGCGTGTCGCCAATGCCAAACCCATCGTGGCCGACGAGGCCGATGACGTCGCCGGGATATGCCTCGTCCACCGTCTCGCGCTCGTTGCCGAACAGCTTGTGCGAGCTGGAGAGGCGCACCTTCTTTTCGGAACGCGAGTGGTGCACCGTCATGTCGCGTTCGAATTTGCCGGAGCAGACGCGGACGAACGCGATGCGGTCGCGATGCTTCGGGTCCATGTTCGCCTGGATCTTGAAGATGAAACCGGAGAACGCCGGATTTTCCGGGGCGATCTCGATGCCGCCCATCACCCGCGACCTCGGCGCGGGCGAATGTTTCAGGAATCCGTCCAGCAGCAGCTGCACGCCGAAGTTGTTGCTGGCGCTGCCAAAGAACACCGGTGTGGTTTTCTCCGTGAGCACGGCGGAGTCATCCCAGTCGTGACCGGCATGCTCGAGCATTTCCAGCTCCTCCACCGTCCGGCGAAAGGTTTCGTCGTCGAGCCGGCCGCGGACCGCCGGATCGTCGAGCCCGCCGACCTGCACCGGCGCACGGTATTGCCCGCCGACGGTGCGCTCGAAGAGGTGCATCAGCTTCGTTTGGCGGTCATAGACGCCCTGGAACTCAAAACCATTACCGATGGGCCAGTTGACCGGGAACGCGCCGATGCCGAGCACGCGTTCCAGCTCGTCAATCAAGGCAAGCGGGTCCTTCATCGGGCGGTCGCACTTGTTCATGAAGGTGAAGATCGGCACACCGCGCTGACGGCAGACCTCGAACAGCTTGCGCGTCTGCGGCTCGATGCCCTTGGCCGAATCAATCACCATCACCACCGAATCCACGGCGGTGAGCACGCGGTAGGTGTCCTCGGAAAAATCCTTGTGGCCCGGAGTGTCGAGCAGGTTGAGGCGGTAACCATTGTAATCGAACTGGAGCACGGTGGAGCTGATCGAGATGCCGCGTTTCTTTTCCAGTTCCATCCAGTCGGACGTGGTGGCGCGCTGGTTCTTGCGGGCCGTGACCGAACCGGCGAGCTGCACGGCGCCGCCGTACAACAGCAGCTTCTCCGTCAGCGTGGTCTTGCCCGCGTCCGGATGCGAGATGATGGCGAACGTGCGCCGTTTCTGAATTTCTTTCGCGATATCCACAAAGGTTGCTCAGGATAGCAGAACAATACGCCTGAACAAGGAGAGAACTGGCCGGATAATGGCCTGGAGTGCAACCTGCCGCAGGAGATGAGCCGACCAACGGCACCGCAAGCATCGGCTGTATTTTGCACAAGTCTAAACATCGCTTCTGCATTGTGCCGTGCAACTCAAGGGACGATACTATGATCACGCTTCGTCTCTCAAAATTTTCGCGGGACGTTTGACCGTTAAACCCGATTGCATGGTATGAGTAAAAAAGTTCTTTTGACCAGTGTGTGTCGTCCGATGGGTCCTGAATATGGTGATGCGCCGTCCGTAGGCTACGAGCTGTTGTATCGCCAGGTGACCCGCGCCCAGGGGATTTTCAGCCCGCGCACCGTCAACGTCCATTTCTCCCTGGACTACATCGCCGAGAACCTCGACGTGCCGGCCGTGGTGTTGCAATACCCGTCCAAGAGCGAGTTCATCCGCGAACTTAAGAAGGGCTACGATTACGTGGGCATCACCTTCATCATGGCCGTCATGCACAAGATGAAGGACATGGTCGCGCTGATCCGCCAATACGCGCCGGACAGCAAGATTGTCCTCGGTGGTTACGGCACGGTGTTGAAGGATGAGGTGCTCAAGCCGTACGCCGATTTCATCTGCCGCGAGGAAGGCGTGACCTATTTCCGCCGGTTGCTGGGCGAACCCCCGATTCCGATGCCCTACAAACAACCGCTCATCGTGAGCTGGCTGAAGGTGTTCGGCTGGAAGGTGTCAGGCACCGGGAAAATTTTCGCCGGCCTCGGCTGCCCCAATGGCTGCGATTTTTGCTGCACGTCACATTTCTTCTCGCGCAAGCACATCAAGCTGTTGCCGGACGGGAAGGACATCTATGCCGTGGTCGAACGTTACCTGGCCACGGATCCCAGCCTGGTGTTTCTCATCATTGACGAGGATTTCCTGCTCAACAAAAAGCGCGCGATGGAATTTCGCGACTGCGTAATCAAGGGCGGAAAACGGCTTTCCATCTTTGCGTTCTCCAGCATCAAGGCCATCAGCCAGTACACCGTCGAGGAAATCCTGGAGATGGGCATTGACGGCTTCTGGATCGGCTACGAAGGCACGCGCTCGAATTACGCCAAACAGCAGGGACGGCCCGTGGAGGAAATCCTCACCGAGTTCCGCGAACACGGCATCACGGTGCTGACGTCCATGATTGTCGGGTTCGACTATCAGAACCAGGACGTGGTGGCCCAGGAACTGGACGGGTTGATGAAGCTCAAGCCGGCGCTCGCCCAGTTTCTCATCTACGGCCCGGTGCCCGGCACGCCGTTTCACGAGCGGATCATCAAGGAAAACCTGTTGCAGGACCGTTACACCACCGACAAGGACCTGTTCTACCGGCGCGCAGACGGCTTCCACACCATGATCAAGCACCCGACACTTTCGGCCAAGGAAATCGAAGACATCCAGAACTGGTGTTTTGAAGAAGATTTTCAGCGGCTCGGCCCGAGCATTTACCGCGTGCTCGAAGGACGGCTGCTGGGTTATTTAAAATTGAAGGACTCGCCGAATCCGCTCCTGCGCGCCAAGGCCGATTACTACGCCAACGAATTGCGCTACGCCTACCCGGTGTTCCTCGCTGGCCGGCTGCTCGGCCCGAACGCGGCCATCCGCCGCTGGATCGGAGATCTGGAACGGCGGATCCATGCGGAACTGGGCCGCCCCGCTCTGGGCCAACGATTCAAATCCGTGTTCGCCATCGGGGCCGCGCTCTGGACCGCGGTCACTTTGAAACTCGACATCTTTCAGCATCCCAAATTGATCCGGAATACCTATCGTCTGACCGGAAAACGTTGGGGCGCATTTGAAATGTGGGAGGAACTGCACCGCAAGGTAGCTTCGCCGGATTTCTCCATCCAGATCGAGTTGCAACACGCCAAGCAGCTGGTGTGGATGCGCCTGGAAGGTGCGCTCTCGAAGCGGGACGCCGAAGGCCTGGCCCGCCGGATCAACGAATCCCTCGCCCGCAGCAAGAACCAGCTTGTGCTCGATTTCAACAAATTGAAATGGGACAAGGCCACCGATCTGGAGCCGCTGCGGGAGAAGCTGGCGAATTATCGTTCGCGCATCCGCGTCGTGCTGCCGAAGCTGTCAGCCGCCCATCCGGAACTGCTCCTCCTGGCCAGCATGTTTCACAATTACCACGGCTGAACGCCGGCATTGAACGGGAAAATGGCAGTGTCTTGTGCCGTCTTAAGAAGGAAGCAGGCTCGGACGTAATAATCGTCAATTTCCCGGCAGAATCTCGATGGCGTTGATCTCCGGATTTTCCACGTTGGGGGTGAAGGTAATGTCCAGCCTGCCGTTGGTGACTTCTACATTGACTGTCTCGATGCAGGCGCGCATCGGACCACCGGCTTTTACCCAGACATCAAAATCCTTGAATTCCTGGCCTTCGACATTAAATGAAAAAACCCGCTGGGCCGGCCCGGTGATCCCGTCGTAAGTTTCGGCAAAATGAAGCTTCACCACGTATTTGCCGTTGGGAACCGGATATGAAAACGACGTCATGCTGTAACGTTCGCTCTGATAAATCGCCGGAGTTGTCGTATTGGCGACTTTCACGTCCGGGCGTTCGGCCGTTTCCCCGTCGGCAAAGCCCTGGTCGGGAAGCCACACGTTGCCGCCGGAATCCGTCAAGGAATCGAAGAGGCCGGCTTTGATGCGGATTGGCGGCGGCACCGGACCCGAAATTACATTGGTAACTGCTGTGGTCACCGGCGCGGCGGCGGCCGGCGTGGATTCCATGGTCGGCGCCGGAGTATCGGTTGGCGGGGTGGCAGCAACCGCTGGTGCCGGATTTTCGGTCGGGGCAGAAGTCACGGTCGGCGGGACGCCATCCGTCGGCACCGAGGCGACCGTTGGCGCCGGCATATCAGCCGGCGGGACCGTCACGGTGGTTGTGGCCGCTGTGACGGACGCCGGATTGTCCGAATGCCACTCCGTGCCGGATTGACAGCCGGCAAACAAGAAAAGGGCGAGCACCGCAATGAAACAGCCGGGCAAATAACGCACCAAACGCATTGAGTGTCGCATAACGTTCCTCTGGGTTTTGAAGCTCATGATTCCCGTCACAACCAAAATGCGACGACCCATGACGCAACGCAAAGCAAAAACGAGGTGGATTTTCCGGCTTTCCGCCCATGCCAGAGGCGGGTCTTAATGCGGTGCGTTATTGCCGGCCGGCTGCTTCTGCCACCGATTTCAAGTCCGCGAGGCCCTTTTCGAACTGGCCGCCGCACATCTTGTCACAGTTCATGAACAGGCCGACGGTCTTGGTGACGAAGTTGTTCTGGCCGGACATGCTCCAGGTCACCGCGGTTTGATTGCCATCAGGTTTGAAGGTGAACTCCGCGGTGTTGGTAGCCTTGAAAGGTTTCCGGAACTCCAGCCGGAACCGGATGAGTTCATGGGGACGGCTTTCGGTGATGGTCATGCGTCCTTCGCCGACCTTGTTGTTACCGGCCCAGGTGTAACCGGCGCCGGTTCCCGTCGGCGGACCATCGTAGGTCATCGTAGCCGCCGGATCGAGTTTGCCCCAAGGATTCCATGCTTCCCACTTGTGGAGATCGTTCACCTGCGCGAACACGACGGCCTCGGGAGCGGAGATGCTGACCGCCCGTGCCACGCAAAATTCGTTTGGCCGCGTGGCAACAATAATGACAAACACAACGATGACAACGGCGAGTCCGATGAGGATGTTGATAATCATAATTTTTTGGTTGTTGAAAGTGACTGGTTGATTCATTTCCGGTGGGATCAGCCGCCGGCCATGGCCCCGACAATCAGGAACGGTTCGTCGCCGTTCACAACCGCGTCGGGCAGCCGGGTTTCTGCCGGTTCGAGGGACAGGTCCTCCTTGCAGGCGAAGAACCGGACAAACGGCCGGCGCTTCAACGTCACATGGTCCCGAACCGTGCCGCGCAATACGGGATACCGGGCCTCGAGAGCGTCGAGGACCGAACCCAGGGTGACCGGACTGGCGACCTCCAGCTCCACCTCGCTCTCCACACGCGCCAGGTTGCGCAGGTGATATGGCAACGCGACCCGGATCATGGCAGCGTTTGCACCTCGACGGAGTAAACCGCCGGCAGGTCGCGGACAATGGCATTCCACGAGTTGCCGCCGTCGGCGGAACCATAAACTTGTCCGCCAGTCGTCCCGAAATAAATGCCGCATTGGTCGAGCGAATCCACAGCCATCGCATCACGCAGCACATTGACGTAACAATCCTTTTGCGGCAGCCCTTTCGTGAGCGGCTCCCATTCGCCGCCGCCGGTCTTGCTGCGATAGACCCGCAATTTCCCTTCCGGCGGATAATGCAGGGAATCGCTCGTGATCGGCACGACGTAAATCGTTTCCGGCTCGTTGAAATTTACATCAATCGGGAAACCAAAATCCGTCGGCAAGTTGCCGCTGACCTCGCTCCATTGCTCACCCGCGTTGTCAGTGCGCAACACGTCCCAATGTTTTTGCATGAACAAGACATCCGGCTTCGACGGATGCAACGCGATGCGATGGACGCAATGGCCGACTTCCGCGTCAGGGTCGGGCAATTCAAATTGCGACTTCAATCCTTTGGTGATGGGCTTCCACGTTTTGCCGCCGTCATCCGTGCGGAAACAGCCGCCGGCGGAGATGGCGATGTAAATCCGCTTCTCATTTTTTGGGTCGAGCAAAATCGTGTGAACCGCCATGCCGCCCGCGCCCGGCTGCCAGAGATTTCCTTTCGCCTTGCGCAGACCGGGAAGTTCCTTCCAGGTTTTGCCGCCGTCGGTGGTTTTGAAAATCGCCGCATCTTCCACGCCGGCGTAGGCCGTGTCCGGGTCGGTAAGCGACGGCTCGATGTGCCACACGCGCTTGAATTCCCACGGATGCTGCGTGCCGTCATACCACTTGTGCGTGCCGACTTCGCCTTCGTAAACGAACTTGTTGCTGACGCCCTTGCCGAAATCGGCCGGGGTCGGCGCGGGCACCCCATCCGGCGTGTTCCACGTTTTGCCGCCGTCATCCGAACGCTGGATGACCTGCCCGAACCAGCCGCTCGTCTGCGACGCGTAAATGCGGTTCGGATCAGCGGGTGAACCTTTGAGATGATACATCTCCCAGCCCGCGAAATGCGGGCCGCTGACCTTCCAATCCTTGCGTTTGCCATCCGCAGTCAAAATAAAAGCGCCTTTTTTCGTGCCGACCAATAAGCGAACCTTGCTCATAATCTTTGCCTCCGTGAATTGTTCTTGGTGGATTTTTCCGGCGCATGATATGTCCGTTTCAACGCACCGATGTCAAGTTTCTCCATTTGCAGCAAAGCTTCCATCACCCGCTGCGATTTCGCGGCATCCTGGCCGCCCAACAGTTCCGGCAAAATCACGGGAACAATTTGCCATGAAACGCCGAATTTATCCTTGAGCCAGCCGCATTGCCCCCGGCCGTCGGCGGAAAGTTTTTTCCAGAAATAATCGATCTCCTTTTGCGTCCTACAATTGACGGCAAAGGAAATCGCCTCGTTGATTTTCAATTGCGGTCCACCGTTCAGCGCGACGAATTTTTGCCCTTCAATCTGAAATGCGACCGTCATCACGGAGCCTTTGGGCCGGCCGGAAGCTTTCGCGCTGGCCTGGTCATAGTTCGCGACGGTCAGGATTTTTGATCTTTTGAAAACCGAGGTGTAAAACTTCGCAGCTGCCTCCGCCTGGCCGTCGAACCACAGAAAAGGGATGATTTTTTGCATGGCTCTTTGTGATCAGTCCATTATTGCCCCGAACCCGGGCCGGCACCCGGTTTGGAACGGAATACAAGCATGGGCTGATACAATTTCCGGTATGACCAGGCCAGATATAGCTCCAGCGCCAGCACGACGATGCCCGGGGCAATGGTCGCCGGCGACAGAAACAGGTGAAATGCGATGATGTTGACGATGACGGGAGCAATCAAGGCGAGCGCCAGCGGTACGAAGCGGTTGACCAGCAGCAACGCGCCGACGAGCGTTTGCGTCCCGAAGATCAGCGGCATCATGTAACCGGACTTCGTGAATCCGGTAAACAGCGCCATCGCGCCCTCCGACATGGGATCCTTCGGTTGCGGAATGAAATGCAGAAATCCGTTCAAGCCGAAGACGAAGAACATCAGCCCCATCAGAATCCGGGCAACGGCCGGTGTAACGCTTGCAAATGATTTTGCCATAGATCTCCTTTCTCCTTTCAAGCTTTTGCCAAATAATGCACCAGTTGTTCAAAAGTTCCACCCCAACCTTGCTTCATTCCCTCGCGTGCGCCGTCGAACGTCCGGCGTTCCTCGTCCGTCGCCTTCAGCGGGGCCCATTTGATCGTGAGCGTCGTTTTTCCGTCAGCCTCGGCGAACGTGGTTTCGGAAAGCATCTCCAACGGCCACGTCGGGCTGAAGGGATGGCGCGTCAGGCCGCCCTGGACGTCCGAGAAGGAATTCACCAGCACGATTTTTTCCGGCGCGACGATTTCGCGATATACAAACTTGCCCCACATTTCCTTGCCGTCCGGTGAACGCAATGAATAGTGAAAGCTGCCGCCCGGCCGGAAATCCAGATTTGCCGTCGGCATGGTGAATCCTTTCGGCCCGAACCATTGCATCAGGCGTTCGCGTTCCGTCCAGGCCTTCCACACGAGTTCGCGTGGCGCGTTGAACATGTGCGAGATGACAAATGGCTGCACCGGGGCCATGGTTTCTTGGTTTGTAGTGGTGGTCATGTGCTTTCCTGTATGGGTTTTCGCTATCAAGCTTGTTGCACAATGACCATCCAACATACGCCAAAGCGGTCGGTGACCATGCCAAATCGCGGCGAGAAGAATGTCTTGGCCAGTGGCAGCTCGGCTCGTCCGCCATCGGCCAAGGCCGCGAAAAGCCGGTCCGCCTGCGCCTCGGTCTGCACCCGGAGTGACAGCGAAAAGCCCGCAAAACTCGGCTTGCCCGTGCAACGTCCGTCGGATGCCATCAGGATGTTTTCGCCGATACGCAAGGCAGCGTGCATCACCTTGTTCTCGGCACCGGGCGGGTGCATGCCCGGTTGGGGCGGTTCAGGGCTGTCTTTGAAGCGCATCAGCATCAACACCTCCGCACCGAGCGCCTGGCGGTAAAATTCAATGGCTTCCTCGCAGCGGCCGTTGAAAAACAGATACGGTTCGACGACGGGATTATTCTTTGTGGCACTCATAATTTCCTTTTGTCTTAACCAGTCATGGTTTCGTCTATTCAATAATACGACGAATGAGAAAAAGCAATCCGGACAATTATTCTACCTTTAATTCCTTTCCCTGTGGATCTGCGTGTGCCCTCCCGGATCCGGATGGACGGCCTGGCTTCCCTGCCCCGATTGATACTCGGCCAGTTTTTCCACCAGATATTCCGCCAGGCGCGCGGGCGTTTGCATGCCGCCTTTGATGGCCCCGAATTCCTTGACCACAAAATCCCGGTCACCATCGCCGGCTTGTGCTTTTTCCGGCACGCGGGCAATCTCCAGGCATGAAATCATTCCCCATCAGCCTCAGCTTGCGGATCGCGATTTTATTGCTTGCTGCCATGACTTTTCCATTGTTTGCGCAGCCGAACGTTGCGCCCATCATACCGACCAATAAAATTGTGTTATTCGACGGCAAAAACCTTTCCGCATGGACGTTTGTTTCCAGGGACACGAACGCGCCGGCTGTGTCCATCTGGTCGGTTACAAACGGCGTCATCGTGTGCCAGGGCAAACCATACGGTTATGCTCGAACGCTCCAGGCTTATCGCGATTACCGGCTGCACGTGGAATGGCGTTTTCCGGACGGCCCCGGAAACAGCGGTGTTTTTCTGCACGTCAATCCACCGGACAAGGTCTGGCCGCTGTGTTTGGAGGCGCAATTGCAGTCCGGCAATGCAGGTGATGTGCGCTGCAACGGCGGTTCGTTGGTACAGGAACTGACCGCGAAGTTTCCCAAAAGCGTGCCGCGCCGCCAGCCGAGTTCGGAAAAGCCCGTCGGCGAATGGAACCGTTACGACATCGTCTGCCGCAGCAATACCGTGACGATTCAAGTCAACGGCGTCCTGCAAAATGAAATCACCGGGTCATCCGTCAGTTCCGGCGCAATTGGCCTGCAGGCCGAGGGCAAGCTGGTGGAATTTCGCAGCCTTGAAATAGAACCCCTGCCCTGAGTAGCCACACCCCGCTACTGCGGCAATTTGGCCGTGAACAAAGAAACCGTGAAAGGAATCACGGCAGGCGGGCCACACGCGGCCAGCCATTCTCCCAAACCATCGTGGATATCTGCAGTTGGGACCGGCCCGTCCAACCGTCGTAGGCGTGGAACACCAGATAATCGCGGCCGGAATCAAAGCACACTGTTTGACCTCCGGCCCCGCACCAGTTCGTCGTCGCCGCCTCGACGACCAAGGTGCCGCCATCGTTGGCCAGCGATCTGCCGAAACGGTCCAGATAGGGTCCGGTGACCTTGCGGGCACGGCCCACCTTGACCTTGTAGGTGCTGTTGGTGCCGCGGCAACAGAAGTCGTAGGACGCGAACAAATACCAACAATCGCCGCGTTTCACGATAGTGGGCGCCTCCACGGCGCCTTCCACCGGTGGTGTTTGCGCGGGATACAGCCGCGGGCGGCTCGCCAGGGAATACAGATTGGTGTCAGTGGCCGAGAGCTTGCCGGTTTCCGGGTCCACCCGGCGCAACTTGATCCCGCCCCAGAAACTACCCCAGGCAAGCCAGACGTGGTGCCGGTCCTCGATGACGAGGTTGGGATCAATGGCGTTGAAGTCATCCACGCCCGACTTCGAATGAACCACCAGGCCCTGATCCACCCACTTGTAATGAGGACTGGCCGGATCCAGCGTTTCGTTGATGGCCAGGCCGATGGCAGACTCGTTCACCCCAAAGCTGGAGAGCGCGTAATAAAGATAATATTTCCCGTTCAAATAAGAGATGTCCGGCGCCCAGGCCCCGTGCGCGAGCGGGATTTCGTTGGTGGCCCACGCCGGCAGGCTTTCAAAAACACTGCCACGGCGCGCCCAGTGGAGCAGATTGGTGGAACAACGGACGGGAATGATTCCCCGGCGCCAGCCACCGCCGGTACAGAAGAGGTAGTAGGTGCCTTTTTCCCTGATGATGGACGGATCATGCACATCCAGGTCGCCTGAAAGCTTGAGCAGTTCCGGCTCCATTGCCGCGCCCGCAAAGGTCGTGCTGCGGCAACCCACACCGATGAGCATCACCAGTAACGCAATCGCCCAAATACCCGACAAATGTTTTGTCGCGTCCATACCGGAATCTTTGGGATTCATGGGGATAAAATAAAATCAATCATCCGGCACGGCAACTGCGAACCGCCTTTACTTGGCCCGCGCGGGATACCGCACACCTATCGTGACCTCGGCCTGACACCTGGCCGGCTCATGTGCGTCATCACGCCGTCGGGTTTTGAGGGATTCTTCGAGGAGATCGGCATGCTCAGTCCGCAGCAACAGCATGACATTCCGCGCGGGCTGGAGATTGCGAAACAATTCGGGCTGGAATTTCTGCCGCCGACCGGTCGTTTATGTGGAGAATCGGAAAAAACGCAACCACATTACGACAATCCCAACGGGATTACGGCCTCCAGCCCAAGGTTGGCGCGTCCGCGCCTACCTTGGGTTCACGTTCCAAAAATGGAAACAACCTCAACGAGGTTGTGGCCGTTGGTGCGCGGATGAAAACGGATTGGTGGCCGTCTGCAAAGACCCGCAACCGCGTTGCGGTTGGGAATGTTTTGCGGACGATGACCCAGGGTAGCTCGCGCCTCGCAACCCTGGGCTTTGGGCCGGAATCCCGCTGGGATTGGCCGATGCCGCGCGTTGCCGCGCGGGATTAGGATTGTTCGCGGCCAACGTCGCGGGTTCACTCGACTCCCCCAAACTGCGCATTCACCTTCGCCTTCACCGCTTCATCCATCTTGATGAGCGGCGGCCACGCGCGTTTGAAACCTTCGCCGGGAATTTTCTTCGTCGCGTTCATGCGTTACCCATCACCTTAATCCTCTCTACTAAAGGGGCGAGGAAATAATCATCGTCTGGCATCACCGTGTGCGGTTGCCTTCTCCCCCTCGGGGGAGAAGGTCAGGATGAGGGGGCGGCTTGGGCAGATAACCGGCAATCTCAGCTTCACGTCCCGTCCGTTTCATCAGCGTGTGCCAAATCTCAAACCGAATGGATTCCAGTTCACCGCCCATTTGATGATTCCAAAAGCGCAGCACTTGGATTCCCTTGGACGCGAGGAATTCATTTCGTTTCTCGTCCTTGGCGCGCTGGTCGGGAAAGCCGTGTCCGCCGCCATCCAGTTCCACCGCCAACTTGGCGGTGGCGCAGTAGAAATCCAGAAAGTAACAGCCGCAGGCGTATTGGCGACGGAATTTGAATTCGCTGAAACGTCGGTCACGGAGCAAACGCCAAAGGCGTTTCTCGGCATCGGTAGATTTTTCGCGGAGCTGACGGGCGAAGTTGCGGGCTTCAGTCGTGCGCGTGCGGTGCTGGCCGTATCGCGGTGGACGCCCCCTCATCCCAGCCTTCTCCCCCGAGGGGGAGAAGGTGTCCGGCATCTGGGTTGCGGGAGGTTGCCGACTCATGTGAATCGTGGTTTAGACTTTGCCTTTCAAAATGCTTTCCACCTTCGCCTTCACCGCTTCATCCATCTTGATCAGCGGCGGCCAGGCGCGTTTGAAACCTTCGCCGGGAATTTTCTTCGTCGCGTCAATGCCCATTTTGCTGCCGCTGGCGATTTCGCTCGTCGCGTGGTCGAGCACGTCGGACGGGCCTTTGGTGAAGATGCTGTCGCGTTGCGGGTCGGTGTTGGCGGTGAGATGGAACAGCACTTCGCTGGTGTTGTGGACGTTCACGCCGGCGTCCACCACCACGATGTATTTCGTGAACATCATCTGGCCCATGCCCCAGAGGCCGTGCATGATTTTGTAGGCCTGCATCGGGTAGGTCTTCTTGATGCTGACGAACACGAGGTTGTGAAACACGCCTTCCGCCGGCAGCGCGATGTCCACGATCTCGGGAAAATTCATCTTGAAGATCGGCAGGAACAATTTCACGCTCGCGCCGCCGATGTAAAAATCCTCCATCGGAGGAATGCCGACAATCGTCGCCGGCTACACCGCGTCCTTGCGGTGCGTGACGAACTGATAATGTTTACAATCCTTCGCAATTCAAGACCAGTTTCGACTCAGACGAAACAATTGGAACTGCCTGCGTAGTTATGGTATGAAAACACAGTTGAAACTTGAAAAGATCAATATGCTGCCAGATTTTGACCCGGCGAAAACCGGTCGGAAATGGGTGAGTTACTTCGACCTGATGGCGTGGTCAACATTCTGTGAAAGGGCAGACTTGGCCACTGTCTTTGAAGTTTATCGGGAGGTCTTGCGAAGACTGAACGAGCGGGCGGCAGGTTGGCCGAAAATCGCACGCGCTTGGGCGTCAGACACTTTCTTGTTTTATACTTCTGACGATTCGCCAGATGCCTTTCAAACTATTGAACATATTTCCCGCTGGTTCGAAGCTTTAATGCTCAAGGAAGAGATTCCGTTGAGAGGAGCTTTGGCGTGTGACGATTTCTACGCGGATGAAACTTCTCGCGTGTTTTTTGGAAAGGCACTCGTGGAGGCGCACAAATATGCTGAAGGACAAGATTGGATCGGTTTCGTGTTGACCCCTTCGGCGGAGCGTCACGCTCGCGAACTCAGTCTTTTGCCATCCGAATTCTATCGCTCGTGGCCAGTGCGTTTCAAGCGACCGCAAGCGGCAGAAACACTCCAAGCTTTCATTCTCGATTCCATTTCATTGGGTCCAACTGGCGGAGATGTGCCACGCGCCTTAAAACGGATGGCACAGCGGGTCGCAGACCCGAATGTGAAATTGAAATACACACGCACAATCGAGTTCTTGTCGAGATCGCAAGGTCATCTGGAATGACAGCTTATGGTGTCAGCTTTTTCTTTGACCCATAAACTGGAGCAGCCGAGGCTCCAAATACCTCGTTATGTGGACGACGATGTGGTGACCGATTTATGAAAGTCAAAGTTGGCACGCTGTTGGTGATTCTCGCATGGGTGATTGCTTTTCATCCGGCTACGGCCCATGCCACTGCGTTTACGTATCAAGGCCGACTTGATGAAGGCGGTAGTCCAGCGAACGGAATCTTTGATTTCCGCTTCATGCTGTTCTATGACCCGGATCGAACCACCCAGGCTGGTAGTGCGTTTCTCACTAACGCGATTCCCGTCACCAATGGGCTGTTCACTACGACGATCGACTTCGGGCAGGGAGTTTTTACAGGCTCGAACTGCTGGCTCGAAGTGGATGTGCGCAGAAATGGCGAGGACTCCTACACTGAACTCAGTCCGTTGCAGAATCTGACGCCGACACCATATGCTCAATTCGCGACGGTGGCGGCCAGTGCGAACATTGCGAACAATCTGAATGGTGTTTTGCCTGCTGGCCAAATAAGCGGGACGCTGCCACTCGCAGCATTGCCGAGCGCGGTTCTCACGAACAACCAAGTAGGAGTAACGCTTAGCGGCACTTTCATGGGAAATGGGAATGGAATGACCAACCTGAATGCGAGCCAAATCGCAAATTTGAACGCAGTTCCTAACATGAGAGTGTTTACCAACAGCGGAACGTTTATCGTTCCAACGAACGTCTCAAAGATCATGGTTGAGTTATGGGGCGGCGGAGGCGGTGGCGGGGCATATTCATCATATTTTGGTGGCGGCGGGGGCGGGGGCGGATATGGAAAAGGGGTCTTCGCAATAAACTCTGGCGAAACGTATACAGTAACTATCGGTGGTGATGGAACCGGATCTAGTGCGGGGATGAATAATGCAACTGCAGGCGGCAATTCCACTTTCGCTAAATCTGGATTTTCCCCGTTGATGACTGCTACCGGAGGTGGTGCCGGGTTGTCCGCCAGTGGCGCGACAGGAACACCAGGGGTAAGCGGAAGTAGTGACGGCGCTTTTTCCTTATCAGGCGGCTACGCTGGAGCCAACGGAGCGCCTGCAGGAAACGGCGGTGTGGGCGGAACGACCATTACGGCAATAAGTCAGCGGAATGGCATCGCACCGGGAGGCGGCGGAGCCGGTGGTAATGGCACATTCCTCAGTGGGAACGGAGCCCCGGGCAGGGCTATAATTTATTACTGAGCATACCGGCTACGCGTTTGGTTTGAACAGCGAGTCAATTTTCGCCTTCACGCTTTCATCCATCTTGATCAGCGGTGGCCAGGCGCGTTTGAAACCTTCGCCGGGAATTTTCTTTGTCGCGTCTATGCCCAGTTTGCTGCCGATGGCGATTTCGCTCGTCGCGTGGTCGAGCACGTCGGACGGGCCTTTGGTGAAGATGCTGTCGCGCTGCGGATCGGTGTTGGCCGTGAGATGGAACAGCA
>Ga0265338_10006494_pt1 | contig 14875 bp, 17 predicted proteins | sample 42126metaG_FD_193579 | JGI IMG/M metagenome (GOLD analysis project Ga0265338, IMG submission 193579) | Rhizosphere microbial communities from Carex aquatilis grown in University of Washington, Seatle, WA, United States - 4-21-26 metaG | ecosystem: Host-associated > Plants > Roots > Rhizosphere... | reverse complement strand
CGGCGGCGGCGCGGGCGGGCCGCCGGGGCCGGCCGTCGGGCCGGGCGCGGGCAGGCTAGGGCTGAGCACGCTGGCATCAGCCGAACGGGTGCCCGCCGAATCACCCACCCCGGTCGGTTCCTCGCTGCCCGGCAGGCCGGGCAGCAGGCCGGCCACCGGGGCGGACAGCACCGTGGCGCGGGCGGACGGCACCAGCCGGCCGGCCGCCACCGCGTCCCGCAGCCTGGCGGCGACGGCCGACAGCTCGCGGGCGTCGCTCATCCGGGCGGCCGGGTCCTTGGCGGTCAGCCGGGCGACCAGCGCGTCAAGCTCGGCCGGCACCCCCGCGGGCAGCGGCGGCAGCGGCAGGTACAGGTGGGCGGCCATCACGTCGGCCGGGGCGCCCTCGAACGGCGGTATCCCGGTCAGGCACTCGTGCAGCACGATGCCGAGCGCGTACAGGTCGCTGGCGGGGGTGCCCGGGCCGCCCGCGATCCGCTCCGGCGCCATGTACTGGGTGGTCCCCATGACCAGGTTAGGCCCGGTGACCGGGGCCTGCCCGGCCGCGTAGGCGATGCCGAAGTCGGTCACCTTGACCAGCCCCTCGGGGCCGATCAGCAGGTTGCCGGGCTTGACGTCGCGGTGCACCAGGCCCGCCCGGTGGGCGGCGGAAAGCCCGTCGGCGGCCTGCGCCACCACGTCGAGCGCGAACGCGGGCTCGACCGGGTCGACCACCAGCATGTCGGCCAGCGACGGGCCGTCGACGAACTCCATCACCAGGTAGGGCGGCCAGTCGGGGCCGGCCGGCCCGTAGTCGAAGACCTGGGCGACGTGCGGGTTGCTGAGCGCGCCCGCGTGCCTGGCCTCCTTGCGGAAGCGCTCCAGGGTCTCCGGGTGGTCGGCATACTCTGGGCGCAGCACCTTGACCGCTACCGGCCGCGAGAGCAGCAGGTCCGCGGCCTTCCAGACCTGGCCGACGCCCCCTGCCGCGATGCGCTTGTCCAGCCGGTAACGCTCACCCAGGATTAGGCCTGTTTGCGTCACAACGGAGCCACCCTACCCTGACGTATCCCCAGAAACGCTGTTACCAGGGAAAAGCAACCAAATCTAAGGACACGGCCGGCCGCCCGGCTAACCCGCGTGCTCCGCCGCGTACTTCTGGACCAGGGCGCCGAGGGCGGGCAGGGCCGCCTTCACGTGCTTGATCGCGCTGCCGCGGACGGTGTTGTAGGCCTTGACGATGGTGGCCCGCCCGGAGGCGCGGCGGCGCTCGTCGGTGATCGCCAGCAGTGCCTCGGCCACCTCTTCCTCCCGGCTGGCCAGGTAGCCGCCGAAGTCGCCCGCGTCGGCCGGCTGCCGGGCGGTGAACGCGTCCCAGTAGGGCTGCAGGGCTACCGTCACGTCAGGCAGCAGGCTCTCGATCATCACCCGGATGTGCCCCGCGTCGAAGGTCCGCACGGTCTTGTAGGCCAGCCGCACCGCGGCCCCGGTGACCCCCGACATCTCCGCCACCTCGTGATCGACCAGTGCCTGGCAGTCGTCGACTACCTGCGGCTGGACGTCAGGCGCGAGCAGCGTTTCATGCAGCGTTGGCATGCCTGGCGGAGTCCCCTTTCGGTCACGTTCGCCGCCACGTTTCCGTCGGCTAGGGTATCGGTGCGAATATTACGCGTAGCGGAATGTCGCGATATGTTGGCTAACGGGGCGGCCGCCGCGTGCCATCATTGCTTCGTGGATCACTTGCCGCTGTGGGTGCCGCTCGGTGTGGCGGTCATCGTCTGCCTGCTCACGCTGTATACCGAGTGGGCCGACCGGGAAATCAACCGGGGCCGCGGCTGGCGCGGGAAGCTCGCCGTCAGGACGCGCCGGCATCCGACCATCCTGGCGGTCCAGGTGCTGTGCGTCGTGGTCCTCCTCGCCACGGTGATCGTGGAGAGCACCTAGTACCGCACAGCGGCACGAGGGCCCCGGACCCCGGCTCGGTAAGGTGGCAGCCATGCGTTACGCCTCTACCTACGACCAGGACGGCGCCCCGGTCGCCGCCGAGCTGCAGGGTGACCGGCTGGTCCCGCTGGGAGGGCTGGCCGAGCTCGGCCCCGGCACCACTGCCGCGGTGCTGGCGGCGGCGGAGCGGCAAACCGCCGGCGCGTTCCCGGCCGCCGGGGCGCGGCTGCGGCCGGTGGTGCCGGCCCCGGCCAAGGTGATCTGCGTCGGGCTCAACTACAAGGCGCACATCGAGGAGACCGGCCGGGGCGATTCCGATTACCCGGTGCTGTTCCCCAAGTTCGCCAGCAGCCTGGCCGGCCCCTACGACCCGCTGCCGCTGCCGCCCGAGTCCGCCCAGGTCGACTACGAGGGCGAGCTGACGGTGGTCATCGGCCAGCCCGGCCGCCGGATCAGCGAGCAGGACGCGCCTGCCCACATCCTCGGCTACACCGTCGCCAACGACACCTCGATGCGCGACTACCAGTACAAGACCCACCAGTGGATGCAGGGCAAGGCCTGGGACGCCTGCACCCCGGTCGGCCCCTACCTGGTGACCCCGGACGAGGTAGAGATCAGCGAGCAGACCCTGACCACCACCGTCAACGGCGAGAAGGTGCAGGACTCCCCGATCTCGCTGCTGATCTTCTCCATCCCGCGGCTGATCGCCACCATCTCCGAGTTCACCGAGCTGCGGACCGGGGACCTGATCCTCACCGGCACCCCGTCCGGGGTCGGCGCCCGCCGCACCCCGCCGCTGTTCCTCAAGCCCGGCGACGTGGTCACCGTCGACGTCACCGGGGTCGGCACCCTCCGCAACGTCATTGCCTGACCGCGACCCCCCGGCCTCAAGCAGGCCGGCGTGAGCCCACTTCCCATCACTTTTTGCTGATCCGTTCCACCTCCCATCACTTTTCGCGGCGCGTATCGCCACAAAGCGGACACAAACCGGCTAAAACTGATGGGAAGTCGAGGAAGGCCAACCAAAACTGATGCGAAGTGAAGCCTCGTGGCCGATGGCGGCGCGACGAGAGTGACGGCGGCGCGCGCCGACGCTGCGGGGGAGCGCAGTGGCCGGGTGAGGCGGCAATGACCGGGTGGTGCTGGTAGTGACCCTGCTGGCCGTTAGTCGTCGACCGGGCTGGCGAGCCGCCGGAACGCGGCTGACATGACGCCGCGCACCGCCCTTGTCGCCGGCTGCGCGAACAGCTCGGTGCACAGCTCCCGCAGCCCGGTGCGGTGCCACTCGGGCAGCGAGATCATCCGGCCGCCCTGCTCCACGTGGTCCGGGAAGCGGGCGAAGATATCCCAGCTGTCCACCGTGGTCTCGCCGTCGCGCAGCAGTTCGGCGATGGCCCGCCGGGAGTCGGCGGCGGCCTGCGCCGCCTGGCGGGCGCCGTCCTGGCCGGCCAGCAGGGAGTGGTCGCCGTTGAGCCGGAACCGCGGGCCGAGCGGCCCGGCCGAGACCACCAGCGAGTGCTTGTTGAGGTACTCGTGGGCGACCTTCACCGCCAGCTGGACGGTGCCGCTGCCCAGCATGGTCAGGTAGGCCTGGTAGGCGGCCCGCCGCTGCTCGTCGCTGTCGCCGGTGACGCCGCTGGCCGTGATCCGCTCCTGGAGGGTGGCGGCGTCGGCCACGTCCTGCGCGTCCCACGGCGGCCCTGGCACGCCGCCGGGCCGCTTGCCCGCCGCGCCGTCGTCCAGGCCGGGCGCGCCGCCGTTCAGGCCGCGGGCGGTGGCGGCCATCCGGGCGGCCGCCCGGTCATAGTGCCCCGGCCCGTGCAGCAGCGGCTGGCGGCCCGCCGTCAGCGTGTCGAGGGTGCCGCGCCCGGGGTAGACGACGCCCTGCTCCGCCAGCCATTCGATGTACCACTGGATGACCAGGGTCTTGTTGATCAGGTGGCCGGCCGCGAACGAGTCCTGCAGGAAGTGGTCGGCGTAGCCCGCGAAGATCCGGGCCCTTGCCCGCAGCGACTCGCGCTCCGGGCCGTCCGCGGCCGCCGACTGCGCGATCAGGTCGCGCGCCAGCAGGTGGAACTCGTGCCAGCGGTACCAGGAGAACGGGGCGAAGTGCCCGGAGTTGCGGGCCAGCACCGCGGAGTACAGGTGCGCGGGGGTGAACCCGTGGCGCCGGCCGAGCGAGCTGATCGAGCTGATCTCGACGGTCTCCGCCAGCGGCCCCAGCATGGGGTAGCGCAGCGACCCGGGCAGCAGCCGGGGCAGGGCGGGCAGCGGCGGAAACGGCGGCAGGCCGGGCAGCGCCGCCGACAGCGGGCCGCGCCCGCCCGGCAGCCGGGCGGCCGACCGGTCCAGCTCGGCCGCGCTCCAGCTGCGGACCGACTGGATGAGCGGCCCGATGAAGCCGCCCGGCGCGGTCTCGATCTCTTCCGGTCGCCCCAGGTAGTCAGGCAGCACGTTCAGTTCGCCGAGCGTGAGCACCAGGCCGCTACCGGGCAGCCGCACCGCGTCCAGGCCGGGATGGGCGGCCCGCAGCGCCGCCGCGTCCACCTCCCGTGGATCCTGGCCCAGCTTGAAGAGCAGGTCACGGTAGCTGCACACCGGCCCGGCGTCGCCGCCTGCGGCGGCCTCGACCAGCTCCGGGTCGACGTCGCCGAGCATCGAGTGCTCCCAGGCCATGTAGCGCTGCACGACCGGCTGCCCGCCCGCGCGCGCCCGGCCGAGCGTGCCGTCGCCCGCGCCGTCGAACACGTGGGCCCGCCCCGCTACCAGCGCGTCAGCGGCCGCGTCGGCCGCGCGCTCGGCCGCGGTCCCCGGTGGCAGCACCACCGCGTCGGAAAGGCCCGCCGGACGGATCCCGGCCCGGGGAACCCCCGCCGCCTGCTGCTGGACCACGTGCGCGACCTCGTGCGCGAGCAGCCACAGCCCTTCGCGGGTATCCGGCCGGAATGCCTGGCCGGTCAGGTAGACGTCGGTGCCCGCGGTGAACGCCCGTGCCCCGAGTGCCTGGCAGGCCAGGTCGGCGGCGCCCCCGGCGTGGACCCGGATGGCCGCGAAGTCGACCGCCGTGCCGCGGTACTGCGCACGGAACAGATCTGCCAGCGTCGGCACCTAAACGCCCCCCCAAGAACCGCAGAACCGCCGCTCCGAATGCCCGTCTTAGCTGCTTAAAAGGTACCCGACCTTCATCGTGGCGCCCGCACTGGCCGCCCCGGGCGAACGCCCGCTTAACAGCAGGCGCACATCCCGGGCCGGACGGCCGGCTAGCTGGAGGCCCGCGGCTGGAGCCGCGACAGCACCGCCAGCAGCCGTGACTCGATGACCGGCCGCAGGTCCTTGACCTCTTCCAGCCGCACCTCGGCCGGGTCGACGTGCCGCCCGGCCAGCGTCACCCGGACCGTCTCCAGATCGCCCTGCACGCGGGCGGCCCAGCTGACGCGGTGCCGCAGCACGAACGCGTGACCGACCGGCAGATCCTCCCAGCCGAGGTCGACCACCTCGTCGTCCCGCACCTCGGCCCCGTCTTTTACTTCCGGCAGGCTGGCCGCCTCGCCCAGCTCGACCCCCAGCTCGCCCTGCAGCACGTGGGTCACCAGGGTGGTCACGGTGACGTAGGGCCCGCTGCCGGGGTTGCCGTAGCCGAGGGTGATCCGCAGCCAGTGGTCGCTCTCCACCTCGTACTGGGGGATCGTCACCGGCTCAAGCTCGGGGGAGGCCAGCCCGAAAATCGGGTACCGGGGCCGCGGGACGAGCGCCGCCGCGTCCCGTTCGGCCTGCTCACGCAGTCTGCGCGCGAGGCCCGCGCGCTGGTCGTCGTCCTCTACCAATCGCATTGGCCCAGGATTACGCCGGCCGGGCCGGGCCCGCAAGGGGTCCGGCCCGGCCAGCGGTCCGCGTGGCGCGCCTACCCGGCGCTGGCGGGCACCGACGGGGAAGCGTCAGCCGCCCCCGTTCGGGCGGCAGCCGGCTCGGCCACCGTCGCCGCGCGGGCGGGCACGAACGCCAGTGCCACCAGCGCGGCGGCCAGGCTGGTGCCCGCGGCGACCAGCGAGCCGCGGTGCAGGCCGCTGACGAACGCGGTGCGGACCGCGGCGGCGGCGGCGTCGCGCACCGGGGCCGCGAAGCCGGCCGCGACGTTCATCCCGCTGACCACCGACTGCCCGGCCAGGTGGGCGGACGTGGCCGAGGCGCCGAGGGCGGTGAGGCTGGAGAACACGTGCGAGCCGTAGGCGGAGTTCAGCACCGAGCCGACGATGGCGACGCCGAGGGTGCCGCCGACCTCGCGGGTGGTGTCGTTGACGGCCGAGCCGGCCCCGGCCTTGCCGGCGGGCAGCGCGCCCATGATCGCCTCGGTGGCGGGGCCGGTGGTCAGCCCGAGCCCGGCCGCCATCAGCGTCATCGAGATGATCACGGTGCCCCAGTAGGGCGCGTCCACCGCGGTGGTGGCGGCGACCGCGAAGCCGGCCCCCATCACCGCGAGCCCGGCCGCGACCACCAGCTTGGTGCCGATCCGGCGCATCAGCAGCATCGCCAGCGGCGAGAACCCGGCGGTGACGAACGCGAACGGCAGGGTCGCGATCCCGGCCCCGAGCGGGTTGTAGCCCCGCACCACCTGGAAGTACTGGGTGATCATGAAGATGAACCCGAACAGGCCGAAGAACGCGAGCGCGATCGCGGCGCTGGCCGCGCTGAACCGCGGGTTGCGGAACAGCCGCACGTCGAGCATCGGGTCGGGCCGGCGCGCCTGCCACCAGGCGAAGGCGGCCAGCAGGGCCAGCGACCCGGCGATGCCGCCGATGGTGGCGGCCGATCCCCAGCCGTGCGTCGGCGCCTCGATGATGGACCAGGTCAGCAGGGCGATCCCGGCGGCCGACAGCAGCGCACCGAGCGGGTCGAAGCGGCCCGCTTCGGTGTCGCGTGACTCAGGCAGCAGCAGCCGCCCGGCCAGCACCGCGACCACCACCACCGGGACGGAGATGTAGAACACCGAGGACCAGGAGAAGTGCTGCAGCAGCGCCCCGCCGGTCACCGGGCCGATGGCGACGGCCAGGCCGGACACCGCGGACCAGACCCCGATCGCGATCGCCCGCTCGCGGGCCACCGTGAACACGCTGTTGAGGATGGCCAGGGTAGCCGGGTACACCAGGGCGGCCCCGATGCCCATCAGGGCCCGGGCGGCGATCAGCTCGCCGGTGTTACGCGACAGGGCCGCGCCGACCGAGAACAGGCCGAACAGCAGCAGGCCGACCTGCAGGGCCCGGCGGCGTCCGAGCCGGTCGCCCAGGTTGCCGCCGAGCAGCAGCAGCCCGGCGAAGGAAAGCGTGTAGCCGTCGACCACCCACTGCAGGGACGAGGTGGAGGCGTGCAGGTCACGGCTGATGGTCGGCAGCGCGACGTTCACGATCGTGTTGTCCACCACCACCAGCAGGACGCTGAGGCAGAGCACGGCCAGGATCCACCAGCGGCGCTCGTTACTGGCTTGCATGGGATGAGACCCCCTGAGGAAATCGTTCTTTAGGACGTCGTTCTATAACTATGTAACGATGTTCTATAATGAATGTCAAGCGGACCGGGAAGCCGGCTCCGGCGGGGGATTACGGGCAGGTGCGAGGATGGACGGCATGAGTGACAGCGGTGATGTACCGGCGGCCCGGCGCGGCCGGACGCCGTCGGCCGACGTGGAGCGGGAGCTGCTCGCGGCGGCCGAGGCGGTGCTGGTCCGCGACGGGCCCGGCGGGCTGACCGTGCGGGCGGTGGCGGCCGAGGCGGGCATCGCCCCGATGGGCGTCTACAACCGCCTCGGCGGCAAGGACGGCCTGGTCGACGCGCTGCTGGTGAAGGGGTTCAGCCGGCTGCGGGAGGCGGTCGAGATGTCACGCGGCGGCGGGCTGACCGTGCGCGACCGGCTGATTGCCTGCGGGATGAACTACCGCCGGTTCGCGCTCGACAACCCGCACTTCTACGCGATCATGTTCGAGGACGCGATCCCGCGCGACCACGACGACAACCCGGAGGTCGGCGCGTGCGCCGCGACGGCGTTCGGCGCGCTGGTCCGCAGCGTGGAGCTGTCCGCCGCGGCCGGCGTGATCGCCGCCCCCGACCCGGTCGAGGCCGCCCAGCAGATCTGGTCAGCGGTGCACGGCGCGGTCGCCCTCGAGCTCAAGGGCCTGGTGCTGACGCCCGACCCGCTGTACACCTACACAACCTTCCTCGACACGATCATCCGCGGCCTGGCGCCTCGCTAAAAAGCAAAACCAGGCCGCCACCGAACGGGTGCGGCTGGCCCCCCGTCCCGCCGCCATGACCGCGACGGCCGGGCCGCTAGTCCCGGCGGCGGTCGGCCAGGCCAGCCCACGGAGCCGCCGTTTCCCCGGCCCCGGCGTTGGCGGCGAGCTGCCCGAGCAGGGCGGCGAGCTGGGCCAGGTCGGCCTCGTCGAGGCCTGCCCGCAGCCTGGCGTCGAAGGCGACGGCGGTGTCCCGCAGCCGGGCGAACGCCTCCTCGCCCGCCTCGGTCAGCGTGACCACCTGGATGCGCCGGTTGGCGGTGTCGCGGGTCCGGGTCACCAGCCCGCGGGCGTCAAGCGCGTTCAGGTGGTGCGTCAGCGTGGCCTCGCGCACCCCGACCGCCTCCGCCAGCTCGCGCTGGTTGGCGGGCTTGCCGATCTTCAGGTTGAGCAGGATCAGCCAGACCGGCAGGGTGCCGCCCGCCTCGCCCAGCGCCTGGTCGAACGCGCGCTCGACCGCGCGGGCCGCCTGGGCGAGCCGGAGGCCGATCGGGAGCGGGAACGCTGCTGCGGGCACGCTGGCCAGCCTACAGCAAGCTTAGGCATCTAATGAATCACTTGATGAATGAGTTGACAGATGAACGATTAGATATCTAACCTTTGAGGCAGTGGCCGCCCTGAACCCGGGTCGCCGCCGCCGAGCGAGAAGGGACGGGCGATGAACAGACCCGCGGTTGAGGCCGTCGGCCTGCGGAAGGCCTTCGGTGACGTGCAGGCGCTGGACGGGCTCAGCCTGGCGGTGAACGCCGGGTCGGTCCTCGGGCTGCTCGGCCCGAACGGGTCGGGCAAGACCACCGCCGTGTCGATCCTGGCCACCGCGCTGCGCCCGGACGGCGGCCGCGCCTGCGTCGGCGGCCTTGACGTGGTGTCGCAGGCGGCACGGGTGCGCCGGGTGATCGGCCTGGCAGGCCAGTTCGCGGCGGTGGACGCCAACCTGACCGGGCGGGAGAACCTCCGGCTGATTGGCCGGCTGTCCCGGCTCGGCCGCGCCACCGCCCGGGTGCGGGCGGATGAGCTGCTCGACCGCTTCGGCCTGGGCGCGGCGGCCGACCGGCTGGTGCGCGGCTACTCGGGCGGGATGCGGCGGCGGCTCGACGTGGCGGCGGCACTGCTGCACCGGCCGGCCGTGCTGTTTCTCGACGAGCCGACCACCGGCCTCGACCCGGAAAGCCGCTTCGCGCTGTGGGACGCGGTCCGCGACCTGGCCCGGTCCGGCACCAGCGTGCTGCTGACCACGCAGTACCTGGAAGAGGCGGACGCGCTGGCCGATCAGGTGGTGATCATCGCGGCCGGGCGGGCGGCCGACGCCGGCACCCCGGCCGAGCTGAAGGCCCGGTTCGGCCGGGTGCTGTTCCAGCTTGACTTCGGCCGTCCGCAGGCGGCCGAGTCCGCCCGGACGGCGCTGGCCGCGGCCGGCTACCGGCCGCAGGGCGCCGGGGCCGGCCTCCAGGTCCGGTCCGCGGCCGGCTCCGGGGAGCTGGCCCGCGTGCTGCGCGCCCTCGACGGCCGGGCGCCCGACCCGGTCGCGGTCGCGGTCCGCGAGCCCACCCTGGACGACGTTTTCCTGGCGCTGACCGGCAGCGGCCCGGACCGGGACACCCGGCCCGGGGGCGGTGAGGCGGCATGACCGCGGCGGCGGCTGACGCGCTGGCCGACACCGCCGACGTTGCCTGGCGCAACCTGCTCACCGTGGCGCGGACCCCGCAGGCGCTGGTGTTCGCCACGGTCCAGCCGGTGATCTTCGTGCTGCTGTTCCGCTACGCGTTCGGCCAGGCGATCCGCGTGCCCGGCACCAGCTACGTCGACTTCCTGATGCCCGGCATCTTCGCCCAGACGGTCGCGTTCGGCGCGGTCGGCACCGCCGTTGGCCTGTCCGGTGACCTGCGCAGCGGCCTCCTGGTCCGCTTCCGGACCCTGCCGATGGCCCGGATCGCGGTGCTGGGCGGCCGCACCGCCGCCGACCTCGCCCGCAACCTGCTGGTCGTGGTGGTGATGACCGGCGTCGGCTTCGCGGTCGGGTTCCGCAGCCCGGCCGGCCCCAGCGCCCTGCTGGCCGCGCTCGGCCTGGTGGTCGCGTTCGGGTACGCCCTCTCCTGGGGCTTCGTGTCGCTCGGGCTGCGGGTCAGTGACCCCGAGGCGGCCCAGGCGGCGTCGGTGCCGGCGGTGTTCCTGCTCGTCTTCACCTCGGCCGCGTTCGTCCCGTCGGCCGCGATGCCCGGCTGGCTGCAGGCATTCGGCACCCACCAGCCGGTCGACGCCCTGGTCAACGCCGAACGGGCGCTGATTCTCGGCGCCCCGGCCGCCCACGACGTGCTTATCTCACTGGCGTGGAGCGGCGGCCTGCTGGCCGTGTTCGCGCTCTTCGCCGTCCGCAGCTACGCCCGCATGGGCCGTTAACCGAAGGAGACAGCGCATGAGTACCCTTGACGGGCAGGTCGCCCTGGTCACCGGCAGTACCCGGGGGATCGGGGCGGCGATCGCGGCCGAGTTCGCCGCCCGCGGCGCGGCGGTCGCCGTGCACGGGCGCGACCGGGCGGCCGCGGACAGCGTGGCCGCCGCCATCGCCCGCGCCGGCGGCCGGGCCGTGGCGGTGGCCGGCGACGTCACCGATTTCAGCCAGGTCGAGGCGGTGCGCCGCCAGGTCGAGGACGCCTGGGGGCCGGTCAGCGTGCTGGTCGCCAACGCGGGCGGCAACCACACCCCGCCCGCGCCGCTGGAGGAGATACCGGAAGACGGCTGGCGCGCCACCGTCGACGGCAACCTGCTGGCCACGTTCCTGACGCTGAAGAGCTTCCTGCCCGGGATGAAGGAACGCCGCCGGGGCACGATCATCACCGTCGGCTCCGCCGCCGGGCGCCGGGCGGACCCGCGCTCGCCGATCCCGTACGCCGCCGCCAAGGCGGGCATCGCGCTGCTGACGCAGGATGTCGCCGCCCAGGCGGGCCCGTCAGGAATCCGGGTCAACTGCATCACCCCGGAGACCATCCTGACCGAGGGCAACCAGAGCCGGATCCCGGCCGAGATGCAGACCGCGCTGGCCGCCGCGCACCCGCTGCGGCGGCTCGGCACGCCCCAGGACGTCGCGGCCGCGGCCGCGTTCCTCGCGTCCGACCAGGCGGCCTGGATCACCGGCGTGATCATCGACGTGGCCGGCGGCGCCGTCCTCGTCTGAGCAAACCCACACGAAGGAGTCGGAGATGGCAATAAACCAGACCCCGGTCAGCCCGGCCGCGATGCGGCGCCGGGCGCGGATCATGCGCGCGGTCAACGTGCCGATGCGGGCGGCGCTCAGCCTGCCGCTGGCGACGCCGCTCAGCCAGAACCTGATGCTGGCCTGCTACGCCGGCCGCACGAGCGGGCGGGCCTACCGGCAGCCGGTCAGCTACGTGCGGGACGGGGACGTGCTGCTCACCCCGGGCGGCGGCCGCTGGACGCGCAACCTGGCGGACGGGCGCCCGGCCACGCTCCGGCTGCGCGGCCGGGACGTGACCGCCCGGCCGGAGCTGGTGACCGATCCGGCTGAGCTGGAGCGGCTGCTCGGCGTCATCGCGGAGAAGAACCCGCGGGCGGCCCGGTTCATCCCCATCCCGCGCCTCCCCGACGGGCGGCTCGACCCGGGCGCCCTCGCCGCCGCGATCGGGCACGGCTTCTGCATCGTGCGCTGGCACCTGCCCGGGGCGCCAGCACTGGATCGGTAAGCTCATCGGTCATGGCCACGCCCGTCGTCCGCCTCGCCGCCGCTGCCGACGCGCCCGCCCTCGCCGCCCTGCGCCGAGCCTGGACCGCCGAGCTGCGCGGCCCGGCCGACGACCCGGGCTTCGAGGAACGGTTCCGCGACTGGTACGACCGCGAGTCCGCCCGCCGGGTCAGCTGGCTGGCCGAGGTCGCCGGCCAGCCGGTCGGCATGATGAACGTGGCGGTGTTCGAGCGGATGCCGCAGCCCGGCCGCGACCCCGCTTGCTGGGGCTACCTCAGCAACGCGTACGTGCTGCCCGCCTTCCGTGACCAGGGCATCGGCTCGGCCCTGCTGCGGGCGCTGCTCGCGCACGCCGACCGGCAGCGCTACGTCCGCGTCGTGCTCAGCCCCTCGGAGCGCTCGGTCCCGTTCTACCAGCGGCACGGCTTCACCGCCGACCACGACCTGCTGGTCCGGCCCGGATCGCCGGCGCTCTGAGCCGCCTGGGACCCGGTGCCATTAACGGCCGCCGGGCCGCCCTGCTAGCCGGTCGGCGGCCCTTCCTGGGGGCCGATGAGCGGCTCGAACGCGGCCGAGTAGGCGGCGAAGCGGCGCTGCCAGGCGCCGGGGTCGGCGGGCAGCCCGGCCAGCCGGTCCAGGCAGTCCTCCCAGCCGGCCGCGTTGCGGGCGGCCCAGCCCGGCGGTAGCTGGTCGGTGAGCACCAGGCGGGTGCCGGCCCCCTCGGCCCGCAGCTCGAACCGCAGCACCTCGCTGTCGCCCCAGGTGTAGGAGAGCAGGGCGGGCTCCTCGACCGCCAGCACCGTCCCGGTCAGCGTCAGGTCGATGACCTCCGGCGGGAACGGGAAGGTGATGGCGGCACCGACCTCCCAGCGGCCGCCGTCGACGATCACGTCGCACGGGAACCACGCCTTGAGCTGCGCCCGGTCGGTGATCGCCTGCCAGACCACCGGCGGCGGGTCCGGCAGGTAGCGCTCCAGCCGCACGGCGGGACCCGGGCCGCCCAGGTCGAGGTGCCCGGTGTCGAGGTGCCCGGTCATCCGTTCCTCCGGTCTGCTAGGTGCTGTTCGAGAAGGTCGAGGCGGGCGGACCAGAGCGCCCGGTAGGGCGCGAGCCAGGCGTCGAGCTCCGCCAGCGGCTCCGGGCTGATCCGGTACAGGCGGCGCTGCGCGTCGCCGCGTACCTGGACCAGGCCGGCGTCCTTGAGCACCCGCAGGTGCTTGGACACCAGCGGCTGGCTCACCCCGAGCCGCTGGACTAGGTCACCGACCGGCAGCTCACCGTCCCGCAGCAGGTCGAGGATCGCCTGCCGCCGTGGTTCCGCGATGACCTGCAACGTCGTCCCCATCGCCATGACCTAGAACATATCTGAGCAGTTATATAACCGTCAAGAGATATTAGATCGCGGCCGGGAAGAGGAGTTTCTACTACCTGAGAGAATACTCGTGGAGTACTCTCTCAGGTATGAGCGTTCCGCTGACACTGCTTGGGCTGCTTGAGCGCGGGCCGAGCCACGGGTATGACCTGAAACGGGACTACGACGCCCACTTCGGCCAGGGCAGGCCGCTGCGCTACAGCCAGGTGTACGCGACCCTGTCCCGGCTGGCGCGGGACGGGAAGGCGGTCGCCGGGCCGGTCGAGCAGGGGGCCGGCCCCGAGCGGCGGCGGTACATCATCACCGAGGACGGCGTCGCCGACGTGGAGAGCTGGCTCAGCGAGCCGGTCCCGCCCGACCCCGACCTGCAGAGCGAGCTGTTCGCCAAGGTCGTGCTCGCGCTGATGCTCGGCCGGCCGGCCGGCGGCTACCTGGACGCCCAGCGCGCCGCGCACCTGCGGCGGATGCGCGAGCTCACCGGGCTCAAGCAGCGCGGCAACGCCATCGACGCGCTGCTCGCCGACCACGCCATCTACCGCCTGGAGGCGGACCTGCGGTGGATCGACCACACGGCGGCCCGGCTGGACCAGCTCGCCCGGGCGGTGCGGTCATGACCGGCGCCGAGAACAAAGCCGGAGCCGGGAACAAAGCCGGAGCCGGGAACGTCATCGAGGCGCGCGGCCTGTCGCTGTCGTTCGGCCGCACGCCGGCCCTGCGCGGGGCGTCGCTCGGCGTCCGGCGGGGCGAGATCGTCGCGGTCATGGGGCCGAGCGGCTCCGGTAAGTCCACGCTGCTGCACTGCCTGGCCGGCATCCTGGTCCCGGACGAGGGCGAGGCCTGGTTCGACGGGCAGCGCCTCGACTCGCTCAGCGACGACCGGCGCAGCGCGCTGCGCCGGATGAGGTTCGGGTTCGTGTTCCAGTCCGGCCAGCTGGTCCCCGAGCTGACCGCCGAGGAGAACGTCGCCCTGCCGCTGCTGCTGTCGGGCAGCCGGCGCGGCCCGGCGATGGCGGCGGCCCGGCGGTGGTTCCCCGCGCTCGGCCTCGACGGCCTGGAGCGGCGCCGGTCCGGTGAGCTGTCCGGCGGGCAGGCGCAGCGCGTCGCCCTCGCCCGCGGCCTGGTGGCCGAGCCGGAGGTGCTGTTCGCGGACGAGCCGACCGGCTCCCTGGACTCCATGTCCGGTGAGCTGGTGATGGACCTGCTCACCGCCGCCGTCCGGGAGCGCGGCACCACCGTCGTGCTGGTCACCCACGACGCCCGGGTCGCCGCCTACGCCGACCGCGAGGTCGTCGTCCGCGACGGCAAGGTCGGCACGCTCACCGGGAGCCAGCCGTGATCTCCCTCGGGCTGCGCCTGGTGGTCAACGGGGGCCGGGAGGCGGTCACCCGCCTGGTGATCCTCACGGTCGCGGCCGGCCTCGGCGTCGGCCTGCTGCTGACCGCCGTGGCCGCGACCAACGCGGCCGTCACCTGGAACAACCGCCACGCCTGGTTCTGGACCGGTACCACGTCGGTGGCGCCGCGCGCCGTTGCGGCCGGCACCGCGCCCCTGTGGTGGCACCCGGTCGGCGACTTCTTCGACGGCCAGCAGATCGAAGATCGG
>Ga0265338_10006493_pt1 | contig 14879 bp, 17 predicted proteins | sample 42126metaG_FD_193579 | JGI IMG/M metagenome (GOLD analysis project Ga0265338, IMG submission 193579) | Rhizosphere microbial communities from Carex aquatilis grown in University of Washington, Seatle, WA, United States - 4-21-26 metaG | ecosystem: Host-associated > Plants > Roots > Rhizosphere... | reverse complement strand
TCCAGGAATTCCCGCTTGCGCGTGCGCTTGCTCGAAAGCTCGAATCCCGTACCGCCAAGGCTGATCTGTTTCATGACGTCAGTTTCTCATGCCGCTTGCAGCCTCGTCGGCGTTTTGCAGACCTTCCCTAGCTTCATGCACGGTCAGGCCGATGTCGTCCTTCGTCGCGACCTCGACGGTGTAGTCGTACAGTCGGCCCAGCTTCTCGGTGCCCGTCAGGCGCGATACCGTGAAGAGACATTCATCCCGCCACTTCGGCAGGCCTGCGCTGACGATCTCCAGCGTACGGGGTTGGTCAAGCCATGACATGCAGTGCTCCATGATGAATCAGGAAAGGAAATCAGCAGACTTCGCGCGTACCCATACACGGCGGCCATTGAGGAATCAGGCCACGTTGCGCGCACAACCATTGACCGCCCAGTTCTACCCCCGACGAGGGACGGATGCGATTTTTGAGATGGTCATTCAGGGGGAGTTGACAATAAATCACCTTTCCGGCGACACCCCGGCGTGGTGGATCGTGCCGCGCCGGGAGACACGCTTCGCCGGACCACGAGCACCATCCGAGTCGTCGCGTTGCTGGCGGGGCCGGCCCGCCAGCCGGTCTCAATGCTCGCCGCGCCGCGCATTACCCGACGCAATAGCGCGCTCGCGTTCGCTTTCCGTGCTGTCGGCGTAGATGATCGCCCAGAGTTCTTCGTCGCTCATCGCCTTGTAGTCGGGGGGCGCGGGTTCGAGCTTTTCGGACACTTCGGTGAACTGTTTCGGCTTGCCAATCGCGCTGTCAAGCCGGTAGTACCCAGCCCGCTCGCGGATCATGTCGGAGCTTCCTTCGATATTCGAAAGCCGGCTATCGCCATGCCGGCCGAGAAAATCCGCGACGGCCTGAGGGATTGCGGCATGCTCGGAGCCGCGCCCGTCGTCCGGTCGGCGCTCGCGCCGTAGCCTGACGGCGTGCGGAGCGGCTCGGGTCCCCACCAGTCAGTCCGACAAATTGAAGCGCAGAAGCAAGGCTTATCCGCGGACCAGGACGAGTCGTCAAATGGAATACTGTATTCGTGCCAAAAGCCGGGCGGGCGCCGGGGCGCAAGTGACGCGCGACGTCAAGGCGACGGCACGTCGCGACAGCACGAATGGCCATTAATGAGACAATCAACGTTGCGTGCGCGACGATCCGCAAGTAACGAAAAACACCCGGAAAGCCCGCGCACAGAATATCGCTGAGGCGCAGCGATTCGCGACCCGTATCCTGCGCCCGCAGCAGAGGCAGTGCCCGGAAGATGCCGCGAGGCGTCGCGTTGAATGACACGACAGCCAGACTCCTCGCAGACGCTGTTGAGACACCCTGAAAGCGTCGCCGTCTGACCGGAAAGATCACGACCAGGATAACGCTTGAGCTTCGACGAATACTACAGGCTGCTGAAACTGCCGGGCACAGCATCCCCGGCCGAGATCAAGCGCGCGTACCGGCGATTGAGAGCCAGGTACCACCCCGACCGCAACAAGGGACGCGAAGCGGTGGTCGAGCCGGTATTCAAGCGCATTCAGGAGGCGTTCGAGATCCTGACCGGCAAACGCGAAGCACCGGCGGCAAGCCCCGCATCGAACAGGAATCGCGACGAAGCGCCCCCCGCGCGTGAGACCCGCAGGTCGCCGCCGATGCGCGGCGCGAACTGCCTCGTCGAACTCTTCGTGCCGCTCGAAGTTGCCATCGATGGCGGCGGCGTCGAAGCGAGCTACGCGTTGAAGAGCCCGTGCCATCCCTGCGAGAAGCAAAAAGGCGACTTGCAGTGCGCGAAGTGCCTCGGCACAGGCACCAGGACCTGGCGCAAGTCCGAAACCGTGATGATTCCCCAGGGCGCATGGGACGGCCAGCGTCTCGTCGTCGAAGGCGGCGGTCATCCCGGGGTGAACGGCGGCCCGGCGGGCGACGCGATTTTCTCGGTTGCGGTCGTCTGCGGCTCGGGCGTCAGTCGCAATGGGCTCGATCTCGCTTGCGAGTTCCAGGTCGACTTCGTGACGGCCACGCTCGGTGGCCGCATCGAAGCGAACATCCTGGGCCGCACGCTCCCGGTGACGATTCCACCGAACGCGCAACCGGGAACGTCGATCCGTTTGAATGGGCTGGGGCTCGCGGACCGCAACGGCTCGCGAGGCAGCCTGACACTGCAGTTGGCGCTCACGATGCCGGCCGCGGCAGCACATCTGACCGGAATCGAACGGGAACAACTGCGCGAGATGTTCGCGGATGCGGAGCGTCGCGCGATGGAGTCGATTCCTGCGGGCGCGCCGGACGGTTTCCGGGGACTGCCCTTTCGTGCCGGCCGGCAATGAGTGTGTGACTGCCGGGCACGGCAGACGTGCGATACGTCTCATCCGAACCGGAGACCACCCGCCGCGCGCATTAATAGGGGCCGCAAACCAATAAATCCAGCGGCAGGCAATCTATCGCCCGCATCAGAAATCTAGGTATAAACCCTGATATTGCGATAGAATCTCCCCCGTTCAGGGAAATCGCCGCCATGCCGCACCGTTACCAACTTCTTGAAAAAATTGCGTTTTCGTTCGTGGTTCTGTCTGCCGCCATGTGCAGCAGCTACATCGCCTGGGAAAGCTCACCCGATCTGCGTCAGAACCTCCAGCAAGGCAAGGATCTGTTCCTGAAGAGCGGCGAATACGAGTACACGTACACCTGCACGACGGTCTCGGGCAATCCGTGCCCGCAATTCGCCGTCGAATAAGCTCCCGGGCTCTCTTCTCGCGTCATCCGCGACGCCGGTTCGGCACAAGACGCTGCTCGGGACACTTCGGATTGCATCCCGCACCGTTTCGACTAAGCTCGAATCTGGTCTCGCCTCCGAGCTTGCTCGCCAATGCTCATCCGCGTCTGCCCTCTCCGCGGCCCTGCCGCATCGTGCGCCGTTACGCTGCGGCGCGTCGGGTCTGCTTTGCTCCTGCTGGCCGCCAACGCCTGCACGATCACGCCGCCGCCCCAGCCGATCCTTGCGATTCCGCCTGCCGCCATCAACAGCTACACGCTCGATCAATATCGCCAAGCCGTGGCGCAGCGCATCGTCGAGCGCAATCCCTCCTCTATCCTGCACGGTACGCCGCAGGCGATGCTGCGCTCGCTCGTCGTCGTTTCGTTCGTGGTCAACCGCGACGGTCAGATCGTGAAGTCGTCGGTGTACCGCACCAACGGCGACGACGACGCCGAAGCCACCGCACTCTCGACGCTGCGCCGCTCGGCGCCCTTGCCCGCGCCGCCCGCGCGGCTGCTCGATCCGCTCGGCCAGCTCGAACTGTTCGAGGACTGGCTCTTCAACGACGACGGCAAGTTTCAGCTGCGCACGCTCGCTTCGCCGCAGGCGCAGAACTTCAACTGAAGCTGGCCCGCTCAGGTAACCGCCTGAGCGCCTGACAATCCGCATCGCCCCCAAGGTCGCGGCGCCTTGCCGCACGCGCCGCGCGATCGTTATAATTTTTCGCTACCCCTCCAGCCGGCCCTGCCCGGCTTCGTTCGTCGACGCTCGCCATCCGCCCGGCCTCGACGGGCATCGGCTGCCCTTGCGCCTATCCTGGCGCCGGTGCGCCGTTCCGATTGCGAGCCCGCGTTCAGGCTCGCGCGCTGCATACTGACGAACCGTTGCCGGGCATCGGCAAGGTTCGATCAAAGATGGGCCAAGAATGGGCCAATGACCGGCGACGGGCGTCGGGACGTCCGGTCCCGAACTGCCGGTCACACGCCCCATGCAAAGACCCGTGCGCCGCCCCATGACGACGTCGCGCGTCACAACGACTGGAGACCCTACGATGTCCACCTCACCGATTTCGCCCGCGCGCGCCGATCAGCCGGACGCGACGCGACAGCAAAGCACCTCGCGCGTGATCTTCGCGAGCTTTATCGGCACGGCGATCGAGTTCTACGATTTTTATGTGTACGCAACGGCTGCCGCGCTCGTGATCGGCCCCGTGTTCTTCCCGCACGGTTCGGCGACGGCGCAGGCGCTTTCGGCGTTCGTCACGTTCGGCATCGCGTTCGTTGCGCGGCCGATCGGCTCGTTCCTGTTCGGCCACTTCGGCGATCGCATCGGCCGCAAATCGACACTCGTCGCCTCGCTGCTCGTCATGGGCCTCTCGACGACGCTGATCGGCTTCGTGCCCGGTTACGACGCGATCGGCAGCCTTGCTCCCGTCCTGCTGTGCGTTCTGCGTTTCGGCCAGGGCATCGGCCTCGGCGGCGAATGGGGCGGCGCTGCGCTGCTCGCCACCGAATACGCGCCGCACGGCAAGCGCGGCTGGTTCGGGATGTTCCCGCAGCTCGGGCCGTCGGTGGGCTTTCTCGCGTCGAACGGCCTGTTCTTCGGACTCGCCTCGACGCTCTCCGATCAGCAGTTCCGCGACTGGGGCTGGCGCGTGCCGTTCATCGTCTCGGCGGTGCTCGTCGCGCTCGGCCTCTACGTCCGCCTGAAGATCGCCGAAACGCCCGCCTTCAAGGCCGCCGTCGAGCGCGAAGAGCGCGTGCGCGTGCCGGTCGCGACGCTGCTTTCGCATTACTGGTGGCCGACGCTGCAGGGCGCGCTCGCGATGGTCGTCTGCTACACGCTCTTCTACAACGCGACGGTGTTCTCGCTCTCGCACGGCGTGACGGCGCTGCACATCCCGCGTCCGACTTTCCTCGGCATGCTCTGCATCGCAGTGGTGTTCATGGGTCTCGCGACGCCGCTCGCAGCGTGGGCAAGCGACCGCTTCGGCCGCAAGCCCGTGCTGATCGTCGGCTGCATCGCCGCGATTCTCTCGGGCTTCACGATGGAGCCGTTGCTCGGCAGCGGCACGATACCGCTCGTGCTGCTGTTCCTCGTGATCCAGCTGTTCCTGATGGGCACCACGTTCGCGCCGATGGGCGCACTGCTGCCCGAACTCTTTCCGACCAGCGTGCGCTACACGGGCGCGGGCGTCGCGTATAACCTGGGCGGCATTCTCGGCGCGTCGGTGGCGCCGTATATCGCCCAGGTGCTCGCCGCGCGCGGCGGGCTGTCCTGGGTCGGCGCCTACGTGTCGATTGCGGCCGCCGTGAGCCTGTTCGGCATCCTGACCATGCGCGAGACGCGTCACAACAAGTTGATGTAACGCGCGCCTCCATCAACGCAAAAGCGGAGCCCGTCAAACGGGCTCCGCTTTTTTTCCCGCTTTGGGCCTTGCGCGGCACGTGGCTATACTCGAAGCAACAAGTCAGCCGTTCTGGTGAGCCAACCTGCTCTACCCCCTGGGAGCCGATGATGAACTTTCATCTGAGCAACGCCGACGTTGTCCTGATCATCGCGCTCGCGTTGGGCATTTCGCTCGTGCTGGCATTCCGGTTGCGTAGCGCGAGCTGGCGCGCCGTGATCGTCGAGGCGATCGCAGCGAATGCCGCGGCGATCGCTGCCGTCATCGCGATGGAAATGCTGCTCGCCTGAGCGGCATTCACTTGTGACGCTCGTTGGCGACACCCAGGCCGCCCTGGTCCTCCCGATCGGTCAGTAGTAGTAGCCGCGATGGTGGTAGCCGCCATCGTAGTAGCCACCCGCCGGTACCACGATGCACCCGCCCAGCGTCGCCGCGAGCAATGCACCTGCAATGAGGGTAAGCGTCAGTCGTTTCACTCCATTCTCCCGTCGAGTCGATGTCTGTTGTCCGGCCGCTCCATGATTGGCCTCTGGACGGTTTCGATTGAACACGACTGCGCCCGCGTGAGGCGTTGCAATTTGTAAGTGGCGGTGTGGGACGTGTTACAGCCGACGCGGTGCACCACGCGGCTGTGCCGTGCACGCGGCAGATTCGCCAATGCGCGGCGACACTTTTAACAAACCTGTAAACGGAAGTTTTCGCGCGACGCGGCACAGCCGGGTGTGCCGCTGCGCTGTGCGGCCTCGCGTATGAGCGAGGCCGCCAGACCAACGTGCGTTCAGACGTTCAAACCTTCAAGGCCCCTCGAGAGCCTTCGATGACCCTTCAGGCAGCCGAAGCGAAGGAGCCATCGGCCACGGCGTTGCCGCGCGGCGGATAGACGGCATCGACGGCATCGAGCGCAACCTTCACGGGCGGCACGTGCTGGCCGTCGCCGATCGAAACCGAACGGTCCGGCGCACGCACGCCGAGGTGTTCCGCCGACGTCGCAACGAAGATCATGACGGTCGGCTTGAGCAATGCGTGACCGAGGTGGACGAAGCCGGTATCGGTGCCGACGACAAGCGCCACGTCCTCGATGCGCTGCGCCACCTGCTTGACCGTGAGGCGCGGCAGCACGACGGCGTCCGGCACGAGCGCCGCGATTTCAAGCGCCGTTGCGCGCTCGGCATCGGAACCCCACGGCAGCTCGACACGCAGGCCGCGCGCCTGCAATTCGCGGCACAGCTCGACCCAATGCGCGGCGGGCCACTTCTTCTCTTCCTTCGACGTCGCATGAAAGATCATCGCGGTCGGGCTTTCGGGCGCGGGCAGCGCGTCGCCGTCGCGCGGAATACGCATGTTGAAGTCGGGCGGCGTATCGACCTTGTAGCCGAGTGCCTCGCCCGCGCTGATACGCATGCCGAGCCACGCATCGCACTTCGGACGCGGCCCGAAGCGGCCGTTGTACGCGAAGGCCGCGCCGCGCTCGCCGAGGTCCTGCGCGAGATAGCCGTAGCACCGCTTCGAACGCGCGAGCCACGCGATGATCGCGCTCTTGTAGACACCATGGATATCGATGATGGCGTCGTAGCGCTCGGCGCGCAATTCACCGATCGACGCCGCGATCGCCTTCAGGTCGCTCCAGTTGCGCGCCTTCTTGAAGCGGCGCAGCGGCGCGCAGAGCACGCGGTCGACGCCCGCGTTCCAGCTCACGATGTCGGCAAACGACTCATCCGAGGCCCAGTCGACCTTCGCGCCCGGAAAAGCGCGCTGAATGTCGGCTACTACCGGCAACGCCTCCACGATGTCGCCGAGCGAGGTCACCTTGATAATCAAAATTCGTTTCATTGTCCCGCCGGGCCAGTATTCATGCATTTCCCCGAGATTCTAGCGGAATCGCCGCTGCTCACGGACCTCACTCCGATGCAGCGCGAGGCTGAATCGGTCCCTCCTTTTTAGCGCTCATGAATCGGGCGCCAGCCGGAGGCGCATCAAATACGCGCCGGATACCGGTCTGGAAGTCGCCGCAGACCGCGCCTCGCTATAATTCACGCTTTGCGCGGCAAACAAGCTCATGTCCCCGGCTAACCCAGATCTTTCCTCAACCGTGGCACGCCGCGCGCGGCGCCTGTGGCGGCAGTACGGCATCCTGTGGCTCGGCGCCGTCGCCGTGGGTCTCGTGGCCGTGTTTTACGCGAGGCTGATCGACTGGGGTTATGACGCGTTCCTGCACGCGAGGCTCCAGCACGCATGGCTGCCGCTCATCGTGACGCCGGCCGTCGGGGCCGGATCGGTGTGGCTCACGCGCACGTTCTTTCGCGGCGCCGAAGGCAGCGGCATTCCGCAGGTCATCGCCACGCTGCACGCGAAGCGGGGCGAAACGGGCACACCGCTCCTCACGCTGCGCATTCTCGCGGGCAAGATCGCGGTGTCGTTTCTCGCCATACTCGGCGGCTTCACCATCGGCCGCGAAGGTCCGACCGTGCAGGTCGGCGCGGCGCTCATGTTCAACATGCGCCGGCTGTATCCGCGCTCGAACGTACACATCGAGCGCAAGCTCATACTCGCCGGCGCGGCCGCCGGGCTTTCTGCCGCGTTCAATACGCCGCTCGCGGGCATCGTGTTCGCGATCGAGGAACTCACGCGCAGCTTCGAAGCCCGCGCGAGCGGCGTCGTCATCACGACGATCATCATCGCGGGCGTCATCGCGCTCGGGCTGAACGGCAACTACACGTACTTCGGCACGATCCAGATCGGCGCGCATTTTCCCGATCTGCTCGCCGTGGCCGTGGTGCTCACCGCCGTCGTGACCGGCGTCGCGGGCGGTGTGTTCAGCTGGCTGCTCCTGAACACCACGCGCTGGATTCCAGCGCCGCTGCGCAAGCTGCACGCCGAGCAGCCGATCGTCTTCGCGGCGCTGTGCGGACTCGTCATCGCCGTGATCGGCGTCGCCTCGGGCGGCACGACTTTCGGCAGCGGCTACTCCGAAGCGCGCAGGCTCCTCGACGGACAAGAGCAGCTTTCGATCGCTTATCCGTTCCTGAAGATGGCGTCGATGGTGGGCTCTTACCTGCCAGGAATTCCGGGCGGTATTTTCGCGCCGTCGCTGTCGATCGGCGCGGGCTTCGGCAACCTGCTGCACATGGTGTTCGGCAGCATGCAACTGCAGATGCTGATCGCGCTCGCGATGGTCGGCTATCTCGCGGCGGTCACGCAGTCGCCGATCACGTCGTTCGTGATCGTGATGGAGATGATCAACGGCCACGCGCTCGTGATCTCGCTGATGGCGACCGCGCTGATCGCGAGCCGCGTCGCGCGCATCTTTGCGCCGCCCCTCTACGAAACGCTGTCGCTGCGCTATCTCGCGCCGCCGCAGCCCGCGCACAAAATACCGGTGCAGGCGGAGGCCGAACCCGACATGCCGGAGCCGCTTCAGCGCAACGAGCCCGGCAACGAAGAAGCGAACGAAACCCCCAGGCGCTGACGCGTTCACGCGATCCAGCGGCCATCGACCCAATGCGTGTCGCGTCCGTGCGCGATCCAGCGGCTGGGAATCCAGTGATGGAAACCCACGAGTACGCATAGCCAGCGGCCTGCGATCCACATGTACTGGCCGCGGGCCCATTTCCAGCGGCCCTTGCCCTTGTTCGCGGCATGGCCCTGGCCCGCGCGCGGCGCCGATCCGGCTTCTTCGAGGCGCTCGGCGGACTGCAAAGCGGCGGGCTCGACGAGAGCGGCTGCGGCGGCCTGTGAAACGGCAGGTTCTACGCGACCGGCTTCAACGGGTGACGGTGCGGCCAGTTCCGCGGGAGCGACTTCACCAAGGGTTGACGCACCGGCCGTGCTGGTGCTGGCGGCCACAAACACAGTTTTGTCGAGCATCGGTCGGTTCCGGTTGTCCACGTTGATCTCACTTTCCGCTTGCCACGCCACCGAGGGTGTTACCCGGTCAATACGCGAACGCGCGGGCAAGCACGGAGCGCAGAGGAAAGCGGAAATGAAGCGGGGCATAGCGCGGCGTACGCAAGAACCGCGCACGCGCAGAGAACCGGTCACGACAGCAAATCCGCCGCGAACCGCAGAGAAAGGAGAACAGCGAACAACCACGCGTGCGGCGCAAAGTCCGCGCGCGTGCTACAGCATCAGGCTTGCGGAATCTCGATCTTGACCTCAAGCACTTCGAGGTCGTCCTGACGTTCGAGACTGACGCGGATATCGTCGTCGGATATCTTGACGTACTTCGAGATCACCGCGACCAGTTCGCGTTGCAACGCCGGCAGATAATCGGCAGGCGGATGGCCGCCTGCCCGCTCGTGAGCAATGATGAGCTGCAGGCGTTCCTTCGCCACGGAAGCGGACTTCCTCTTCTCGCCGAGAAAAAACGTAAGAAACGACATGAGATACGCCTCCGTTACTTGGTGCCGAAGAGGCGCTGCAAGAGGCCCGGCTTCTGATAGTCGGTGAAACGAAGCGACTTCTCTTCGCCTAGAAAGCGCGACACGACGTCCTTGTACGACTCGGCGACATCGGTGCCGTCGAGGTGCACGGCCGGCAGGCCCTGGTTCGAAGCGTGCAGCACCGCTTCCGATTCAGGAACCACGCCGATCAGCTCGATGCGCAGGATCTCCTGAATGTCATCGAGCGAGAGCATTTCGCCTTCGCTCACGCGTTTCGGGTTGTAGCGCGTGATGAGCAGATGCTCCTTGATCGGATCCTTGCCCTCGATCGCGCGCTTCGTCTTCGACGAGAGGATGCCGAGAATGCGGTCCGAATCGCGCACCGACGAGACTTCCGGGTTCGTCACGATGAGCGCCTCGTCGGCGAAGTGCATCGCGAGCAGCGCGCCCGATTCGATGCCCGCGGGCGAATCGCAAATGATGTACTCGAAATCCATCCCGACGAGATCGTTGATGACCTTTTCGACGCCTTCCTTCGTCAGCGCGTCCTTGTCGCGTGTCTGCGAGGCCGGCAGGATGAAGAGGTTCTCGCACTTCTTGTCCTTGATGAGCGCCTGGTTCAGGTTCGCTTCACCCTGGATCACGTTGATGAGGTCGTACACGACGCGGCGCTCGCAACCCATGATGAGGTCCAGATTGCGCAGGCCGACGTCGAAGTCGATGACGGCGGTCTTGTGCCCGCGCAAAGCGAGGCCCGATGCGAAACTCGCGCTCGTGGTCGTCTTGCCTACGCCACCCTTGCCCGAAGTCACCACAATGATTTTTGCCATTCCCTTACCTTGCGTTCGTCAGATTCTTCAGTTTGGTCTCATCGCGTACCGCTCGCCGCGACTGCGCACAGCGTGGAGCGTGCGGGCGATCCGTCAGGTGAGCCTCAACGGTTCGATCAACAGCTTTTCTTCGTCCAGCCGGATCTGCACCGGCTTGCCGGCCACGTCGGCCGTCAGCGGGACCTCTGTCGTCCGGTAGATGCCCGCAATCGAAATCAGTTCCGCCTCGAGACACGTGCAGAAGATGCGCGCTTCGTGATTGCCGTGCACGCCCGCGAGCGCGCGGCCGCGCAGCGGCGCGTAGATGTGGATGTTGCCTTCGGCGATGATTTCCGCGCCGTTCGAAACGAGGCCGAGCACGACCACGTCGCCCTTCGCGTAGATGCGCTGCCCCGAGCGCAGTGGCCGGTCGATCACGAGCGTCGGCTCGGCGCGCGTGGCGGGCGGCGACGGAATATCCGCCGACGCGAGCGCGGCATCGGCGTCGGATTCGCCTGGGGCGGAAAAGAGTTCGGGCTGAGTGAGCGTAGAGGACGTGTCGTGTGCCGAGGCTTCGACCGCTTCAGGTGCTGCGACAGACTGAGCGGCATCGCCGACGGCTGCGTCCTCAGCAGCGGGCTTCGCGTTCGTGCCGCGACGGTCGCGCGCTTCGAGGAACGGGAGTCCCGCTTCCGCGGCCCAGGCGTGCTGCGCGGGCTGTGCGACGACGCCGACCGGACGCATGCTTACGCTTTCGAGCAGGCGCGCGATGTCGCCGAGCGGCACCTGCTCGCCATCGCCGAGTCTGCGCACGTCGATCGCGACCGTATCGTTCGCGAAGAATTCCGGCGTGGCCTCGAAGCGCCGCGTGAGTTCGGCGCGCATGGCATCCAGCTCCGTAGTCTTGACCACGAACAGAAGCGTATCGACTGAGCCGCTCTTCAGTTCAAAGTAGGGCGATTTCCTGGGCGACATGGCGTTCGACGAAAAATTTTGCGTATTTTACAGGCGTCGACGCGCGCGGCCATTTTTTTTAGAGGCCAATTTGGCCGCTAAATCAGGCCGCGACAACGCGAACGCGCCGCGCACGCGCGCATGGTCCGCGGATTGCGGGTGAGGCAACCGAAACGCAACCGGGGAGCAACCGGGGAGCAACCGAATGGGGAGCGATGGACCAACGGCGCGCGGCGCATCGATACGCCGCGCAATGAGGTGACGTCAACGCGGCAACGCGCTGCGCACGGTGCTCGCCACATCGCGCATGAGCAGCGTTTCCCACTGCTCGGGCGAGTGCTTGCTGCGCGTGTGATCGCCGGTCGCGGTGAAACCGAGGCGCTCGTAGAAGCGCATGGCAGTGGTGTTGCTGTCGATGATCCACGCGAAGACCTGCGTGGCCCCCTCGGCGACGAGCCAGTCGATCGCCGCGTTCAGGAGCAGCTCGCCGCCTCGCAGATGCCGTACAGCCGGCGCGACCCACAGCGCCGAAACAAACGCACGGTGCTCTGGCGCGGTCTCGAAGCTCGCGCCGATGAGCCCGGCAGGATGGCCTTCGGTGTACAGGATGAACGACGTGCTGGTGTGGGAGTCCGCGTGCCGGGCCGCCGCAGCGTCGAAAATGCCCGCGTCGGCCGAGAGCGCATCTTCAAGTGTGGCATCGCCGAAAGCGTACGGCGCATCGCGCAGCGATGCGGTTCGAAGCTCCCGGAGCACGACACCCTGATCGGCTGCGATACGGCGAACGGTCAGTGACGGACTCATGCAGTCGTAAACCCCTATAAAGCATTAACGCGTAGCTTTAACCGAACGCGCGCAGGAGTCAAATCCTTATTTAACAAAAATGAGCAATCGTCGCGCCCGCGCTTCACGCCGGTCCCGGCATGCACGCGGCCCTTTACAGACGGCCTCAAGTCAGGTCAAGGCGCTTCGTAGCTTCCCGTGCCGTCCGGCCAGGGGGTCAGCAGCTCGTAGCCGTCGTCGGTGACGGCGACCATGTGCTCCCACTGCGCGGATAGCGAGCGGTCCTTCGTCACGACGGTCCAGCCATCGCGCAGCACGGCGGTGCCGGCGCGGCCCGCGTTGACCATCGGCTCGATCGTGAAGACCATGCCCGGCTTCAGACGCAGACCCTGCCCCGGCTGACCGTAGTGCAGCACCTGCGGCTCCTCGTGGTAGACCTTGCCGATACCGTGGCCGCAGTACTCGCGCACGACCGAAAAGCCGTCGGCCTGCGCGCGCCGCTGGATCGCGTGCCCAATGTCGCCGAGCGTCGCGCCAGGCTTCACCTGGCGGATACCGGCCAGCATCGCTTCGTAGGTGGTGTCGACGAGCTGACGGCCCACCGTGCTCGGCGTGCCGACCGTGTACATGCGGCTCGTGTCCCCGAAGTAGCCATCCTTGATGACGGCGACGTCGATGTTGATGATGTCGCCGTCCTTGAGGATCTCGTTGCGGCTCGGGATGCCGTGGCACACGACCTGGTTCACGGACGCGCAGATCGTCTTCGGAAAGCCGAGGTAGCCCACGTTCGCGGGCACGGCCTTGAGCGTGTCGACGATGAAATCGTGGCAGATCGCGTCGAGTTCGTCGGTGGAGACGCCGGCCTTGACGTGTTCTCCGATCATCGCGAGCACGTCGGCAGCGAGGCGGCCGGCAATGCGCAGCCGCTCGATATCGGCGGCGGACTTGTAGGAGATAGCCATCTGTGGATCGAAATGGGCGCGATGACGCCGATGGCGCCCCACGCGAAATTCAAAGGAGGGATTGTACCGGGCAGCGCTGCGCGCGCCGAGTCACATCCGCCATCGGCGGCAACGCGGTTTAGGCGGTGCCCGATTGATCGCTGTCAAGATACTCGCAGTATCGGGAGCCATCTTACAACGCCCGGCTGGATGTCGGGCCTGCCGTCCAGCGCTGCGCTGCGCCCAACAACGAGACGGCCTTGCATCACGCATCGCCGACGAATTCAGGGCAAGGCCCACGCGTATTGAAAATGCGCGGGCCGGTTGGTGGATAGCGCAAGCAAGCTGTACGGCCACGCAACGTGTGGACGGCACGACAGCTGGCTTGGCAGCGTTCCGTCGCGACAAAGCGGAGGAGAGTCAGGGTGTGCCATGCAGTGGAAATCGACCTGTTGCCGGGGACGCGCATGCCGGTTCTATTTCGATTGGGATTGCTTCAACGAGTACGACGTGTTGCCCGGACGGCAGGCCCTATCGAATAAGGAAAAGAAACGGCAGGGCGAGCAAGACAGGGATTTGTCCCTTCGTGATTTTTATGCCGATTACGATTGGGGACCCTACCGCTGGAGCCAGCCTGAATTCGAAGTTTGGAATCTGCTGTGGCTGATCGGGCGAATCGATGTGATCGACGAAAACAGGCCGCCGACGAACAATGCCGAATTGAAGGCCGTGCTGAAAGAGGCCGTATCGGACGGCCACCTCATCCCCGAAATCACCGAGGAGTATCAAGGCGGACTGTATGAACCCTCCAGCCGGCCTGAAGCGGTCGCGGCAAGCAACGATGGGATATTGGCGTGAGTCGTGTCGTTCGCCCCGTATCGAGACGCGAACGTGCGCAGCGGCGAACCTGTTCTGAGCGGTCCCTACGATCCAGCAACGCAGAAAGCGAGACTGAATGCAGCACGCGGTACGCCGTCTGGCGATGACCGTGCAGCGGCCGGAGTCTGACTCAGCAGAGGTGACGATGATTTGGGCATCGGCGACGACTCGACACCTCAAGGCGGTGCGCAACCGTTCGCATATACGGAGGACGATTTGCCGGATACTGGCGATGACGAAAGCCTTGCCGGTATGCCAATCAAGGATGGCCCACCAAATACATGGGTCGAAAATCCATCAGGTAGCGGGCAACTGCGCCTGTACGACGCCAACGGTAACGCCGTAGTCAATATTGATTTCGATCACGATCATGGCTTTGGTGCCCCACACTCCCACAACTGGAATGGGCAGGACCGCGACCTCGGTAAGGCGCGGTCGCGCGTGACCCGTTTGCACGCTGCGTTGCGCCTTATCAAGGGCAAGCTGGGCGTCACGAGAAAGCGTCACGACCTTGGTGAGCTTTTGATTGAACTATTCAGGGAACGCGTCACGCCAACCGAATGGCAGAGCATCGTCGCCGACGCTCGACGGCGAGCAGATGAGCAAAAGCCGCTCAGGGACGAAGTGCCTCACGCGGCTTTTGAGCCGGTTGACAGGGAAACGGCGAGGCGACAACCGGGCGGCATCCCGGATTGAGCGAGGGACGGCCCCATGCCCGATAGAACGACATGCGAGCCGACACCCGATGAGCTACGCGATCAGGTTGCAGTCCTTCACGATCTGCTGTCCTTTCTCGCGCAGTCGCTCGGCGCTTCGGCGGCGCAGCTTTCGCGCATCGCGGGTGAGTCCTTCGCACTCGCGAGCAGCCCGGCGATACCACGAGAGCACGCGCCCGGCCTGTTGCGCCTCTCGCTTGACGCATCCACGCTGATGTCCACGTTGGCACATGAGCGCGAAGATATTGA
>Ga0265338_10006492_pt1 | contig 14880 bp, 8 predicted proteins | sample 42126metaG_FD_193579 | JGI IMG/M metagenome (GOLD analysis project Ga0265338, IMG submission 193579) | Rhizosphere microbial communities from Carex aquatilis grown in University of Washington, Seatle, WA, United States - 4-21-26 metaG | ecosystem: Host-associated > Plants > Roots > Rhizosphere >... | reverse complement strand
CTTGTCTAGCGGAGGACTTGTTTTTAACATATCCTCAGTTCCTGTTCCTGCGGTAAACTCGGATGGATCTCCTCTAAAGACAAAAGAACTTACGGTGTCTGAAACACTAGCACAAGAAACAATTCTTGGTGAACCCGCTTTTATTTCTGTCATAAATGATGACAACAACGGGAATATAACATTCCGTCTTATGATGGTTCCTGATCAACCATACTCTCTTTTTATTATCTATCAAAAAGCGGCACCTACCTTTGGTGCTACAACAGATACGTGGAAACCTATTCCCGACTACATGGCTTATCTTTTCAATAAAGGCCTTCTAGCAAAGACCTATGAGTATAAAGGTGATGAGAGATTTGCCTTTACATGGCAGGAGTTTATGAAGCTTACCGTTGCGGCAAATGAGGGTCTTAGCGACACTCAGAAGAACATTTTCTTGGAACCAAAGCTTAATTCGGCAAGGGAGCAAGGTGGACTTCAATCTTCTCAGCAAGCAAGAAATAGCAGAGGAGGGGCATAATGAAAAAGCTACTTACATTTTTTGTTCTACTAGCAGTTAGTATAGGAATGGCTAATGCACAAGTTGGACAGAGGACCTACACCGCTCTTCAAACTGCGGCAGGGAATACCTTTGCCCAGATAATCCCGAATGCCAAGATATATGTTTGCCCTTACAATGTTAATCTAACTTGTAGTTCTCCACAAAATATCTACAGTGATTCGGCTCTAACCCACCTTATTACTCAGCCACTGACAGCGAGTCCACAGGGGCTATACCAGTACTTTGTTCAAGCTGACACCTACGTTGTTGAAAAGGTGTGTGCTCCTTATAATCAATGCTCATATACTGGTATCTATATTACTGGTGGAGGTAGTGGGACTGGTATTCAACTACAACTAAACGGAACTCCTTTAGTTGATCAATCTCTTTTAAACTTCAATAATACCACTCCAGCAGCCCCAAGTGGATCTTCACAGGTATTATTTCAGTCAGACTCCGGTGGGGACTTGTCAGCTTACACCAGCATAAATTTCTCTGGTGGATTTACTCCGTACATCACCCCTCCAGTTGGAGGGCAATACGTCTTTGTTCCTGCAACAAGCTACACGATCAATCAGAACAACGGTACCGTGAGTATGAGCAATACGTCAGGTACGCTCACATTGCCTGTCGGCACGTCATTTCTCCTCGAAGACAGTGTCACATGGAGCGGGTTCACGCTTCCAAGCTATATCGTTCCCGCCAACGTTACCGCCGTGTATGCCGTTGCGATCTCCAGCCAAGCAAACTATTTTTTCCCTAACTTTGGCTCCCCCGGAAGTCCCATGAGCTACGCATTAAATTGTTCCACTGTTAATCTGGCTGGCACAGGAATTGCGACTAATGGATGGACAACTCAGCAGGTATCTGGCCTTACCACCCTCACCGGAACGACAATTTCTTCGGCAACTTGCAACGCGAGTATTTACGCCAATTTCAGCGGCGGGGGAAATATGATTATTCCCCAGATCGGCTTTTTGGTTTATTACACCGGGACCGCGCCTCCAACGAGCGGAAATGTTCTTGTCTCCCAGCCACTTACATTCAATGCCGACACAAACTCACTCGGTATTTTTCTTCCGAACGATATAGTAGCAGATACGGGTGCAGCCAATGCTTACGCTGTCTCTCTACCCACCTACAATTTTACACCGGGTCTATCCATCAAGATGCTGGTGAGCCACAACAGCACATCGACTACTCCGACGCTCACTTTCAATGGGAGCTATGCGTTCACAATTGAAGGCCCGTCTGGAGCAGCACTAGCATCTGGAGACATGAAAACATCCGTTCCGTCCCTTTTGTTGTGGAATGGGAGCAATTGGCTATTACAGAATCCGCAAATATCTGGAGGCGGGATTACAACAAATGCGCTTACAGGCGCGGCAAGTGGTGGTGCATCTCCCGGAACCACATTCAACGGTAGTGCTCCAGTTACGTTCGACTATCATACATTAGGGGCGGCGGGAATCAGCGGAACTCCGACTATAGGGCATTGTACGGATTGGGCTTCTACTACCACGCTCGGGGATGCAGGAGCGGCATGTGGATCGGGATCAGGAGGAAGTCCGGGCACTCCGGCAGGAACCGTACAAGTTTATAAGAACAGTACAACTTTTGGTGGCACTGGAACATGGATATTTGCAGCCGGAATAAACGGCGCAGTTTGTGATGATGCTACAGATGATACAGCGGCTTTCGTAGCTTTATTAGCAACTGTAAACACTGCCGGTGGTGGAAAGATTCAAGTTGAAGGAAAGTGTTTGATGAATTCGGCTCAAATCGCCTTGCCAAATAGCGGCGGTTCATCAGCTACACAATCTAGCATCAGAATTACTGGTTTGGAAAACTCAGGAGATGCAACAGCTTCTCCTTCATTTATTGGACCAAGTACACTTGATTTACGATTCAACGCTACAAACGGAAAGATTACAACATTAGGATTAGGCAGACTAGAAATAGACCACCTTACACTTATGGATGGAGGTTCCGACTGCGCCCCGTTTATCTACGACACAGCAACTATTGCAATGCTTCATGACAATGCATTCGTCGGAACTGCGTCAGGAACTAGCGCATGTAATGATGCGATTATCCTTGGTGGAACAACTACAACACAGAATACTAATAACACAGCAGCCGGTTGGTTAGGTTATGGAAGTTATGTTGACCATAACCATTTCGACAAGATCAGACGCGGAGTTTGGTTAAGAGTATATGCACAAGCTGTACAAGTTACTAATAATACATGGGCCGCAACGTGCGGTTCAAATGTCAACACAGCCGCCGCAGTCGAAGTTGGATACAACGGAGGCTCTGGAGAAGTTGGAACTTCAGATGGTAACTACTTTAGTGGAAACTATTATGAAGTGACAAATTATCAATATGTGATTTGGGTTCATTCTAAAAATAACTTGTTCATTGGTGAGACATTTTGGGATGCTTCAGCAACTCTTTTTGTATTCCACTTTACAGACAGCGATGCTCTTAATACAGCTTATGTGTCCACTGATGCGTCTATTACACCAACTAACTTGACAGATGCTCAGGCCCCCGGAACTTCAAACTCTGTATTGTCTACAACATGGCAAGCAAGTCTAGGTTCTGCTGCAATTCGTAATAGAGTATGTAGCTTTGTATCTGGAAGCGGAACAGCACAAATATGTAGCACAGGAACAGCACTTCAGTATACTCCGGCCAACGGTAGTATTACTTTGTTTAGTACATCAACACCTAACACTGGTACTGGATTTACTGTCAACGTTAATAGCCTTGGTGCAAAATCTGTTGCTAAATATGCAGGAGGAGTAGAAACAACTACTCTTGCAGCGGGAGATATTGTATCTGGTTTGAATCCCATGTGGTACGATGGAACAAATTGGGTATTATATACACCGGGTACAGGTGGAAATGGTTTCGCTAACCCGATGACTACTCTTGGAGACGTTATCTACGGCGGTGCTTCAGGTGCAGCTACAAGACTTGCTGGACCAACAACTACAGCACATCAATATCTACTTGGAGACGTTCCGGTAGGGAGTGCAGCAGTTGCACCATCATGGTTCGATCTTGGACCGGGACTAGGAACATATGTAACAGGTACCTCACCTATTGTAGTTACACAAAACTCAAATAGTATTTCAGTAAGTTGCCCAACTTGCGGAACATCTAGTTCTACCGCTGTTAACATGAACGGTGGGTCAACTCTAGGGACTCTACAAATTACAGGCAATACAACCCAAGCATGTTCGGACTCTTCTGGGTCAGGTACGGCGCAAACTTGTAATACTGCAACATCGTTTACTCCATGGACAAACTCCTGTGTTATTTACACAACAACAACAACAAATAGTGGAGCGGGTTTAACAGTAAATGTAAATTCACTTGGAGCCAAGTCAATAGCTATTCCGGGTTCAAGTGGTTGGACAACTACCTTAACAGCAAGCATTTTGCCAGCTAATAAACCGCTACCAATGTGCTATGACGGTACTAATTGGGACGTTACACAAACAGGAACAGTTAGTTCTGGTTCAACTGGAGCATGGACAAACATCACTGGAACTGTAACCGTAGCCGGTTGCACTGTATCAAGTGGGGCTTGTTCTATTTCTGGAAGTTCAACTACAGTAGTGACGTTCTCTTCAATTCCTAGCACCTATAATCGCTTGGAACTTGTTGTATGGGGACAAGGTAGCGCTACATTAAACGTTAATACCACCTTTAACAGTGATACAGGATCAAACTATGCAGTGAACGGTTATGTTCAAACTAGTTCTGGAAATCCGACTTCAAACGCAGCCTCATCACAAGCAAACTGTGCAGGAAGTGGGTTGACTACTGGAATAGTAAGTCAGATCATCATGGACTTACCTTTCTATGCTAATACTAGTTTCGGAAAAATGCTTACAAATCGTGTTGGAGAAACAGGAAGCATTTCATCACTAGGTTCAAACTTTAACATTGGTACAACTTGTGCATGGAATAGCACCGCTGCAATCAACACAATAGCTTTTACAGCCTCAACTGGACATTATGTAGCTGGAACTGAATTCATGATTCTTGCTCAAAACTAAGAAGGTAAACATGCCAGTACTTCCTAATCTAGCCCCACCAAGTTCGATTACCCTTCAGAGTGTGGTTGACTACGCAAGAAGCTTTGCGGAAGTCAATCCCATTCTTCCTGCTGGTGGCTACAGCTATGAACCCGCTCTAACCTTTGCAAACGACGTGCTGCAAAAGATTCTAGCCCAGAATCTTAATTGGAGATGGAACGCGAGTTACGTTCCCTTGTTTCTTACCAATGCTCTCCAACAGGACTACATCAGCAATCTTACCGATCTAGGGTGGCTTACTTCTGCGTTCCGCATAGATATCAATAACAACACGAATAATGGAAATCTATGTCCTAAACCTCTATTCCTTATGGAAGTTAATAGAGATATGGGACTTACGCCTTATCAAGGCAATCCTTCTATGGCTTGCTTCATTCCTAACACACAGGTAAACTTCGGGACTTGGAGTGCGGATACCCAGTATACTTGTGGATATGGAACCTCAGGAGCTACTACTACACCTATCCAGCAGATAGTAGATGCAAACTCTAATCTACTATTTCTAGATACTTCCATTATGAACCTTACCCCTAATGTTCCGGGATATCAAGGTACGAACATTCCACTACCAGTTCCCAATCCCTACAACAACACAGGTGCGAATTTCGGAACATCGGGTATGACTGCCCCTTTGCTTCCTCCTAACAGTCCTGCTGGAACTACTGTAGGCGATGGAAGTCTTACGTGGACAGTTGCAAACCCTAATGGGTATGCTCTTAGATTCAATCCTCTACCTTCTATAGGTGGCTTTGTGTGGTTAATGTGGATCGCATATCAAAGACGCGCTCCTAAGTTTACCAGCCTCCAACAGACGCTTTCTCCTATTCCAGATGAGCTAGCTTATCTATTTCGTGAAGGCTTTCTATATAAGTGTCTAGCCCACGCTAACTCTCCTCGTGCAGTTAACCAACAACAAGCGTGGCACGAACAGATTGAACAGGCTATTAGAGCCGGAGAACGCGAAGAACAGGCTTGGAGCATGTACCCAGATACTAGCATGTCTGGTGATAGCATCCTTGGGCCTTTCTATCCAGTCGGTCCTGCTTCTCCATTCAACTACGGATACTACTATGGGTACTAAGTACTTTATTTTAAAGGACTTAATACTACATATTATAACACACTTTTCTACTATGGGTACTAATGCCTAACTCTCTTCAATTAGCAGGCGCACAGCCAAAAAGACCACCCCATAAGGCTCCCCTTTACCAAGGAGCTAGATGGGCTACAGGTTTTTATTCAAACCGTTCAGCTATTCGTGACGCGGCATCTACACGTTTAGAAGAGAAGTTCTATGGCCCCCGTGGAGACGCTTTCCTTGGGGGTGAGAATCTAGAGAATAGTCTAAGGCTTACAGTCGTCCGTAGGCCCGGAAGTTCTGTCTACAACAATCAGACATGGGACTCTCCAGACTCGTTCTATGAGTTTCGCCAATTCAATTCGGTAACAGAGCAGATAAAGGTCATGGTAGACCAATCCGATGCTTTGTATGACGGAACAGGACCAAGCACTAAGATCGCTATATGGGATAAGCAAACAGGTGCAGGCCAAAGTTACATGCAGTCTGTGGCCAACTCTCTTTACTGGGGGGACGGAAAGTCTCAGAAGAAGTGGCTTACCACTCTTCAGGACAGGATTCCTTATGTTCAAAGTCCTTTTCCTCTTTCTCAGAATCCATACAACTTTACACCTTATGAACTGAATACTTTCATTGTAGATCCGAACGGAGACGCCGAACAACTCATTGGGACCATCCTTCAGTTAAATAACTTCTATATCCTGAACGACACTATTGTATTCTCCCTGATTACGAGTAGCGGTGGTATATCTTTACCTCAGGTATACGAGGTTCTTGAGTCCGGTCTTCAGGTATATTTTGGACCTACTTCTCAGATTGCTGAGGTACTTGGACAGACTAATGGAGTAACTCTAACAATCCAAAATATTGTTGGAGCTATCATTAACCCTTCCGTCTATGTCGGAGGGGCTGGATATACTGTTGGTGATACGGTCAATGTCAATCAAATATCTCCTGCCGGGAGTATGAATGGCCAACTACATGTTAGTTCGACGGGATCAGCAACTGGGCATAGATATGTAACAGCTAACAACCTTCAGACTACAACTTCTAAGGACGGACTAGGTGCCGTCATAGATATTATTGCGTCTAATGGGGGACTGGTATCTGCGACAGTTGTATCTGGTGGAACAAGCTATGCAGTAAATGACTATGTGTACCCAACGCAAGGTAACGCTTATGGCGGGGCTTTTAGAGTCTCTTCTGTATCTGGAGGGGCTATAACAGGTCTTGTTCTAGCTACGGGATGTGTGACTGGTGTTACCATCGTAGACGCTGGAATGGGATACTATACAGCAGATAATGTTCCTACCACTGGAGGGACTGGCGTTGGGCTTACTGTAGATATTGAGAATGACGAGACTGAGTTTAGCTGTAATGTGATCTACGGAGGGGGAGCGGTTACGGGGGAAAGTCTTGCCGTTCCGGGTACTGGATATACTGTAAATGACTTACTAGAACCTCAGCAGCCGACACAGCCCACTGCGGCTGGACTTATCTTAAAGGTTACAGCAATTTCTGGAACTGCTAGCGCTCTGTCTTTCGGTGCTGGTGGTCCTACGATTGTAGCCTATACGACTGGCGCGACAACTTATACAACCTCTGGAGCAGGTATTGGAGCTACATTCACCATCAGCACGGTGTCTGGAGGTAACGTTACTGGCGTTACAGTGGGGGCAGGAGGCTCTGGCTTCTCTGTAGGGGACCTGATCTACCTTACGCAGGGATCGGCAGCAGGGGCAATCCTCTCCGTGGCAACATTGACGGGTTCCGCGATTGCTACGGTAACTATTACCCAAGGCGGATATACTCCGTATACCACTGCCTCTGGAGTGGCTACCACAACTTCCGGTTCTGGAACTGGTTTAACAATCAACATAACTGGTGTAACCGCAGGAGCTATCACTTCCGGAGGCTGGAATCTTGCTGCTGGTGGAACGGGTTACTCTATTGGTGACAAGGTTTATCCTGTCCAGAGTACAGCCTCGGGAGCGTACTTTACCGTTACCACCCTAAGTTCTACTACAGGTCCAATCGTTTCTCTAAGTCTTGTAGATGCTGGTACAGGCTACGTATCTGGAACAAACCTTCCAGTCACAGGGGGAACAGGAACAGGGGCTGAAGTAAACATTGTTGTAGCTAACGAAGCTTTCTATCCTCTAACAAGTACAACTGATATCCCTCCAGTTTACTCCGGTGGAAACCCTATCTCAGATTCCAGAGTTAACTCTGCTGTCGTTTGGGGTGGTGTTGGGGAAGAGACTATAGATGGCTCTGCTCTTTGGATCAACCGGGGTCCCGTTGTCGATGGTGGTCTTGTATATAACTGGGGTCTTGCTGGCGGAACTTCCGCTCCCGCTGTGGTTGTGAACAATGCTACAGGAGCGTGGGAGCCAGATACATACTACAATCAATGGCAGTTTATTGTAGTCAATGTTAGCGGAAGCTTCTATCTAATGATGCTTCTTACATCCGGTAAATCTGGTTCTGTTGCCCCTACTTGGAATACAGTCGTGGGTCAGAATACAACGGATGGTACTGCTGTTTGGAGAACTCTAGGTAATGACGGAGATACAACTCTAGCGTGGGCTGCTGCTGCGGAGTACTCTGTAGGGCATGTTTTACAAGAAACAACTGGTGGTGTATCTTGTATTTTCCAACTACAACCGTATTCTGGAGTCATGACGGAAGGAACTGACTTTCCTGTTTATTGCTGGCAGTGTAATGGACAATCTGGATCTGACGTAGGTGCTGCTGGCCAGATACCTAGCGGCGGTGGTAATGCAGCTATGGCACAGGACGGTGGGCAACCCGTCTCTACCGCTACCTATTCTGGTACAATGAATAGTCTATTTCTATCTGCTGCTGGAGGGAGCAATCCTATTGCTACATCAGCAATTGCTGGAGATGGAACAGTAAGTAGTTCATCTGTTCAGTTGTTTCCCGGATCTCAGAATCTTAGCATGTTTATGCAGCCTAAGTTTGTTTTCCCGGCTGCTGGTATCTATGAATTTACTGTTACCCATATGAACTCATGGTTCTGGGGAATGGGTAATGGAAGTCTAGACCTTGATATTATTCAAATCTTAATCCAAGGAAACCAACTTACAGCAAGATCCAACAAAGATATATCTCAAATCCTAAGTCCCGGAGTAGTACTAACTTTCTCCGGACTTACAGGTGCGTCATTCCTTAATGGAGTTACGGTTACGGTAACAAGTGCGACGGGTAGATCTTTCACTGCTGATTATACCCACGCCAACTACGGACCTGCGGTTGACTCTGGTACTGCGTCTAGCGGAGCTACGCTAACCCCAACTGTCATTAGTGGACCTTTGAACTGGGAGAATCCCGGAAGTCCTAATACATATGACTTCGCAACAGGAACTCCAGTAGGTGGCTTACCTATAATGGCAGCTAACTATGTTGCTAGTGGTACGGCTATATACACTGATACCGTTCAAATCAGTGTTCCGTCAGCAGGAGTGTATCCTTCAGAAATATATCAAGGCGTATGGTATCACAGTATTCCTTCCTACACACAGCCTACGACTTCGCCTGTCCTACCTTCAACGAAGTTCAGCTTTTCAATGATCTATACCCCTCCCGGAAGCTCTACAAACTACAATATCATTCCAGAGGGTATTGCTTGCAGCAATGCTTCTCCTCCGACATGGCCTTCATTCCCAACTACTCTAGCTGGGATACAGGCTATAGCTCCTGCCTACCCAAATGTTACAGAAGCTTCTGGAAACTTCACTTGGTGGAATCTGGGTCCAGCTACTACGTTTGATTGGAATGCCAGCGTTAATATGACGACTGAGACATTCATCATTGATCCAAACAACAACGAGGAGTTGCCTTACGAGTCTGGTGTAAGTGGAACTACAGAACCCACGTTCTCCCTAACTCTCTACGGATGTGTAGCGGACCTTCCAGCGCTTGTCTGGATGAATAATGGCCCTCTAGGGAATACCCCGTCTGGAACTTTGACCACCACACAAGGTGGCTGGAGGTATGTTGTATCTCTGGTAAATACTTTGGATACAACGGTTTCCAACGCCTCTCCTGCGTCAGTAGTCACAGGAAACTTCTTCTCAGCTAGCAGCGTATTTATCTCTGGAGGCATTCCGGAATCCCCAGATCCTCAGGCGGATTATGTCGCTATCTTCAGAACAGACGATGGTGGGGCTACGTATTTCCTAATCCCTCCTCCGGCTTCCGGAAATGGAAACACAGAATTTACTATTCCTCTGGCTCAATATCTAGCCGAAGGCTTTACCGATACAAATACGGATCAGCAACTAAATACCCTACTGGAAGCTCCTATAGATGAACAGAACAGTGTTCCCCCTAAAGGCGCTATAAATCTAGCATTTAACTACGGCAGATTATTTTGCAGTGTAAAAAATGTGGTATACTGGAGTACAGGTTCAAATACTCCTGTTGGTAATGGGTATGACGCCTTCTCACCAAATAACTATGCTGAGTTCCCTTCTCTGGTAACTCGCATTGTTCCATTGAATATAGGCACCATTGTCTTTACAATCTCGGATATATATCTGATTGCTGGCAATGGGTCAGTTTCTAATCCTTTTGATCCGCAGCCATTCATCTCTAGAGTTGGACTCCTAAACTACAATGCTCTTACTGTAAATGGAAGCATCATATACTTCATGTCAACGGACCTGCAAGTACTTGAATTAAATGTACATACAGCAATTTCTAATGTAGGATTTAACATCGCAGATCAGTTCTTGATAAATCCTTGGTCCCCTGCCACATCGTACCTAACATGGCATGTGAACGGAAGTAACGATCAATGTCTCTTTACCGCCGATGGCTCGACAGGCTGGTTCAGAATGGCTCCTACTTCTCCTCCGGAAAATGGAACGATTACGTGGAGTCTGAAGGCCAATCTCGTTGGAGGTTGCAAGTGCGTCCAAAGTGTGGAAACTACTCCCGGAAACATTCAGCTTCTAATTGGACCCGTGGGTACCGGACCTATTCTCTATAGGGACTATAACAACTTTACAGATAACGGAACACCGTATCCTGCTAACTTTATCCTTGGTAGCATGGTTATGGCCCACCCCGGCCAGTTAGCTGGTGTAGAGTTTATCACTACCGAGTGCATTAGAGCCTCAGGAGCACTTCCTATCTCCCTAGGAATTAGGATGGGTGAGATAAGTGGAGATTTTGAAGACTTGGTGTTTTGGGACACAGATCCTCCGCAGCTACCTCCTAGCGAGTCTTTATATGCTCAGAGATTTTATCTGTCTCAAACTAAGTTTCCATCCCAGTCAAGACACATGCAGGTGTACGCAGAGTTTGCAGAGACTAACAGCGCTGACGAACTGCTTACACTTACTGTGTACGGCGGATATAGTCAAGAAGACTAAGTACCTGATTATAAAGGATTTATATGCCTAGTATAGCAAGTCTCTCAAAACAATTAACAGGGTATCATCCAGTAGATGCTCCTGCCCAACCACCTGTCTCTGGGTTAACACCAGATAGTCCTATGAGCACTTACCTTCGTTGTCCCATTCCTCAGATAGGGATTGCAAGTTCGGACTCTCTGGATCAGTTTAATAGGAAAGGCGCGATACCTCAGTTTCGCGTATTTGTGAAACAGTAATGGCTAGTGCTTTTAAGAAAGCAAATATTGTAGGTGGAGGGTTTCAGGACCCTTCTGGAAATCCGTTAAGTAACGGATGGCTGGTACTCCGCCTAAGCCATGATAGCAACATAACAGTTCTTGGTGCCCCGAATGGCTCCCAAGTTGCTGCTGGTGTTGCTATTAACCTTTATCTGGATACTAACGGAAACCTTGTTGCTAATCAGTATCTTTGGACTAATGATTCTCTTTCACCTTCTGGCAGCTACTATCTTCTAACCGCGTACAATTCGAATGGTGTGCAGGTTTCTGCTTTCCCTCAGACTTATTTTATTCAACCTTATGCAGTCTCAATAAATATTGGAACACTTCAGCCTAACACACCCTAATCTTCGGAGAAAGATATGTCGGATCTTGTCAACGCCTTCGGTTGGTTATTTCAGAACATCCACGCTTTTGGATGGATAACCTTGATCATACTCGCTTGGAAAGCCTCTGGTAGGTTTGAAAAGTTTACCAGTGGTATTTCCAAATCAGAAGAGATTATCAACAAGGTTGCCACCAACCACCTACCTCACTTACAGGAGGGCATTGATAATGTTAACGACAATGTTAAAGGCGTACAAACCGAACTTGCATCCCTTATAACAGAACTAAAGGGAATCCGTTCTGATCTACTGCAATATGCTCTGAGAAAAGACTAATGCCACAGCAAGCATCTTCGACACCAGTTCCGGGAGTAACCCATCCACAGTTTGAGGATGACAGTCCTAACTTCTGGCACGACCTTGTAGCTGTCCCTAATGATCCCAACAACGATAATCCAAGTTACGTAAGTCAAGATGTCCCTGCCTTTATTAAGCAGGGCGTGGACATGAATAAGGTTACACAGAAGGTTCAAAAACCTGAGACTCAGGACGATGCTAGCTCTATTGCTACTGTTTACGATGACAAGCCTTACGATGTTAATATCTATAATCCCAGTCAATACGGCACTTCGGTAAGAAACCACGAGTTAACACATACCTTCCAAGACACCAGAAGCGGGGGTATTCCTAAAGTAAGTGCTGGACACGCTTCGGTTACTAAGCCAGAAGACTATGAATACGGTTGGGTGCAGGGGCTAGAAAAGGCTCGTAATCAAGGTAAGACTATATCCAGCTTCAATGTTGAACAGCAAGCGGACATGGTTGAGGATTACAAGAAGATCCACGATCTCTACTTAGACAAAGCTAAGAAAGGTACCATTACCCCGGATGATGAGCGGCGTATGTACCGTGCCCAGAAAGCTTATCATCCTTTCGTTTCCCAGCTAGCAAAGATGCCAGCCAAAGATGTCCCAGTTACTTCCAATCCTTTGCTTCAGCTACTTGGATACAAGAAGCCGCCTACAATTGATACTAAGCCGGAAGCTCCCGGACTCCCTTCCTACGATACACCGGGATTGGGAGTCCTTCCAGCCGACCCTCTCATGGGCGGTAAGTCTAGATCCACATCTACATCTTATGATGTAGGCCCTCAGAAAGGTCGGTTGGTTCCCGGAATGCTCAGTCATGGGAACATAGATGTTAACCACAGGATTCAGGTAAAGAATTCTGACGGATCTGGGAGCAGTATCTTCTCCGTTACAAGACCTATAGACAAAGATGGAAAAGCGATCCCGTGGGAAGTAGAAGGAAAACCAAATCCATCAATCAAGAGTTACGCTTTAATTCCGGGTATAGACGAAAAAGGAAAGTTCTTTACTGCGGACGGCAAGAAGCCAAACGAGAAAGACAAGCAAGTTATAGGTCAGCTTGAAGACCGTGCAGCGGATTACTATAACAAAACAGGGCATCACCTAGGTATTTTCAAAACCAGTAAAGACGCTGATACTTATGCTGGACAGACTCATGCTTGGACAAACGATGGGACCGATAAAAAGGTGTACACGCCGTCATATGAAGAGCCAAGGAACTTTTCCAAATCTCTACAACCAAAGAAGAAAACTAATAAATGACAATATTCGTCAGACCCGCGAGAGCGGAAGACAAAGAACAAATTGCCGAGTGGTTCGTAAAGACAAAACATTTTGAACCGGAACTCCCTAAATTTCCCAGTACATATACTTTGTGTGCATTTACAAAAGGAAAAATTGTTGGGTTCCTTGTAGTTCAGATTGAGTATGAATATCAAGCTGTATTAAGGTTCATACCAAATCCCGAAGCGTCTGAATTAGAAAAAGCTTCAGCGTCTTTTGAGCTAATCAAACAGGCCATTTTTGTAGGGTACTCCGGTGGCTTAACAAAGATTTACTTTGAGGGAAGCGACACAGGAACAAACAGGATAGCTTCTCATAGGTTTAAACAAATCTCTGCAAACGAATCACAGAACATATTCGAGAACACTAACTATCCTGTCTATCTTCTCGAACTGAAGGACTTAGAATAATGGCCAATCCAAAAGCCTCTACAGCAGCACAAAATCAAATTGCAGGTGGTCAGCAAAACTTCATGGGCGATTTGCAGAAGGATTTTGGTACCGCATTTTCTGGACAACAGAATATAATCAGCGGCCTTCAAAAGTCTTTGACTAGCACTCTTAATGCTGGGCCAAGTCAGTTTGGTTTTTCACAGCCAGAACTTAGTGCCCTAGACACCCTCGCTACTACGCAGAATGCTCAGAACTACCAGAATGCTAAGTCAGCAGCAGGAGCAGCCGCAGCAGCAACAGGTGGATCGGCCATCCTTCCTAATGGTTCGCAAGGTCAAACACAGGCGGAGATTGCAAGCAACGCGGCTAACCAGCAGTCTAATGCCATTCTTGGTATTCAAGAGGCAGGCTATAAGCAAGGGAACGCTAACTACAATGAAGCCGTCTCTGGTCTACAGGGGGCAGCTAGTCTGGAGAACCCTAATGGACTTGCAGGATCAGCCAATAACGCCGGATCAGAAGCTTTCGGTTCCGCAACAACCATCCAAAAAACAAACGATGCAGCTAATCCTTGGACGCAGGTGGGTGGTCTTGTTGGCAGTCTAGGTGGAGCGGCTCTTAACGCATTCGTTCCCGGAGCAGGTTCTGCTTTATCTCTATTTAAAACTGGCGCGAATGCCTCTGGAGCAGCAAACGCTGCTCAACTAGATCCCGGAGGCGATGAACAAAGTTCTGCTAACAGCTCCTTTCTCAGTGGCTTAACCCCTTCTTCTGCACAAAATTTCCAATTTCCCCAGTAAGGTAAATAATAAATCTCCTAGAAGATATGATATAATAAAATCTAGGAGATAAAATGTTAAATAAAGAAGAAGCTATCCGGTGGGAGTGGCGGCAATTAGAACACCAGAGAATTAGAGTATACGCATTCCTTTGCAAAGGGGCTTGTGGTACGGAAGTAGTAATAGCTTCCGGACAGCTAAAGACAAAGACAGGATTCTGTCATGCTTGCGCTTGTTCTCTTAGAAAAAGAAAATGCGAACCCGGAAACTTCTGGTGTCCTTCCTGCTCTAACGAACTGACAGAAGATTGTTTCCAATTAAACAAGAAAACGGATAAA
>Ga0265338_10006491_pt1 | contig 14880 bp, 9 predicted proteins | sample 42126metaG_FD_193579 | JGI IMG/M metagenome (GOLD analysis project Ga0265338, IMG submission 193579) | Rhizosphere microbial communities from Carex aquatilis grown in University of Washington, Seatle, WA, United States - 4-21-26 metaG | ecosystem: Host-associated > Plants > Roots > Rhizosphere >... | reverse complement strand
CGACGTGCAGGGCATACCGCGCCAGTGGCTCCAGCGCATCCGCCGCACGATGATGACGCTCGTGCCGCAATTCACCACCGACCGCATGGTCAAGGAATACACGCGGAAATATTATCTGGTGAAGTGAACCGCCGCAAAATGGATTTCCCTTCCTTGAGATTCAGGGTTGCATTTTGCCCGTTTTCGCGGACATTCAGTAATAAAAATCCAAGTTTACGAAAACCTTGATTCTTACTGCCCCCCGATATCTTGTCATTCCGCCGCGCCGCGGCGCGCCGTTATTTTTTCAGATACCAATGCTGGTGTTTTTTTTCTTCACGCTGTCCTCGCAGGCTGCGCCGGGCCAGGAGTGGACACACCTGCCGGCGGAACCGGCCAGCAAGGCGGGCGCGGCGCGCTGGGTGCAGCCGTTGCACGGGGAATTATACCGGCTGGACCACGCGGTCATCCGCACGAATTATGCGAAGATTCGGGCGGGCGAACCAGCGGACGCCAGGAGCGCCGGCACGGAGATTGACTTGCCGATGCCAGACGGAACGACGGCGCGATTTGCCGTCGTGGAGGCGCCGGTGATGGCGTCCGAGCTGGCGGCGAAATTTCCCGAAATCAAAACCTACGCCGGACAGGGGATTGATGATCCGCAGGCGTCGGTGAGGCTGGATTTGACCCCGGCGGGATTTCACGCGCAGGTGTTGTCGCCTCACGGCGCAATATACGTGGATCCGGCGTATCGGGACGATGCGGATCTGCACGTCAGTTATTACAAGCGCGATTACGCCAAGGCGATTGACGACTGGAACTGTCTCACGGAAGGCGGCGACACGGCGGGGAAAGGCGTCGGCGAGTCAAGCGTTGTCTCTTCCGGCATCGAGGCGAACAAAGTCCAATCGGGAGTGACGCTGCGGACGTATCGGCTGGCCGTGGCCTGCACCGGCGAATACGCGGCGTATTTCGGCGGCACCGTTTCCGCCGCAATGTCGGCGATTGTGAGCGCCGTGAACCGCGTGGACGGGGTGTATGAGACGGAACTGGCCGTGCGCATGGTTCTTGTAGGGAACAACAACCTGATTGTTTACACCAACGCCTCCACGGATCCTTATTCCAACACCGACGGCTCGACGATGCTCGGCCAGAATCAGACGACGCTCGATTCGGTGATCGGCTCGGCCAATTACGACATCGGTCACGTGTTCAGCACGGGCGGCGGCGGCGTCGCCCAGTTGGGCTGTGTTTGCGTGTCCGGTGCGAAGGCGAAAGGTGTGACGGGTTCGTCCGTGCCGACTGGCGACGCGTTTTGGATTGATTACGTCGCGCATGAAATGGGGCATCAATTCGGCGCGAACCACACGTTCAACAGCTCGAACGGCTCCTGCGGCGGCGGAAACCGGAACGCGTCCACGGCCTACGAACCGGGGAGCGGCCTGACAATCATGGCCTACGCGGGCATCTGTTCGCCGGACGATTTGCAGCCGCACAGCGATCCGTTTTTTCACGGCATCAGCCTCGATGAAATCCAGGCCTACATCACGACGGGCAGCGGATCAAGTTGCGCGGTGCCGACCGCGACCGGCAATACCGCGCCAACGGTCAGCGCCGGCGCGAACTACACCATCCCGGCCTCATCGCCGTTCGTCCTGACCGCCACCGGCGGCGATCCAGACGGCGACCTGTTGACCTATGGCTGGGAAGAATTTGACCTGGGTGCAAGCACGGCGCTCACCGCCGCCGACAACGGCGCCAGCCCGCTCTTCCGGCCGTTCATGCCCGCCACCTCGCCGGTCCGCTATTTCCCGAAGCTGTCGAGCGTGCTGGCCAACACGAACTGGAACCAGGAAATTCTCCCGACCACCAGCCGCACGATGAAATTCCGCGTTACGGCGCGCGACAACCGCGCGGGCGGCGGCGGCGTGGCCAATGCGCAAATGACGGTCACGTCGGTCAGCGGCGCCGGGCCGTTTGTGGTCACGGTGCCCAACACGGCCACGAACTGGTCCGGCACGCGCACCGTGACTTGGAACGTCGCGGGCACCACGAATACGCCCATCAGCGCGGGCGGCGTGAACATTTTTCTGTCCACCAACAGCGGCCAGGCGTTCCCCTTCCTGCTTGCGACAAACGTGCCGAACACCGGCGCGGCAACCGTGGTGCTGCCCAACCTCAACTCGACCCACGCGCGCATCCTGGTGCAGGGCGCTGGCAACATTTTCTTCGACATCAACCATGCGGATTTCACCGTGAGTCCCGGCAGCGCGGCCCCCTTCGTCCAATTGGCGGGAACCTCGCTGGCGGGCGAGTCCTGCGCGCCGGCGAACGGCGTGATTGATCCGTATGAAACCGTCACGGTCAACTGGACGCTCGCCAACTTTGGCAGTTCACCGACGACCAATCTGGTTGCCACGCTGCTCGCCACGAACGGCGTTTATTATCCCGGCGCGCCGCAGATTTACGGCGTCATCGGCGCGGGCAGCAACGTCACGCGCCCCTTCTCGTTCATCCCGGCTGGCACTTGTGGCGGGTCGGTGACGGGGATGGTGCAACTCGCGGACGGCGCAACCAGCATGGGAACCGTTTCGAGCGTGTTCAATCTGGGCCTGGTCCAGACCACGGTGGCCACCCAGATTTTCAACAACGCCAGTGCCATCACCATCCGGGACAACACCAATGCGTTGCCCTATCCGTCCACCATCGCCGTTTCCGGCGTCACCACGCCTGTGGCAAAAGTCACGGCCACCATCAACGGCTGGTCGCATACCTATCCGAGCGATGTGAGCATGCTGCTGGTCGGGCCGGGCGGGCAAAAGGTGAAACTAATCGGCGGCGCGGGCAGCGGCACGGATGTGAACGGCGTGGTGCTGACGTTTGACGACGCCGCAGGCGCTTCGCTTTCCACGAGCCCCATTTCCAGCGGAACCTATCTGCCGACGGATCTTTCTTCCAGCCAGGTTTTCAACTCACCGGCCCCGGCGAGTCCCTACGGCAGCACGCTCGCGCCGCTGACGGCCGCGCCGAACGGCACATGGTCGTTGTATGTCCAGGATTTTGCCGCCGCGGATTCAGGAAGCATCTCCGGCGGATGGAGCTTGAAATTTCTGACGACGACTTCCACGACCAACTGCTGCACCACCTTCCCGCAGCCGACGCTCACCAGCACGACCTATTCAAACAGCGTCGCCCGTTTCAACTGGAGTGCGCTGCCGGGGCCGCATTACCAGGTTCAATACCGGACTAACCTGGCCGCCGGTTCCTGGCAAAATCTCGGCTCACCCATCCCCGGCACCAACACCACGATGAACATCACCGACATCATCAGCAATTCGCCAGTGCGGTTCTATCGTGTGACTGTTTCGCCTTGAAAAGCGCGGAGGATGCCGGCGTTTTCAACCGCGACGCGCAGGGCATCTCGCGACAGTGGCTCCATCGCATCCGCCACACGATGATGACGCTCGTGCCTCAATTCACCACCGACCGCATGGTCAAGGAATACACGCGGAAATATTATCTGGCGAAGTGAACAAAATTTGATTTCCATCCTTGCACTTCGTCGCGCCGTGCGTAAATTCTCCGCCGCCAAGATATGAATTACAAAATTTCAAAAGCCGCCGCGTCGCTGTCGCCGTCGCTCACACTCGCCATTGACGCCAAGGCCAAGGCCATGAAGGCCGCGGGCGAGGACGTCGTCGGGTTCGGCGCAGGGGAACCGGACTTTGACACGCCGCAACACATCAAGGACGCCTGCGCCAAGGCGCTCGCCGCCGGGTTCACCAAATATACGCCCAGCAGCGGCATCCCCGAATTGCGCGAGGCCATAGCCGACAAATTCAAACGCGAAAACGGCCTGACTTACAAGCCGTCGCAAATCATCGTCTCGTGCGGCGGGAAACATTCCTGCTACAACGTCATTATCGCGACGTGCGAGGCGGGCGACGAAGTCATCATCCCCGCGCCGTATTGGTTGAGCTATCCGGAAATGGTCAAGCTCGCCGGCGCCAAGCCTGTGATTCTGCCGACGAGCGACAAGACGGAATTCAAGGTCACGCCCGCGCAACTCCGCGCCGCCATCACGCCCAATACGCGCTTGTTCATTCTCAATTCGCCGAGCAACCCGACCGGCTCCGTTTATACGCCCGAGGAAGTCAAGGCGCTCGGTGACATCTGCGTTGAGAAAAACGTCCTCATCATGAGCGACGAGATTTACGAACACCTGCTTTACGATGGCGCGAAGCACAAGAGCGTCGCCAGCTTTTCTCCCGCGCATCAGGAACACACCATCATCGTTCACGGCCTGGCGAAGGCGTATTCGATGACCGGCTGGCGGCTCGGTTTTCTGGCCGCGCCGGAGCCGATTGCGAAGGCAATTGACGCCGTGCAAAGCCACAGCACGAGCAATCCGACTTCGTTCGCCCAAAAAGGCGGCGTGGCCGCCCTCACCGGCCCGCAGGACCATTTGAATATCTGGCTGGCCGAGTTCGACAAACGCCGCCGCTACGCGCACACGAAATTGATTTCCATCCCCGGCATTTCCTGCGTGAACGCCAAGGGCGCGTTCTATCTGTTCCCGAACATTTCCAAGACCGGCCTCAAATCCGCCGACTTCTGCGCGAAGCTGCTCGAAGCGGAAAAGGTTGCTGCCGTGCCCGGCATCGCCTTCGGCGCGGACGACTACATCCGGTTGAGCTACGCCACCAGCATGGCCAACATCGAGAAGGGTTTGGACCGGATTGACAAATTCTGCCGGACGCTGGTGAAGTGATTTGTTCTAGGGTTGCTTCAGCAATTCCTCAGCCTTCGCAATTGCTTCGTTGCGCTTCTCAACCGGCGTAAATGGATTAAAAAGTGGGATATGCTTGCCATTGGAGAGCGACATGGCGATCCAGTCGCACCAGCGGATTTCTGCGACCGCGCCGTTGGTGGGCTGCAGTTCTTTCGGAATTTCATACTGAAAGCCGCCACTTTGGAAATTGGTGAGATTGTAGTTGAGATAATTATGATCCCCTGCCCAGGAAATATTCCCGCAGTAATTGGTTTTTTCCAATTCCCGACAGAGCAACACCCGGTAAGCGGACACGGCGACAAGTTCGGAATCCACCGCCCCGCCGCCGCGATTGTCCTTCCACGGCAAACGGCTCCAGACGGAATTGGTTTGGGCAAAAATCTTTTCGGCGGCGGACTGCAACACCTGGTTCGTTGGAAACTTTTTTAACGGCTCAAGATAATCCGGCCGGGAAAAACCCAATTGCTCCGGCGTGGTGGTGACAATCCATTCGGCGTAATCATCAAATGCCTGTGGGTCGCCGGTGTCGGCCCGGACGAGCGACAATTGGGTGATAAAATTTCCCAGTTGCTGACCGGAATATTTTGTCACGGTGCTGGCACGCTTGGACAAAGTCTTTGCGACCGGCAGCGCGGCCTGCGGATCCCACCGCGCCAAATACACCGCAAACTGACAGCAAGTGGACAAGTCATAGGAACCGACGTTGTTGGTCGGCACTTCCAATGCATGACGCACGAGCAATTCGGTGACGGACGGATCGGTTTTGGCCCGTAAAATTTCGCCCCGCAGGCGGATTGGCGTGTTTGTGGGCGCGGGTTTTTCCGTGCTGAAACCTCCGGGATATCGCGTTACATTTTCGGGCTGGACGATGTTCGCGGCGGCTTCCTGCCAGCGATTGCGCGCGCTGTCGTCGTTGAGAATTGCATACCAGCGGTCTTCCAACTCCAGGTTCTTATACTTGTTCCAATACGCGCGCATTTCCGCCTCGTTCGAAAACCCGCCTTGAAGAATGGTTTGCAGGGCGACCTTGGCTGCGCTGTTGACGGCGAGCACCGTGCGTCCGCGATGAAAGTCGCGCCCAAATCCAACCGAGCGCGTCAGCCGCTTGTCGTGCTCAAGGCAATCCAGCAGCGGCTCGACCGCGGCATCGCCTTCACCAATCAAGGCCGACACGGTCGAGTCTTCGGCTAGGTTGACGCCGCCGGGCTGGCCCCATTGGTGCGCCTGCGCCAAATCCAAATCGTGAATCAAATCAGCGATGCGTTCGGACTGATTGGCAACATTTGTAACGCCCGTGGTGATGATGGAAATGTGCGGGCCTTCTTTTTCACGACGTTCCAAATCGGCGAGGATTTCTGGAAACTGTTCAAGAAAATTCAGGTAGGGTTGAAGCTCGTTCTGCCGCCGGGAATCCCAATATGGCTGGCGCTTGAAGCTGCGTTTCGCACATTCGGCTTCGATCTTGGGTTGCGCTTCGGCAAGTTGACGCGCGGTGAAAAGCGCCAGTTTTTCGTCACCACGCTCGTGGGCGCAAACCATCCGGTCAAACATCATCCATGCCCAATCGGAAGCCCAGGCGAGATACGGATCGGCGTCCGGCAGTTTGATTTCGTTAGTAGACGCGACATCGTTCGTTTGGGAAAAGCCGCGCACCATTTCATTCCTGAAATCGGCGCCGTGACGCGCTTCTGCCAGCCAATAAGCGGTCGCCAAATCCAACTTTCCAAGCCGCAACAGCAAACAGCCCTTGATCCCTTGCAATGCGTTTGGCATCACGGTCACTCCTTCCGGCAATGCGGAGCGCCAAGAAATAAAACTGTTCGTCGCCAGCATCATCACGTCCGCCTCCAGGTCAGCATTTGTGCCAACGCTGACCGTCGGATAAATCATGCCATTCCAGCAGACGGCAAATTGCTTCGCCGCCCTGCTTGGCAGCACCCACCCATGCGTCATGACCACGCCACCGTCACCACTCCAGACTTCGCCCGTGCCGACTTCAATTTCGCGATAATCGCAACCGCGCGGGTCGGCCATGCCTTGTTCAAATAAAACCTCCGTCACGGAAATGTAGTTCGTCGGCAAGCCATTCTTCGGTGGCGTCCAATGAGCGTGCTGCTTTGTCGGCACCGGCAGTTCGTTTCCGGTGAAAAGCGGTGAAGCCTTGCGTGCCGGCGTGGTGACGATGCCACCCATCGTGAGCATGGAGCGGGTGGGAAGAATCTTCGCCGGTGTGATATTTGTTTCCGCTGCGTGCGCGGATATGACAAGCGCAAACAACGCCGCTCCCACCACAGAGCTGACGGCTGTTAGTTTCATGACTTCAGAAACTAACCCCCCACAGCCCGATTAACAATGCAAATTGATTCTTGTGCGGCACCGCTATAAACTTATGATACCAACCATGAAAGCAACCAACCTTCCTTTCTGCCATCGAAGTTTCTTTCTCATCACCACAACCATCGCATTTCTGCTTTTGTGCCTGCTGCCCGCGCCCGCGCCTGCACAGCTCGGTCAAGAGACCGTTGAGAGGTTCATTTATGCCATTTACAAGAATGACACAAACACCGCGATGAAAATGCTGGAGAGCAATACCAACCTTGTTTACGCCCGAGAAAATTCCACACTTCCTTTGCTACAGGCTGCGGCAATGGGGAATGCCCCTTTTGTGAAACGGATACTTGAACTGGGGGCTGACATTGAGGCCGAAGGGGACGTATGGAACAGCAGTGGCTTTAGGATGACCGCGCTGGATGAAGCGACGCAACACAGGCAATTGGAGGTTTGCAAACTCCTGCTCGAAGCCGGAGCGAATCCAAATCATCGGGGATCTCAAAGCACTACGCTGCATCTGGCCTTTGAAAATTATTTTTACAATTCTGCATTCAGCACCAACCGGAACGCGATAGCAACCGCCCTGTTGGAATATGGTGCGGACCCGTTTGCCCAGGCGGGCTATAACAAAACCACTCCATTTGAACTGGCAATCAACAGAAGCGACGGACGGCTCGTTCCGATGATGTTGGACACCGACCGCAAAATCAAATCCGCAGTTAAGAAATCATCTCGCGTTTTACCAAGAAGCAACACGACTTCGGCAAAAGAAAAAGTTGCTCAACTACTCGCGGCTCGCGGCACGGCGATGTTATCGGCGGCGGCCCAGCGTGGCGAATTGGAGGCGGTGCAAGCCCTGCTCAATGCCGGCGTGTCCGCCAAAACCAACGCCCCCGGCGGGATGCCGGTGATGCAAGTGTTCGCCGTTGCTGAAGTGCCGGCGGTCAAGGCGTATGCGGGTGCCATTGCCCAATGGCAGCAAAGCAGCAATGAACTCAATCGCTATGGAACCAACGCCAGCCCGTGGTTTCTCGCATCTGCCCGTTCCCGTGAAGCCGAACAGGCGGCCAGGGTTCAGGCCTCGGATCCGGAACGCTGGCGGCAAATCCGCGAACTGCTCCTCAAGAACGGCGCCGATTATGATGTGTTTGCCGCGACCGCGCGGGGCGATACCACCCAAGCCGCCCAGCTTCTGGCGGCGGACAAGAACGTGGCTCAATCAAGAGACCGCGACGGAGGAACTCCATTGCATTGGGCGGTGTTGAACGACCAGCTTCCACTCACCTCGTTCTGGCTTCAGGCCGGGGCATCTCCCGCCGCCACTAATTTTGCCGGCCAGACGCCGTTGCACATCGCCGCAACCAAGGGCTTGGTGGAACACGTCAAAGTTTTGCTGGCGGCAAATGCGCCTTTGGGCATCCGCGACACCAACGGTTGGACGCCGCTCGATACGGCCATTCACGCCCAGCAATCCGATTGCATCCATTTGTTGATGGCCAAGGCACCGGCGGCAGAGCATCCGGAGCGTGGATTGGCCACGACCTTGCACAAAGCGGCGGCAGCGGGCGATGTTGCTGCGCTCGCCGTGTTGACGGAAACGGAAACAAACCTCGAAGCCCGCAATGAACTCGGTCTCACACCGCTGCATGTGGCGGGCCAAGCCGGGCAGCTTGGCGCGGCAGCGTTTCTGATTGACCAAGGCGCCGACGTGAACGCACGCGATCCCGACGGGAACACCGTCTTGCACCAGATTTTGCTCAGCCGCACGCATTGGGTCAAAGGCCGTCCGTCCGACACCTGGGTGGTGGAACGCAGGAAAAAGAATCCCAGCCAGGAGAAATTCTGGCGGGTCTATAACACGCCGAGTGGTTACACATCACCGAGGGAGCTGGCTGCGTCCGTGGCGTTCTTTCTGGCCTGCGGCGCCGACACGGCTGCCACCAACCACGCCGGACAAACCATTTTGCAACTCGTGACGGCGGATTCGACCATGCTGTGGGATTACGACCGCGACGCAATTCTACCCCTCTTGCAACAAAGCGGCAATGGCCTCAATGAGCGCGACGCCGACGGTAATACCGCGTTGCATCGCGCCTCCATGGCCTACAATGATAATTCGTGCGAGAAAGTGCCCGCATTGATTGCCAGCGGCGCCGACATCAACGCTACCAATTTCCAAGGACGAACTCCATTGCACGTCGCAGTCGAGAAAATCGGCATGTGGCCGTCGAATCCCGGAGGGCCAAGCAATGCGATTCTCACACTGATTGCAGCCAAAGCGAACGTGAACGCCCAAGACAACGAAGGCATGACGCCGTTGCACGTCCTGGCACTGGCCGATTCAATGTTTCGACCAAATGCCGCCCAAGCATTGCTTGATGCGGGAGCAAATCCAAACTTGCGCGACAAACATGGACGAACGCCGGCGCACCTTTTTCTGTCCGGCGAATGGCCGTGGAGCGAAGCGGCTCAAGGTGTTGAGATGCTTGTAAAAGCCGGAGCGGATCTTTCGGCGAAAGACGACCAGGGGAAAACCCCGCTTCATTATCTCGCATCTCTTGGCAGTCAAAGCCCAATGTTTTTTATTGGTGGCATCGGTGACACGTTCATTGCGGCAAAGGTGGACCTGAATGCGTGCGACAACAACGGCAACACACCATTGCAACTCGCCGCCAAGACTGGAACGAGGGATGTTTTCGATTGGCTCGCAAAGCACGGGGCAAGTTTGGATGCAACAAATAATCTTGGGGAGACACCACGCGCGGTGGCGGCAGGCAATACCACTGCATTCTCCCGGTTCGGCCCCCCGAATTCGGAGACGGACATTTTCGAGGCCGTGCGGCAAGGTCAGATTGAAAATCTTACTAAACTAATCAAGGCGGACCCGAAGCTGGTCAATATCACAAACCAGTTCGGTCAGACACCTTTAAGTCTCGCAGCAAGCTATGGCAAAAGCAATGTGGTTGAATTTCTCACCCAACATGGGGCTGAGTGGGACATTGTCTCTGCCGTGAGGGTCGGACGCACCGATGTGGTGCGAAACATTATCGCCCAAGAACCTAGTTCAATAACAAATAGATATGTTGGCGGCGCAACACTGCTGCATCTGGCCGCATCCCGCGATCAAGAGGCGGTCGCTCAAGTTCTTGTCTCAGCGGGGGCTGATGTAACGGCGCAGAACTCGGCCGGAAATTCTCCACTGGGCGCAGCTCTTTCCAGCCAAAACACCAACATGGCCAATTTTTTAGTCGCGCACGGCGCAAGTGAAAATATCTTTGATGCAACCTTGCTTGGCCACTTGGAGAAGGTCTCGACATTGATTGCACTGGATAAGTCACAAATTTACGCGACAAACAAATTTCACATTCCTCTCACGGCCATCGCCGTTGCTGCCGGCCACGCCGATGTCCTCAAACTGCTTCTGGACAAGGACGCACCAGCAAATCCGGCCACGGGGGGACCGCTCCTGCATCTGGCCGCCTCTTTCAACCAAAGCAATACAGTTGCAGTATTGATTCGCCATGGCGCCAAAGTGGACGCTATGGACCAAAACGGTTTTACACCTTTGCACTTGGCGGCCATCCAAGGGTCAACTGAAGTTGCCGAGTTGCTGCTCAAAAATAATGCAGATCCCAACGCGCCCGTCACCTCATCTTCAACGGAATCTGGACAACGAGTGATGCCGGGAATGATGGGGTCCCGCAGAACTGCAGGAGATACCCCCTTGCATCTTGCTGCGCTCGCTGGCCAGACAAACATAATTGATTTGTTGCTGAAATCCGGAGCCTCGGTCAATGCCACCAATTTGGACGGTATGACACCATTGGACCTGACCCGCCAATCTGGTTTGTCGCCAAGCTTGTTTTTGTTGCAGCGGCAATTTTCGATTTTCGGAATGCTGGGTTTATCTCAACCGACCGTGTCCAGACCTTTGATGTCACCATCGGCAACACAAGCTGCGATCAGCCTGCTCGAAAGGGCTGGAGGGAAACATGGCGAAAGGAACAGACCGAATGGAATGGCGCCTTTTAATCCGCCAGCCGCTATGCGCGCCCCACCAACATCTGTTTTTGCCGATGGCCAGGAGTATCATGACCAAGGATGCACTGATTACAATTCACACAATTTCACGAATGCCCTGGCTGATTTCCGCAAATCCTGCGAACTTGGTTCCGATATTCAGGACTATTCCTATTATCGTGTCTGGATTCTCCGCTCGCGGCTGGGAGAAACGGCAGCGGCGACTCAGGAATTGGCAGCATATCTGAAACAACGCAAAGCGCATCAACCCCCGGATTGGCCATTTCAAATCGGACGATTTCTGACCGGCCAATTGCCAGAAGGCGATTTTATTAAAGTGGCCGACAATTCAAACGATCAGACCTCGCGTGAACAACATTGCGAAGCCTATTTTTATGCCGGGTTGAAACGGTTGATTGAGAACGATAAAACAACGGCGGGCGATTATTTAAACAAATGTCTGGCCACGAAAGTGGAAACATTTTACGAATATCAAAGCGCCAAGGCCGATTTACAACTCCTTGCAGCGCCCGCGCCAAGTTCGCAATGAAGAACTGCCGTGCCGGGCATCGCCTTCGGCGCGGACGATTGATTTTGATCCACGCCTGTGGAATAATGCGCCATGCTCAATTACGGCATCGGCGACAAAGTGGTTTGCGTGGATGACAAGTTCCCGCCGGACATCGGCAAGCTTTACGATGCGCTCCCGGTCAAGGATTCCACCTACGTCGTGCGCGACATCCGGATGGGCATCAATCTGACGATGGAAGGCGACGTGTCGGTGCTGCTCATCGGCCTCGTCAATCCGAAGGCGGATTCCAAGGCGGGTCTGGAACGCGGCTTTCGCGCCGACCGTTTCCGGCCGCTCCAGGAATTGCGCGAGAAACAGACGGCCACCAATGCGGTCGAAGAAAAGAAGAAACTGATTCAGCCAATCGAAGCGGGATGAGTTGGTTGACCGGACAGTCGTTTTCCGTCTTAATTGGCTCTGCTTACATAACATGAACGCACAACTTTGGCCCTGGCTTGCGACACTTCCCGCCATTGTCGCTTTTAGCACGCTGACCGGCTGTCACACGCCCAAATCCACGAGGATCACTTCAGCCACACCGTGTATGGCCCAGCTCGACCGCTTCACCGCACCTGATGTTCCTGCGATGGGTTCCGCCGAAACCGAGTCGCCCACGAGCAAATGGACGAATGCGGTCACGCCCGCCAACCTGCCCGGCAACGGCCTTGCGCAACACCCGATGCTCTATGTGGGGGAAAACTACACCAGGATGTTCCTCGTCAACGATGGCAAGGTGCTCTGGACTTACCAGACCGGCAAGGGCTACGAATACGACGACGTGTGGATGCTTTCCAACGGCAACATCCTCTTCACGCGGATGCAATATGTCGCCGAAGTCACGCCGGACAAAAAAGTGGTGTGGCGTTACGATTGCACGGTTCCCGCCGGCACCAATCACACGGAAGTTCACACCTGCCAACCCATCGGCTTGGACAGGGTGATGTTCGTCCTGAACGGTCTGCCGCCCCGGCTGATGGTCGTCAACATCAAGACCGGCGCGGTGGAGGTGAATCATGAACTTCCCTACGGCCAGGCGCTCAGTCCAAAGAATATCCACGGGCAGTTCCGCCGGGCGCGCTACACCGCGCAGGGAACATATCTTGTTTCCTACTTGAGCGAGAGCAACGTCGTGGAATTCGACAAGGATTTTAACAAAATCTGGAGCTACCCGATTCGCTCGCCGTGGGCCGCTCTCCGGCTCAAAAACGGCAACACGCTCATCACCGACGAGCACGACAATCTCACGCGCGAGGTGAATTCTAAGGGTGAGACGGTCTGGGAATTTAAATCCAGCGAATTGCCGGAGGCTTACAAGTTTGCCGACGCGCCGCAAACCTGCACGCGCCTTGCCAACGGCAACACCATCTTCTGCTCGCGCGGCGGCGGCGGCAAAGGCCCGCAGCTCGTCGAAGTCACCCCGGACAAGAAAGTCGTCTGGGCGCTGCAAGATTGGCAGACGCTCGGAGACGCCACCGCCGTTCAAATCCTGGACGACCCCGGTTTCCCGGAAAACCCGGGCGAATCGGAACATTGATCGGCCTCGCAAAAAGAGCAGTTTGTTCGGCGAGAATATGATCCCGCTGCGCGAAAGTTATTCACAGACTTGTTCACAAAAATCGCGACAATCATTGTAAAGAGCATCACAAAAGATGATTAGGAGTCTTCCACACTCGCGACGATTTTGTTGACATGACGACAACGCTTGCGCGGTTAGACGATGAATCGGTGACAACTACCAACACAGTTCTGCCGCCGGTTGGCGAGCGCGTCATTGTCCAATGCGAAGGGTTTCGGTGCGTGGGCATTTGCGATATAACCGGACAATGGCTGGACGCCTTCAACAACCAGCCGCTTTCTGACGTCTTATGGTTCAAACCCTTTGGCTCCCGCAGGAGACCGCCGGACCACTTGGTTCATCTTGTCGCCGCGATTACCAAGTCAGAGCACAGCGAAGACTGGGCGGCCGCGCCAAGGTCTCACGATCAAGGCATCGAGTTGGCGACGGACTTGTTCCAATAGCGGTGCCAGTAATAACTCCGGAGCGCGGCCAGTTTCGTGAAGTCAACATGGCCGTCGTTCATGCCGACGTTGATCCCACCCCTCGGCGGCAAGGATTGCCAGGTCCCGTCGTAGTCTGCGCCCGGCAGTGCGGGCTTCGCGCCATGCCGGATAATCGTGACACGCCCGAACTCCGTGCCCATCAGCCACCGTTTCATTTTTTGTCCCATGTCGGTGAACGTGAGTCTGCTCCGTTTACAAATCAGGGGACTCCAGTGCAGACCCAAACTTGCCGGGTGCCGTAAAATTCGGAACTCGGATAGGCAATGACCGCCGCCAATTGAGGCGCATCATCCGTCATTTGCTTCAAATGATCCTGCATTTGTTGCAAAGTTTCACCTTCATCCTTTGCATTCAGCACCATCAGTTTCGCGCGGTATCTTCGTGTCACTGGCCAGTTTTCATACCCACGGTCTCTTCCCCCAACCACCGATGCAAGCGTGTCGGCGCGATCCGCAGCTTTGGTGTCATACTGGACTTTTTCAGCAAAGGCAGGAACATTGGCCTGAAGCTGGTTGTATCTGTTGACAAAATCCCTGACCGACGATGGGAGATTGCGGATGAGTATCTCCTGATCCCGGCCATCAATGGTGGCCGCGACTTGCAGGATGCGGATTTCATCGCCGATGGATGTAATGCGGATGATGCGGTTCGTTCCGTTCAACGACGCAAGATAGGCGGCGTCAGCAGCGTGTTGCGCAGCGAACTGGTCGTATGCGGCCTTTTGGCTCGCCTTTTCCTGTTTCAAAAAACTGTCTGCGTTGGCGGGTGAATAACCGAATTGCTTCTGCAAGTCCGGCGGCAAATTGCTGTCCGCAACATTGATGATGCCGCCGGGATAATCCACCACGATATAGGCGGGATTGTGCCGGATGATGGATGCGTTGGTGAAATTGCCCTGTCCGGTCAAAAGGACATCCAGATGAATTTCATTGGTATCTGCGGACGCAGTTTGAGCAGCTTGAAAAAAAACCGCGGCGATCAACCCGGCCGGGAAGATTTCAAAAACTCTCATATAGTTTTAAATTTTCGCCGAAACCATTCAAGACTCACTCGCAATTCCCTCACAGTTATAAAAATCTGTCAATCCACCCTTTTTGCTTTTTGATTAACAAATTAAGGCTGCGAG
>Ga0265338_10006490_pt1 | contig 14880 bp, 15 predicted proteins | sample 42126metaG_FD_193579 | JGI IMG/M metagenome (GOLD analysis project Ga0265338, IMG submission 193579) | Rhizosphere microbial communities from Carex aquatilis grown in University of Washington, Seatle, WA, United States - 4-21-26 metaG | ecosystem: Host-associated > Plants > Roots > Rhizosphere... | reverse complement strand
GAGAATTCGGTGCCGCTGTCGGCGTCGGTCCGGCATCGTATCGCCGAGATCGTCGCCCAGGAGCGCCGCCAGGGCTGTAGCGATTGATCGGGACGCTGATCGCCGCCGTGATCATCCCTTTCTACCGTCATCATCCGCGAAGGCGGATGATCCAGTCATCACTGGAGATGACGTCGTTTACTGGATGCTCCGCCTTCGCGGAGCATGACAGTTTGCAATAGTTACTGCGGCTCGATCTTCGCCTGTTTGATCACCTTGCCCCACTTGTCGCTTTCCGAGGCGATGAAGGCGCGGAATTCCGCCGGCGTCTCGGACTGTGCAACGATGCCGATGGCCTTGAACTTCGCCACCGTTTCGGGCCGCTTGAGATCGGAGGCGAGATAGCGGGCGATGTCGTCGATGATCGGCTTCGGCGTGCCGGCGCGTGCGAACAGGCCCTGCCAGGACTGGGCCACGTAGCCGGGCACGGTCTCGCCCACGGTCGGCACATTTGGCGTGTCGGGGTCGCGCTTGGCGCCGAGGAGCGCGATCAATTTCAGCTTGCCGGCCTGGATCAACGGCGCCGCAGGCGCCAGATCGGTGAACTCCATCGACACTGCGCCGCTCGCCACATCGGTCAGGCCCGGGATCGAGCCCTTGTAGGGAATATGGCGGATATTGACGCCCGTCATGGTCTTGAACAGTTCGGCGAAAATCTGGTGCGGCGTGCCGACGCCGGCCGACGCGTAGGTCAGCGCATTGGGATCGGCCTTGGCGCGCGCGATCAGCGCGGCGACCGTGTCGATGTGCAGCGCCGGGTTCACCACGAGGCCGAACTGGGTCAGCCCGACGACGGTGATCGGATCGAAATCCTTGGCCAGATCGTAGGACACGTGCTTCTTCAGGAACGGCAGCAGCGTGATGACGCTCGGCGCGTGGAGAAGCGTGTAGCCATCCGGCACCGCGCGCGCCGCATAGGCGATGCCGATCTCGCCGCCGGCGCCCGGCTTGTTGTCGACGATGAAGGTGCCGTGCATCTGCCGCTGCAGCACCTCGGCCTCGTAACGCGCCAGAATGTCGGTCGAGCCGCCGGGCGTGAACGGCACCACGATGGTCACGGGCCGGCTGGGATAATTGTCCGCGCGCGCAGCGCCAAGGCACGCGAGAGCGACGGTCGCGCAGCCCAGCATAATGGCACGTGCCGTTTTCTTGCCGATAACGTTCATTTTTCTTCCTCCCGCCGCCCGACGTTAGACCCGCGCTGTTGTGGTTTTCAACCGCCGCTTCGCGGCCCACGTCAGTGTAGCCGGCCGCGGGCAGTGACGCATTTTGAAATTGCGCCTCACGCACGGGCATAGTGGCGCTGCCCGCCAGGCGCGGAAGCCGGAAAAAGCGGGCGGCGGCGTGAACCCACACGACAGATCAGGCGACAAACCGAAACGGGGTGCTATCCGACCGTTAACTTGCCCAGTCCCGGAGCCATTCTATGCTGGTCCCGAGCTGGGATGGCTGCTAAATGCGACTTGAATCCTTGTCGGGCAGTGCTTTTAAGGTCACGGAGACTACTCGATGGCCCACAGAATATTGGTCCTCGCTGCCGCCGTCGTATTGACCAGCGTGGCGCAGAGTGCGGCGCGCGAACTGGCGCCCAAGGTGCCCACCGCGCTGGTCGAAGATGTGAAGAGCGGCACCGCCGGCGTGGAATTCATGGACTATGTGGGCAGCGGCCAGGTCATCAGGCTCGCCCCGCACGACACCCTCGTTCTCAGCTATCTCCAGTCCTGCGAACAGGAAACGATCACTGGCGGCACGGTGACCGTGGGCGCGGCACGGAGCGACGTCAAAGGCGGCCAGGTTGTTCGCTCCAAGTCACCCTGCGACGGCGGCAATATCCGGCTGAGCGAGGCCGAAGCAAGCAAAAGCGCGGCCAGCGCGTTTAGGGTGCAGAGCGCCGACACAGAGATAACGCTCTACGCGCAGGCGCCGGCAGTGGCCTTCCCGAAGATGCTGGCGAGCGCGGATCGCACGCTGGTGATCAGACGGGTCGATCGTCCCGGTGAACGCCACGCGATCAAGCTCGATGACGCCAGCGCAGCGAAAGGCTTCTACGATCTCGCCAAGGCCAATCTCAGCCTGGCCCGCGGCGGAGTCTATACGGCAAGCCTCGGCGGTCAGAACGTTCCGTTCCGCATCGACGCCAATGCCAAATCCGGCCCGGCGCCGATCGCGAGCCGCCTGTTGCGGTTCGAATAACGGCCTCCGGCATCTGGGCCTCTATGGACCCGGTTCGCCGGCGCGCCGCAGCGGTCGGCGCCCTCATTGCAATCTGCGCGGCTCTCGTAGCCGCCTCGCCGGTCTTCGACGGACTGCGCGGCTGGTCGATCGACATCCTCACCCTGCTGCGCTGGCGTACCTTCGGCCACCTGCATGCGCCGGCCGCCTCGCCCGCAGTCGTGGTGGCGCTTGACGAGGAAACGTTCCGGACGCCGCCCTTCGCGGGCAGTCCGAGCGTCACCTGGACGCCCGAAATCGCCCGCGTGCTCGGCGCAATCATCGACGGTGGCGCCAAGGTCGTCGGCCTCGACATTGTGTTTCCGACCTCGATCGAACAGTCGACAGTCCCGTTCGGTGACGGCAACCTGGGCAGCCGCCTGCGCGGCTTCGACCGGGATTATCTGCGCGCTCTCGCGCTGGGGGCGCGCGACGGCAAGATCGTGCTCGGCGAAGTACAGAATCAAAACAGCCCGGTGCTGCCCTCGCCGGGCCAGCGCGCCGCGGTCGGATTTGGACGCAACATCCGCCCGCTCAACGTCTACAGCGATCCCGATGGCGTGATCCGCCGCCTGCCGCTGACGTTCACGGTCGACGGCAAGCCGGTTCCCTCGATGGCGGCCGAACTGGCCACGCGCGCCAGCGGTGCAGCGCCCTCGGCGAAAATCGCCAAAGCGGGCGCGGTCCCCGGCACGGTCACGCTGAATTTCGCAGCCGGGGCCGATGACATCCCGACCTTCTCGCTCGCCGATCTCAACACCTGCGCCGACAAGAACGACAAGGATTTCTTCCGCCGTCATTTCGACGGCAAGGTCGTGTTGCTTGGCACGGTGCTGGACGTGGAGGATCGCAAGATTACCTCGACACGCTTGACCGCGGCGCGCGAGGGCGCGCCCGCAGAGCGTTGCGCGCTGGCAGTGCCGGCCGCGCGCCAAACCTTCATCCGCGATTCGATTTCCGGGGTGTATGTCCAGGCGACGGCGGTGAACAATCTCGTCCGCGGCGACGTCCTGACTGAATTCAGCCGCACCGGAACCGGCATCTTTTCGCTGGTCCTGGCGGCGCTCGCCGTCGCCGCCGCAGTGGCGCTCAGACCCACCACAGCCGCCTTGAGTTTTCTCGGCTTTGCGGCGGTCTGGACTGCGGGCGCGACGGTCGCGTTCCGCTACGCGCTCGTGGTGCCGCTGGTCGAGCCTCTGCTGACGGCACTCGCCTCTCTCGCCACCACCATCGGCTATCGTCTTGTCCTCACCGACCGCGTCGTGGCCGCGCAGGCCGCACAGCGGCGTGCCCACGAGGCCGAAATGGCAAGCGCCGCGGCCATTCAGCGCGCCATGCTGCCCGGCGCCGGCCAAAGCGACTTCGCCGAAGGCCGGCTCGATATCTTCGCCCACATGATTCCGGCGCGCGAAGTGGGCGGCGATCTCTACGATATCGTCAAGCTCGACGGCGGCCGCGTCATGGTCTCGATCGGCGACGTCTGCGGCAAAGGCGTGCCGGCGTCGTTGTTCATGGCGATCACGCAAACCATCATGCGGCTGGTGGTCCGCTTCGATCAGGACCTGCAGGCCGAAATCAACAGGGCCAACACGCTGATGGCTGCCGACAACAGAGAAGAAATGTTCACGACGCTGTTCTGCGGCCTGTTTGACGTGGCCTCCGGCACGATGACGTATTGCAACTGCGGCCACAATGCGCCGCTCGTTCTGCACAAGGACGCAAACACATTCGAGACCTTGCGTCCTTGCGGTCCGCCGCTCGGCATCCTCGAGGACAGCGACTACGTCCCGCGATCGATCGCGCTGGCGCCGGGCGATGTTCTGGTGCTCTACACCGACGGCATCACCGAAGCCGAAAATGCGCAGAAGGCACTCTTTGGGACCAAGCGGCTCGAGGAGGCAATTCTCGAAATGCGTGGGGAGCCCGCGCGGAATGTGGTTGAGCACGTGATCAAGCGCGTCACTGCGTTTGCCGACGGCGCCATGCAATCCGACGATATCACATGCGTTGCGGTCGTTTGTTCGTAAGCGGGTTATCGCTGGGGCTCAGCGACCAGTGGAGCTTTTGGATTTGACATTCGCTACCCGAGTTCGCGGCTGGGTGGGTAGCGAATGTCAAATCCGCTCCACTGGAGCATTTTCCGGAAAAGTGGCCGCCGGTTTTTCGCAGAAAATGCGACCACATCTATGAAGCTGGCGCGTACTCATCGGTTCGGCTGACGTCCGCTTCGCGCCAAAAGCGACCGAATTACTGCGCCGCCGCGAATGACGCAGAGTGACAATCGCGTCGTTTTGCGCCGCGAAAAAGCGGCAGACCTTCCCACCAGCCACCAATCGCGTCACTTTGCACTGCGAAAAAACATATCCGCGCTCGGCAACACGGACGCATGGCACCTAGCGGGTTCTCGAATTTTTCGAGCATAGTGAACACGCAGACATTGATGCAGGGCAGAACATGGCACCCACCGATCAGGAGACCGAAGTCGTGCAGCCGACAGAGCTGCGGCAGGACTTGCCTCTGCCCTCAGATCCGAAAGTTATATTCCTTGGTGGCCTATTCGTTCTTGCCGTGCTCGCGGCAGCCTATGTTGCAAGCGATATTGTGTTGCCATTAGTCTTTGCTATCGTTCTCAAATTACTCCTACAGCCTGCCTTGCGCATATTAGTGGGCTTGCACCTGCCGCGGACAATCGCGTCGCTGCTGCTTATCCTTGTGCTTTTCGGAACGATCGTGGGTTTGGGCACAGCCATTTCCGGCCCCGCTCGCACCTGGGCCGCCAAGCTTCCGGAGGGCATCCCTCGGCTCGAGGAGCGGCTGAGTTTTATGCGAGCGCCCATCAATACACTGCAAGGGTTCTTGCATCAGGTGGACGATTTTGGATCAACGAGGCCATCTCCGAATGCGGGCGCCCCGGCGCTGGGCTCAACTCTTCTGACGAATCTATTCACAGGCACCCGAAACTTTGCCAGCGGCTTCTTCACCACGGTGCTGTTTCTTTTTTTCCTTCTCGTGTCCGGCGATATCTTCGTGCACCGCCTCGTCGAGATACTGCCGCGTTTCAGCGGCAAGCGCCAAGTCGTGGAAATCTCGCAGCAAATAGAAAGCGACGTGTCCGCGTATCTGGCCACAATCACGCTCATGAACGCAGGAGTAGGGATCGCTACGGCACTGGCGATGTGGCTTACGGGGGTGGGTGACCCTATCCTCTGGGGGACGGTAGCCTTTCTGCTGAACTATGTGCCGATACTCGGCCCGGCTCTAGGCGTCTTAATCTTTCTTCTCGCTGGCCTGTTGACCCACGACGCGCTTTGGCAAGCGCTGCTTCCTGCGGGACTTTATTTTGGATTTCATTTGATTGAGGGAGAGACTGTGACGCCAATGCTTTTGGCCAGACGGTTCACGCTCAATCCCGTCCTCGTCATCATCTCGCTCGTATTCTGGTTCTGGATGTGGGGTGTTCCTGGCATGATCCTCTCTATGCCGATGTTGGCGATTACTAAGATCATCTGCGATCGTCTCCAGCCGCTAGCCGCATTTGGCCATTTTCTTGAGGGGTGAAATCCGGCCGCTTTCTGACACTCAGTTTATCAAATAGCTCTAACAAGCGCCGCCTTGCGCCACTTTCGACAGATTTCGCATAGCTGCGCCATGTCGGCTAATAACCAAGAGCGTCAACAAAGCCGACGTGGCTCGATGTCGCCCGAGTGCCGGCGGGCGACATCCCCACCGTCGGCCACACCGTCATGACATTGCGTTCAATATCATCATGCCAACGAACACGGCCGCCATCGCTAGCCCGAAAATAAATGTTGCGCTGTCGAGACTCATAGGGCTCTTGGTCTCGATCGCTCGCGTTTGAATTTTCGCTCTCATAGCCGCTCCTCCAGTTGACAACTTCGAGTCTCCACGCCTGCTCTAAGCCGAAGGACCGCCGGCGCGCCCGGATCACAACCAGGTGCGTTCTATGCCTCGCTCGGCCATCAGTTCGGCGATGCGCTTGCGGGCATAAAACATGCGCGTTTTAACCGTGCTTTGGGGCACGCCGATGATGCGCGAGACCCGATCGATTGACTGCCCGTGATAGTAAACGAGATCGACCACCTCCCGATGTGCGACTGACAGCTGCTTGAGGCATTCTTGCAAGAGGACGCTGCACTCGGTCTTCTGCACCGCGACCTCGGGATCGTCGGTCGGATCTTCCAACCTCGCACACGTCTCGTCATCGAGTTCGTCGCACGAACGCCGCCGCAGCGAGGCCAGCGCCTTGTAACGGGCAATCGCCAGCACCCATGTCGATACCCGCGAGCGCGCCTCGAAACGGCCGGCCTTGCTCCAAACTTCGAGGAAAACTTCGCTCACCAAATCCTCGGCCGTCGCCTCGTCACCAACGATTCGCAGCAGAAAGCGGAATACACGCACGCTGTGCCGCGTGAATAGAACCCGTACGGCATCCTTGTCGCCGTTAGCAATAAGACCAATCAGCGTTTCATCTGAAATGACTTTGAAGGAGGACAACCGATTTAACGGGACACCTAGAGCTGTCTGAACGTACTGCATGACGACTCCCCCTTTATTGGGGGAAAGCTAGCGGCTACGAAATATCGCGAAAATTCAGATAATGCCCCTAAGGGGCATTACGGAGAAGGCGAATTTTCCGGAAAAGTGGCCGCCGGTTTTTTCGCAGAAAATGCGGCCACATCTATAAAGCTGGCGCGTACTCATAGGTTCGGCTGACGTTCGCTTCGCGCCAAAAGCGACGAATTACTGCGCCGCCGCGAATGACGCAGAGGGCCAAAAGGCGACATCGGCCCCTTTTGCTCGAATGATTGGACCGTTAACGTACAAACGAGGTCCAAGGATCAACGGGGGAAGCCATGAAATTTCAGCGCCGACAATTTTTGAATGTCGTCGCGGGTGCAGCCGCACTGCCCGCGATGTCACGGCTCGCAAAAGCGCAAACCTATCCGTCACGGTCAGTGCACTGGATCGTCGGCTTCCCGCCCGGCGGCGCGACCGACATTATCGCGCGCCTCATGGGCCAATGGCTGTCGGAGCGGCTCGGCCAGTCGTTCGTCATCGACAACCGGCCGGGTGCCGGCAGCAATATCGGGACCGAAGCCGTCACGCATGCGCCCGCCGACGGCTATACGGTGCTGATGATGAGCGCCGCGCAGCCGATCAACGCCACGCTTTACGAGCATCTCAACTACAATTTCATCCGCGATATCGCGCCCGTCGCGAGTATCAGCCGCGAGCCCAACCTGATGGTGGTGCACCCGTCGGTTCCGGCCAAGACGGTCCCCGAGTTCATCGCCTACGCCAAGGCCAATCCGGGCAAGCTGACGATGGCGTCGTCCGGCAACGGCACTATCGTCCACGTCAGCGGCGAGTTGTTCAAGATGATGACCGGGGTGAGCATGCTGCACGTGCCGTATCGCGGCGCGGGACCGGCGGTGGTTGACCTGATGGCCGGCCAAGTGCAGGTCATGTTCGCAACCATGCCGTCGTCGATTGCATATGTCCGGTCCGGCAAGCTGCGCGCGTTGGCGGTGACGTCGGCGGCGCGCTCAACGGCCTTGCCCGAGGTGCCGACGGTCGCGGAATTCGTGCCGGGCTACGAGGCGAGCGCGGTCTACGGCATGGGCGCACCGAAGGCGACGCCGCCCCAAATCGTCGACACGCTCAACCACGCGGTCAACGCCATCCTCGGCGACGCCAAGGTGCAGGCGCGGCTCGCCGATCTCGGCGGCACGGCGCTTCCCGTGTCGCCGGCCGAGTACGCCAAGATCCTCGCCGAGACCACCGAGAAATGGGCCAAGGTGATCCAGGCGGCGCACATCAAGGTGGATTGAGCTGGAACGTTCGAATCTCCAGGTGATCGCTTCGCCCCAAGCTAATCGGTCAGAGCGGACGATTCCAGTTTGGCGAGTTCTGCCTGAGCTTGGGCAATCGTCTTCATCTGTTTTCTTATCAGCGTTGGCGTAATTCGCTTTGTGAGTCGGTCGACGTTTGTGAGATACACATTCCCAACGCTATAGATGATGCCCTTCTTCCTCAACTGAGCGAGCGCACGCAGCACGTTTGTTCGTGGAATACCAAAAAACCAGGCAGCGGGCATTGTGACGCGATGGATCATTCGCACCGTTATCAGCGATACCAGCCACGTCCGTTCATGGCCGACTTTCGGACATCATACCATCCAGCTTGCATCGATCAGGCAATCGCCGGGTACTCATGAGGCCGCGTCCCGACGTTCAGCCTGGGGCGGCGCCGCCGCGCTCGATGCTCAAAAGCCCGGCCAGACCGGCCGCTTCGATGACCTCGGCCACCGCGTCAACCGGATTTAGCAGGACAAAGCGCCCGCCTCGCCGCCGGATCGCCTTGGACGCCGCCACCAGATAACGCAGACCCATCGAGGCAATGAAGGTAACGCCCGCCATATCCACTGAAAGATCGTGCTTGCTGCCCGAAAGCGTGGCGAGAGGAAGGGCGACGGCTTCCGCACCGGAAATGTCGAGACGGCCGGTCAATCTCATCGTTGCCGCCGATCCCGCATCATGAACATCGATTTTCATGGGCTCCCCCAGAGAGTGAGGCCGAAAGCGATGTTACGGTTTTTTGACAGCCCACCTCAACCGGGCAAGGAAGCCGCTTCGATCGAACGCCGCGACCTACGCAAAGCCGATGCGACTGGACCGAGCGCTGTAAAAGAAAGTCCGAACGCTCGTAAGTCTAGCTCGCCTTCTTGCGCCCCGTGCGCGCACGGGACGTTCGCTTTGCCGGCTTTGCCGATTTTTTGGTCGGTCGCTTGCGGCCGGCGGCATGGGCCGCCGCGGGTCGTTCCGGCGTCAGTCCGCCCTTGGCATTTTTGACCTTGGCGCGCGTGAGCTGCCATCCCTTCCAGTTGATGTCGAAGACGATGCCGTTGGGATCGCGAAATTTGCGCTCAAAGCCTTCATCCTCCGGCGCGCCCAGATCGTAGAAGAACTTCCCGCCCGCCTGCTCGATCTTTTCCTGCTGCTCGGGCAGGTGGTCGCACTGGAAGCCGAAATGGTGGATCCCGGTCCAGCCCTTTGGCACGCCGGACCCCTCCTCGCCCTTGTATTGCAGCAGCGCCAGATTGATCTCGCCGTCACTCATGTAGCAATTGAAGGCGGTCTTGCCTTCCTTGATTTCAGTGCGCTTGAGCCCAAACGCCTTCTCATAGAAGTCGGCGGTCTCCTTGATGTCCTTGACGCAAAGCGCGATGTGACGGATGCGAGCGGCCATGACGGGTCCTCCTTTGGAGAGAGCGAGTGTCCTCAATCGGGATTTCCAAGTCAAATTCGAAGTGTTCGGTGGGCGGACTCGCCGTCGAAATTCGGCGATGGAAATTAAGCGCGGCCGCCCGATGCCGCCTGGCTTGCCATCTGCGAAAGTGATGCGCCCGCGGCTTCCACGCGACGCTTGAGTACGCTCTTCCGTGGCCGAACGCCTGCGTCCACTCCAACCGTGATAGCCACGCTAATGTCCGTGGGGCCGTAACGTCGAGGGGCCGCTCGCCTCGCGCACCGTTACCGCCTCCGACGCAACGTCGTTACGCCGGGCGCCAAACGCGCCGACGGCAGCAAGCACCGGCACGCCCTCAGCTGAAGAAACCATGCCGCACCAACTCGGCACCCGCGGCAATGACCGCGAGCAACACCAGCTTCCTAAACGTCTCCGGTGCAATTTTATCGCGCATGTGTCGTCCGACGTACATGCCAAGCACGACTGGTAACATCGCAGCCGTCGAGACTGCGACGTCAAGCCAACTGAACTGGCGGCTGGCCGTCAGAAGAATTGCCAGCAAGCCGGCGGAAACGACGAGATAAAGCGATGCTTCTTTTGTGAACGTCTTTCCGCGCAGCCCCTTTGCAAGCAGAAATATGAAAACCAACGGTCCCGCCATCGCTGCGATTCCTCCCAAAATCCCGCCGATAAATCCGAATGTGATGCCGGCTGGTAAAACCAGCCGAGACTGAACCTGGAGCTTCGGCGCGAGCAGCGCGACGGCGCCGACACCCATAAGCACCAGGCCGGCGATAATCCTTGCAGTGTTCGCATCGACCGCCAGCAGGACACGGACGCCAAGAAAGAGTCCGGGAATCATGCCGACAATCACCGGCATCAATTGGATAAGGCACCGTCCAGTCTTTCCGCCCTCCAACGCCTGCGGCAAATTGCTGAAGATCAAAGGCATGCTCAGCAGCATGGACGCTGATTTGATATCGATGAACAGCGACAGGAGCGGCAGCGCGACGACTGGCATGCCGACCCCGATTATCCCCTTCAGGAGGCCGGCGACGATCAGGCTGCAGATCACGGCGGCAATGATACTGGCTTGCTCGAAATCAAAGAGTGCGGATCAACATGACGTTCGATTGACCTGCAAGCTGCACCGCATTCTTGCCGCGAAACCCGCCGTTGTCCCGGGTGAACAGTTCGGGCCATACCAAACCGTCTGCGATTGATATGCGTCCGGTATCGGCGATAGGGTTAGGAATGGCCGCGGCGGCAAATCTAGTGGAAGTCGCCGCTCTCGTGGGTGACACTGCGCGAGCGACGATGCTTAATGCCCTTATGGGCGGCCAGTCGCTGACGGCCACGGAGCTTGCATACTGCGCCAATGTCTCTCGCGCGACGGCGAGCGGCCACCTGAGCAAGCTGGTTGCCGCGCGACTTTTGACTGTCACTCGCAACCGTCGCTTCAGCTATTATCGAATTGCGTCACCGCTGGTCGCGACAATGCTCGAGAGCATCAAGGTCGTCGCCGCCATCGAGGTGCCGCCCCGCCATCAGCCGCGGTCTGCACACGATGATGCGCTCCGCTATGCTCGAAGCTGCTACGATCACCTGGCGGGCTGGCTGGGCGTCGCTATTGCCGATGCGCTGGTGGCCATGGGGCACATCTCGCTCACCGATGAAGGCGGGGAGGTAACGGCTTCCGGCGCGCGCTTCCTCTCCGCGTTCGGCGTCGATCTGAGGCCGCGGACTCGGCGGATTTTCTGCCAGCCTTGTCTCGACTGGAGCGAGCGTCGTTATCACCTGAAGGGACTTGTCGGAGCTCGGATTCTGGATCGTCTGCTGGAACTCGGATGGCTAAAATGTGTGTCGGGCAGCCGCGCACTCGAGCTGACGTCGTCGGGAAGGGCGGGCTTGTCCGAAATGTTCCAGATCGAGATCAACAACGACGGCGTGCCAATCGGTCGATTATCCGACCCGCGACGGCTGATAGCTTAGGCTGGGCGAAGCGTCATCTCGCGCAAATGCTGCAGGAGTCGGCTGCGCTTTTCGACGATCACAGCGGCCGCACTCATGTCTGGGATTGGGAATAAGCCGACATCGCGCGGAGACCATAATTGAGTCGCTCGTGGCTCTTAATGTGATTTCGCGACTGTTTGTTTCCGCACCGTAATAGGCTCGTTTCGCCAAACGGCGACTATGGAATATCCACGGCTCATCACCACGAAGCGTTGAAGCCGCGATTGAATCAGCTCTTGCCCGCGCCCACAGAACGTTACGCAATATGCGTTGGTTCGGGGTGCTCCGCACTAGCGGACATATCGATGAAGGAAAGCCACGGCATTATCAGGTCACGTTGAAAGTCGAGTTCACCATGGAAGCGCCGATCTAGCGCGATATTACCTTACCTCGAACTCCTTTGCGCCATTCTGTTTCTTTTCCTGAAACTTGGCCTCTGGGAACCCTGACCGCGCGAGCGGCTTATCAGATAACAGCCATATCGAAGGAGGAACTCGATGGCCACTACTGTAGACGTTCGGCGCGAAACCGTTTCCCTGATAGGAAGCGACAAGGTCGAAGGAACAGCTGTTTACGGAGCCGATAACCAGAAGATCGGCAGCGTGCAGCGCGTGATGATCGATAAGATCAGCGGCAAAGTTGCCTACGCCGTGGTTTCATTCGGTGGCTTTCTCGGCATGGGCGAAGACTATTTCCCAATGCCGTGGGCCAGTTTGAAATACGACACAAATCTCGGTGGCTATCTGACCGGCATGACAGAGAGCCAGTTGAAAAGTGCTCCAAAATATAATCGGAGCAGCGATTGGGATTGGTCAGACCGCTCTCGTGATAGAGCCGTATACGACTACTATAAAAAGCCGCTCTGGTACTGAGCTCGCGGAACTTGTCCAGAAGCTCGACGTTAAAGTCGGAGATATGACCCTTCCGGAGGAAATCATGCGGAAAGCCACTGTGATTGCGATGGCGGTTGCGTTCAGTCTCCCTCTCGTCACTATCGCGCGGGCCGACGAGACTGTAATCAAGAAGGATGAGCCGTCATCGACGACGATCATCAAAAAGAAGCACGACCCTGAAGTTTTGCCAGTGCCCCACGAACATGACAGTACGACGGTCATTAAGAAAGAACGCGATTAATCTTTCCTAGCTGCTTGCGAAAGGTCCGGTTAAAAGCCGGGCCTTTTGCTTTTGAAACTCTCAACGCCGTCGTCGAGCCGATTGGCCCCTAACAGGAATTTCATGAAAGGGAGCGTGCCGTCTGCCCGCGGCACCTCGCAAGCGTCTGCCAAATAGGCTGCCAGGCAACTATGGCACCTCGCCGCCAAACTGAATTTCAGATTATCATGGCAGCTGTTGGCCCCTCGGGGCTGATAACGCGGCGCACGTTATGTGGGCGCGCACCTCACATTTTGTAACGATTTCTTTCATCACTTCCAAATACCGTTCATTTATCGCCGGGTGAGAATTCCGAGGCTAAGCCAGGAGGCTTATGCTCGCGCCCCCTACCTAGCAGAACTGCTTTCCTAGAAGTTCCCTAGCGGCTCATCTGAGATTTAGTTCCGCATTTGCGCGGGCCGTTGCGCAATTTCCTTCCTCTGTGTCGTCAATCGGCGCGGAGGTTTGCTGCTTTGCAGCGAAATGCAAACGAAATTTACTGCGTAGGTCCCAAATTGAGGAACATGCGCGTCCGCGCAGCATTGTCAGCGTGTGCCGCGCGAAAGGAGCCGCGCGAAATAACATCAGCTCGGAGTGAACCCATGGACAAGAAAATCGCCGGACTTCTGGGTGCCGCAGCGGCGCTCTCCACGATGCATACTGCCCAGGCCGCCACCGAACCGGAAAACCGGTCTGCGCCAGCTGCGAGCTATAGAGATCTTCTAGAACCGGTTCCGAATGCACTAGATGCGCTCAAGGCTGATGACGCGCAGACCGCGGCTGAGCAGCAGCCGTTGCAAATGGCGCAGTTTTACCATCATCATCACCACCACCATCATCATCATCGCTATTACCCCGTCGTGCCCGGGCCTTATTTTCGTTACCATCACCATCATCATCACCATCACCATCACCACCATCACCACCATCGCTACCACCACCACGGCTTTCGCGTTTACATTCGTTGAAGCTGCGCGGACCTGCAGGAGGGCGTTTCCGGCCCCCTCGTTCTGCAGTCCTTGTCGCGTTCCGGTGAGATCACACTCTTGTGGACCGGAAACCGACATGAGGAAGCGCGGCTAGGTTCTGCTGGCCTCGCCCCTGAATATCGACAAGCGGGCTCGTCGATATTCAGGGGGGTCCAGACAGTCTCGATATCAATAACGGGCCCAAATGCGCTGCACGGCAATTAGTCCTCTCATCACGAAGGCCGCATGACAACGCGACTGCATTACGGAACAACGGCCAAGGCCCTGCACTGGACTATCGTTGCGCTCCTTATCGTCCAATACGCGATCGGGTGGTTGATGCCGGATGTGCACGGCGGGCCTCCCGGCGCGCCGATGACTTGGCACATCTCGATCGGTTCAGTTATTCTTACGCTGATCGTCGCGCGCTTTCTGTGGCGGGTGACCCATCCAGTAGCGCCAGAAAGTTCGCTTCCGCCATGGCAGCGGATCACGTCCGAGGGCGTGCATTGGCTGCTCTATCTTCTGGTCTTGCTGACCACGTTGAGCGGTTGGCTTTTCGCCTCTGCACGCGGCTGGCATGTCTCCTGGTTCTTCGTCGCGCCCCTCCCAATGCTGACCTCCGGAAACCGAGCACTGGTCAAGGCGCTCGACGGTTGGCATCAGAATTTCATGTGGGCCTTATTAGTCGTAGCCGGACTACACGTCGCGGCAGCCCTCATGCATCTGCTGTATTATCGCGATGGCGTCATGCGCCGCATGTTGTCTGGTCAGCCTGCGACGGCAGTGCCTGTCAAAGCAGCCGGTCGAAGCATCGAGCGATCGGGCATATAGGCCTGCGATGAGGTCGCAAATTGGCACAAAACGGACATGCCGTGATCCCAACCGTTGTCGGCTTCTGGGGTAAGCCGACATCGCAGATTCGTGAGTACAAGGGCTGGTCCTCACCTCCACGAGGAGAGTATCGTCACCGCAATTCAAAACCTCCGTACTTTCCGCGCCTTAGCGCAACAGTGCGAATCATGGCAGTTCTGTCACAATTTGCGCGCCCCAAATCAAACAAAGAGCGCGAAATGATTCTCTGTCAGATCAAACAGATACAGCCGGCCGCCGGAATTTCTTGAAATCGTGCCGCGCGGTGAACTAAAAGAAATCATCTCGCTCGTTCGAAGGGACGTCAACCGGTGACGGCCGATTGATGCGAGCGGGAGCGGTGCCTGGGATGGGG
>Ga0265338_10006489_pt1 | contig 14884 bp, 16 predicted proteins | sample 42126metaG_FD_193579 | JGI IMG/M metagenome (GOLD analysis project Ga0265338, IMG submission 193579) | Rhizosphere microbial communities from Carex aquatilis grown in University of Washington, Seatle, WA, United States - 4-21-26 metaG | ecosystem: Host-associated > Plants > Roots > Rhizosphere... | reverse complement strand
TGGTCGCGCGGCCATCACTTCGGCAGCCTGGTGATCGTCACCTCGCGCTATCACATGCCCCGCACCTTGCACGAATTTTCCACCGCCATGCCCGAGGAGACGCTGATCCCATATCCGGTGGATCAAAGCCGCATCGATTTGTCCGGCTGGTGGATGCACGGCGGCACGGTGAAGCTGCTGCACCGCGAATATGTCAAATATCTCGCCAGCCTGGTGACCACGCGGCTCTCACACACATGATAGCTGGCGCATGACAGCGTTGCGTTCGGCCTTGTTCCTGGCCTGGTTCCTTGCTGTCACCACGGTTCTGTCGCTGGTCTTTCTGCCGGTTCTGATCCTGCCGCGCGGCGCCACGGTCTGGCTGGCGCGCCTCTGGTCGCGCGCCACCTTCTTCGGGCTGAAATGGTTTGCCGGCGTGGATTGGGAGATCCGGGGCGAGGTCCCCCAGGGACCGGTTCTTGTAGCTTCCAAGCATATGAGCATGTGGGACACGCTGGCGCTGTATCTGGCGCTGAAATCTCCCGCCATCGTGCTCAAGCGCTCGCTGCTCCATATCCCCTTTTATGGCTGGTTTCTGTGGAAGGCGACCGCCATCGCCATAGACCGCGCCGCCGGCGCTGGCGCGCTGCGCAAGATGTCCGCCGCGGCACAGAAAGTTCTGGGCGAAGGCCGGCCCATCCTGATCTTTCCGGAAGGTACGCGCAAAAAGCCCCACGCCGCGCCGGACTACAAGCCCGGCGTCGCCGGTCTTTATGCCCTGTCGAAAGTGCCGTGCGTGCCGGTGGCGCTGAATTCCGGTGTCTATTGGACGGGCTTCATCAAAAATCCCGGCACCATCGTGCTGGAATTTCTGGAGCCGATCGCGCCGGGCCTGAAGCGCGAGGCCTTCATGGCGCTTCTGGAAAGCCGCATCGAGACGGCGACCAGCCGGCTGCTGCCATGACGGCGCTCGCCAGGCGCCAATGCGGGCCCTGCACCGCCTGCTGTGTCGAACTGAAGATCGAAACCCCAGAGTTGCGCAAGAAAGCGCGCCTGTCCTGTCCGCATCTCAGCAGCGCGGGCTGCGGCATCTACGCCACGCGCCCGCCGGTCTGTCAGCAGTTCCTATGCGGCTGGCGGCTGTTCAAAGAGATGGGCGATGACTGGCGTCCGGACCTGAGCGGCATCCTGGCGATGCGCAAAGCGCCAGAGGAACTGCCAGCCGCCTGGCAGAACGCCCCCTATGGCGTGCACCTGGCCGTCATTGGCGGCGAAGCAGCCGTGAAGCGGCCGGCCTTTGCCACTTACGTCGCCGCGGCTCTGGGGCGCGGCATTCCCGTCTTTCTCTCCGCCGCCTCGCCCTACATTCTGCTCAATGACCACATCGAAGCGAACACCGAGCCCGCCTTCCTGAAGGAGCGTCTGGCCGAGCTCTATGGCCTGCTTTATGCGGCGCGTTTCGGGCGGGGGCTGCTGAAACGGGTGGTCTTTCTCTACCGCCTGCAGATCGACCGGCAGCGCCAGAAATATATAAGAAAATCAATGCTATAGAGCCGCCTTAGCGGGGTGGAATTGAAGGGCCGCAACCCCATATTAGGGACAGCGGCGGACCATGGTGGCAAACCGCCGCACAGATGTGATTGTTACCCTTCCGATGAACCCTCAGAGCGCCATTTCCCAATCCATATGGGACATGAAATACCGGCTGAAAGCGCCGGACGGCACGCCCATGGACCGCGACCTGGCGGACAGCTGGACGCGGGTGGCCTGGGCGCTGGCCCAGGCGGAAGCGCCGGACCAACGCATCGCTCGCGCGCAGGAATTTGCGCGTGCGCTTGCGGGGCATAAATTCCTGCCCGCGGGCCGCATTCTGGCCGGCGCCGGCACGGGCCGCAGCGTCACCCTGTTCAACTGCTTTGTGATGGGCCGGATCGAGGATTCCATGGATGGAATCTTCAGCGCCCTGCGTGAGGCGGCGCTGACCCTGCAGCAAGGCGGCGGCATCGGCTACGACTTCTCGACCTTGCGGCCCAAGGGCGCGCTGGTGCAGGGCGTGGGCGCGGATGCGTCCGGTCCGGTTTCCTTCATGGACGTGTGGGACGCCATGTGCCGCACCATCATGAGCGCGGGCTCGCGCCGCGGCGCGATGATGGCGACCTTGCGCGTGGATCATCCCGACATCGAGGAATTCATCACCGCCAAGCGCACGCCGGGGCGGCTGTCCAACTTCAATCTTTCAGTGCTGGTGAGCGACGCCTTCATGGCCGCGGTCAATGCCGATGCCGACTGGCCGCTGGTGTTCGCCGGCAAGACCTATCGCACCATCAAGGCCAAGGCGCTGTGGGACAGCATCATGCGCTCGACCTATGACCATGCCGAGCCGGGCGTGATCTTCATTGACCGCATCAACGAGCAGAACAATCTCGGTTATTGCGAGACGATTTCCGCCACCAATCCGTGCGGCGAGCAGCCTTTGCCGGCTTACGGCGCCTGCCTCCTGGGCTCGATCAACCTGGCAACCTTGGTCAGGGACCCCTTCACCGATCATGCGGCCCTGGATCTTGCGGAACTTGAACGCTTGACCGCGACGGCCGTGCGGATGATGGACAATGCCATCGACGTCTCGCGCTTTCCGCTGGAGGCGCAAGCCCACGAGGCCCGCGCCAAGCGCCGTATCGGGCTTGGGGTCACCGGCCTGGCCGATGCCCTGATCTTCTGCAAGGTGAAGTATGGCTCGCCGCACAGCCTGGAGCTGATCCGGGAATGGCTGGCCGCGCTCAGCCATGCCGCCTATCGCGCCAGCGTAGAATTGGCCAAGGAAAAAGGCCCCTTCCCGCTCTATGACAGGGATGCCTATCTGGCGCGGCCGCACATCCAGGCGCTGCCGCCGGATATCCATGACGCCATCGCCGCGCACGGCATCCGCAATGCGCTGCTGACCTCGATTGCGCCTACCGGCACCATCTCGCTGTTCGCCGGCAATGTCTCCAGCGGCATCGAGCCGGTCTTTGCCCTGGGCTATACCCGCAAGGTGCTACAGCCCGACGGCAGCCGGCGCCAGGAGCAGGTCAGCGATTACGCGGTGCGCGTCTTCCGCGAAAAGTTCGGCGCCGATACCGCGCTGCCCGACTATTTCGTCACCGCCCAGACCCTGTCGCCGTCCGACCATCTGACGGTGCAGGCCGAGGCACAGCCCTTCATAGACAGCGCCATTTCCAAGACCATCAATGTGCCGGCCGCGATCTCCTTCGAGGATTTCGAGCATGTCTATGCCCTGGCCTATCAATCGGGCTGCAAGGGGTGCACCACCTATCGCCCCAATGATGTGACCGGCTCGGTGCTGGCAGTGGAAGAACCGGCCCACGCCGCGCCCGCCGAAGAGGTACTGGCGAAAGACACTGCCGAACCCGAGCTGCCGCTGCCCGCGCCGGCACCCCGCCTTGGCGCCGGCGGCATCGTCTATCTGACCCAGCCGCTGGACCGGCCCGAAGAACTGATGGGCCGCACCTACAAGATCAAGTGGCTGGACAGCGATCACGCCTTCTACATCACCATCAACGATATCGAGAAAGATGGGCGGCGGCGGCCCTTCGAGATCTTCATCAACTCCAAAAATATGGAGGCCTATGCTTGGGCGCTGGCGCTGACCCGGATGATCTCGGCGGTGTTCCGGCGCGGCGGCGATGTCAGCTTTGTGGTGGACGAGATGAAGGCGATCTTCGATCCGCGCGGTGGCCAGTGGATGAGCGGGCGCTATGTGCCGTCCCTGCTGGCGGCGATCGGCGAGGTGATCGAGCGGCACATGATCGAAATCGGTTTCATGGGCCAGCGCCAGACCAGCCTGTCCGGGCTGATGGACGCCCATTCCATTCCCGCCGAAGGCGCCCGCGCCCGCTACTGCCCGCGCTGTGGCGATGCCAGCTTCGTCAAACTTGAGGGTTGCGATTCCTGTTTGTCATGCGGCTATTCGAAGTGTAGTTAGCGCGGGTGTTCAAATACTCCAGCCGCTTCTGGCTTTACGCGCCCATTTCGGCCTTCCTGCTGCTGGCGATTGCCGCCATGGCGCATTGGTGGCTGGTCGACAAAGCCTTTGAAAAGAAGCTGGCGGCGATCAAAGGACATGAGGCCATTCCGGGCGTAACCCTGGACTGGGACAAGGTCGAAGTCGGCGGCTTTCCCTTCCGCATCGATGCCGATTTCACCAATTTCCGCGCCCAAGGCGCCGGGGCACGTGGTCCCTTCGCCTGGAAAAGCGAGAAAATCGCTCTTCATGCGCTGACCTATGGCCGGCCTCAGGTGATCTATGAAGCTGCGGGGCGGCAGGACCTGCGCTTTGCCCTGGCCGATGGCGTCAACTCATCGCTGTCCTTTCAGGTCGGGAGCCTGCGCGCCAGCAGCATCAACAACAAAAGCGGCCTTGCCCGGTTTGACCTCGACATGGCCGATGCCGGTGCACCGGGCTGGGTGCTCAGCCGATTTCAGTTTCACATGCGCCGCGATCCGGACGGCAAGGACCTGGATTTGATGTTCGCGCTGGATGGGCTGCAGCTTCGAATCCGGCCCGGCATTGCCGGGCTCACCTTCAAACTCAAGCCGGGCAATCTGTCTTTCTACGCCAGCCTGAGCCATCTGGACGCGCTGCAAGACCTGCTGGCAGGCAAAGTATCCTGGCCTCAGACGGCGGAGCGATGGCGCGCTCTGGGTGGAAACGCGACGCTCTCGCAGATCAAGCGCGGCGAGGTGACCCTGATCACGCCGCAAATCCTAACGTCACCGCTCTACTAGGATTTGCGCCCGAAGTTCGGCTCGGCCGTGTCCTGGCCCTGCTCGATGATCGCCTTGCGGACGGCGCGATTGCGGGTGAAGAAATCGAACAGAAACTGGCCGTCGCCATTGCGCACCGCGCGCTGCAGCACCGCCAGATCCTCGTTGAAGCGGCCCAGCACTTCCAGCACCGCATCACGGTTGTTCAGGAAGACGTCGCGCCACATGGTGGGATCGGAAGCGGCGATGCGGGTGAAATCGCGAAAGCCCGAGGCGGAATATTTGATCACTTCGCCTTCAGTCACCTTCTCCAGGTCATGGGCGGTGCCGACAATATTGTAGGCGATCAGATGCGGCAGATGGGAGGTGATGGCCAGCACCAGATCGTGATGGTTCCATTCCATCACATCCACCTGGCTGCCCAGCCCCTGCCAGAAGGCTTTCAGCTTTTCGACCGCGCGGCTGTCGCTGCCCGCCACCGGCGTCAGGATCGCCCAGCGGCCATCGAACAGGCTGGCAAAGCCCGCATCCGGGCCCGAATATTCGGTGCCGGCGATGGGATGGGCGGGAATGAAATGCACGTCCTGCGGCACGAACGGCCCGACATCGCGGATCACCGCACCCTTGACTGAACCCACATCCGACAGGATCGCGCCCTTGGCCAGGCTCGGCGCAATCTGTTCGGCGATCTGTTTGTAGGCGCCGACCGGCGTACACAGGATCACCAGCTGCGCGTCTTCGACACAATCGCTGATGTCGGCATGAAGCGTGTCGCAGAAACCGATCTTGCCGGCACGGTCCAGCACATCGGGGCTGGCGTCATGGCCGGAAATCTCCTTGGCCAGCCCACCGCGGCGCGCGGCATGGGCGATGGAGGAACCGATCAGGCCCAGACCGATGATGGCGATCTTGTCGAACATGCTCATGCCGCCATGAACTCTGAAATGAGCTTCACCGCGACCCGGTTTGCTTCTTCCGTGCCGACCGTCATGCGCAGGCAGTTTGGAAGGCCGTAGGCGCTGACACCTCGCAGGATCATGCCGTTCTTGGTGAGAAAAGCATCAGCCTTCGCCGCCGTCTTTTCGCCTTCTGCCCGAAAATGGATCAGCACGAAATTGGCGACGCTGTCGTCGACCCGAAGGCCGGTTTTGCGGATTTCCGCCGTGATCCAGGGCAGCCATTTGTTGTTGTACTCGACCGCCTTCCAGAAATGGTCGCGGTCGCGCACCGCGGCCGCGCCCACCGCCTGCTGCAGGGTCGAGGTATTGAACGGACCACGGATGCGGTTGAGCACATCGCAGATCGCGGCGGGCGCATAGACCCAGCCAAGGCGCAAACCGGCCAGGCCGTAGAGCTTGGAGAAGGTGCGGGTCATCACCACATTGTTGTGGCGGCTCACCAGCTCGATCCCGGCCTCATAATCCTTGGCGGTGACATATTCGGCATAGGCCGCATCGATCACCAGCAGCACATTTTCAGGAAGGCCGGCGTGCAGCCGCGCCATCTCTTCCCGGTTCAGCATTGTGCCGGTGGGATTGTTGGGATTGGCGACATAGACCATGCGCGTCTTGGGCGTGACGGCGGCAAGCATGGCATCGACATCGGTCTTGATGCCCCGATTGGTATCTTTTTCCGGAACCATCACCGGCGTGGCGCTGTTGGCCCGGGTAATGATCTCGTACACTAGGAAGGCATGGCGGCTGATGATGGCTTCGTCGCCAGGCTGGAGATAGGCATTGGCCAGCATGGTCAGGATCGGGCCCGAACCTTCGCCGCCTGCCACGATCCGGTCTGGATCAAGGCCATGCACCTGGCCGATCGCCTCGCGCAGCTGCCGCGTGCTGCCGTCGGGATAGAGCTCCAGATCATGGGCGGCGGCGCGCAGTGCCTCCATCGCCTTGGGGCTGGGGCCGATGGGCGACTCGTTGGCCGAGAGCTTGAACACCTTCTCCACGCCGGGCACGGAGGCGCGGCCGCCGACATAGAGCGAAACTTCCAGGATGCCGGGCTTGGGTTCGGGCGTCATCGTTAAGAGTGCTCAACAAGGGTGTCAGACGAGAGCCGGATGGCCCCCAAAAAAAGGCCGGTATTGATAGGGGGCAAATGTCATAAAAGCAAAGCAGAGCTGGCATTCGTTGACTTCAAGGTTGGCCGGCCTTAGCTACCGTTTTTCAGGAGTTGCCAAGGCTCTCGATGACTGAGGCCCCTCGTTTCCTGCGGCCGATGGCTGCGCCGAATGCCGATGCCGGGCTGGCCGTCACCTTCGACGCGCCGCTCCGGCTGGACTGCGGCCGCGATCTCGCGCCCTTTACCGTGGCCTATATCACCTATGGCCGGCTGAACGCGGCCAAAAGCAACGCCGTCCTGATCTGTCACGCCCTGACCATGGACCAGTTCGTGGCCAGCGATAATCCGGTGACCGGCAAGCCGGGCTGGTGGACCGACATGGTCGGGCCCGGCAAGCCGATCGACACCGATCGCTTCTTTGTGATCTGCGCCAATGTGCTGGGCGGTTGCATGGGTTCGACCGGTCCGGCAGAGATCGATCCTTCCACCGGCAAGCCTTGGGGCACCAGCTTCCCGCTGATCACCATCCGCGACATGGTGCGGGCGCAGAAGCGGCTGGTCGAGCATCTGGGCATCGACAAGCTGCTCTGCGTCGTCGGCGGCTCGATGGGCGGCATGCAGGTGCTGCAATGGGCGGCATCCTATCCCGACTGCGTGCGCGCGGCGGTGCCCATCGCCTGCGCTGCGCGTCATTCGGCGCAGAACATCGCCTTCCATGAAGTGGGCCGCCAGGCGATCATGGCCGATCCCGACTGGCAGGGCGGCGAGTACCAGCTTCATGGGACCAAGCCTTCCAAGGGCCTGGCGGTGGCGCGCATGGCCGCACACATCACCTACGTCTCTGAGACAGCGTTACAGCGGAAATTCGGCCGCAACTTGCAAAACCGCGAAGCGCTGAGCTTCCAGTTCGCGCCGGATTTCCAGATCGAATCCTATCTGCATCACCAGGGCGCCACCTTCGTGGACCGCTTTGACGCCAATTCCTATCTCTACATCACCCGCGCCATGGATTATTTTGATCTGGCGGGGGAGCATGACGGCCAGCTGTCGGAGGTGTTCCGTCTGAACGCGGCGCGCTTCTGCATCATCTCCTTTTCCAGCGACTGGCTATTTCCGCCAGTGGAGAACAAGCGCATCGCCCATGCTCTCAATGCCGTGGCGGCCCAGGTCAGCTTTGTCGAGATCAAGAGCGACAAGGGCCATGACGCCTTCCTGCTGGACGAGCCGGAGATGTATTCCACCGTCCGCGGCTTTCTCAATCACGCCGCTCAGGACTTGTCATCGGGAAACGGGGCATGAGCGAGCTGCGCCCCGACCTTGCGGCCATCGCCGCCATGATCCGCCCCGGCGCGCGGGTGCTGGATGTCGGTTGCGGCGACGGCGCGTTGCTGGAACATCTGAAGACCAAGAATGTCGACGGCCGCGGCATCGAGATTGCCCAGACCAATGTGAATGCCTGCGTGGCGCGGGGCCTGGCGGTGGTGCAGGGCGACGCCGACACCGATCTGGTGGACTATCCGGCGCAGGTGTTCGACGCCGTGATCCTCAGCCAGACCATCCAGGCCACCGAAAAGCCGCGGGTGGTGATGGAGCATCTGCTGCGCATCGGCCGCCGCGTGGCGATCTCGCTACCCAATTTCGGCTACTGGAAAGTGCGGCTGTCGCTGCTGGCGGAAGGGCGGATGCCGCGCACCCGCACCCTCGACTATTCCTGGTGGGCGACGCCCAACATCCATCTCTGCACCCTGGCCGATTTCGTCGACCTGGCGAATGAATGCAACGCCACCATCGTGGAAGCCTATGCGCTGGACGAGCATGGCGGTTCGCGCAAGGTCCAGCCCGGCAGCCTCAGCCATGGCTGGATGGGCCCCAACCTGTTCGCCCAGGGCGGCGTGTTCCTGCTGAAGAAGAGTTGATTTGTCTGCTTCATGCTTCGGCAAGCTCAGCATGAGGATTGTGTTTGATCCTCACCCTGAGCCCGTCGAAGGGTGAGGACTAGATAGTCTTCAAAAATCCTCGGCCGGCTTCAGCGCCACCTTGGCCACCGGCAGCGGCGGCGGCGCGGCGGCGTAAAGCGACTTCACTGCTTCCACCAGATGCACGCCCCCGACACCGGGGAACAGGCGCGACCCGACTTTTTCCCAACCGGCCCCAGAACGGCTGGCAACTTTGAAGGGCGGGGCATAGAGCGCGCGCGACCAGCGGCCCGGCTCGAACAATCCATCCTTGAGCAACAACTCCAGTTCCATGCGCGAGAAGGGCCGGCCGTGCCCGAAGGGAGACACCTGGACCTGCGCCCAAAGACTGGCGCGATTGGGCACCACCAGCAGGATGCGCCCTTCGGGCGCCAGCACCCGCCAGAGCTGGCGCAAGAGAACGCGCAGATTCTCAGACCCTTCCAGGCCGTGCACGATCAGGATGCGGTCGAAGAACACGTCCGGAAAAGGCAGCGCGTCTTCCTCGCACAGCACCGCGGCATTGCCGCTTTGCGGCCAGGCCACGACGCCCTGGCGCGCCGGCATGGCGGCGATGGCCCGCTCGGGCCCGGTCAGACCGCCCAGATAGGGCACGGCAAAGCCGTACCCCAGAACGCGATAGTTGCGCAGGTCCGGCCAGTATTTGCGGATTTCCCGCAGCACCGCCCGGCGGGCCAGATGGCCTAGCGGCGTATGGTAGAAGGCGGCCAGATCGCGCACATCCTGCGGCATGGCCCAAGAATAGGCGGGCCTCATGCCTGTTCAAGGGCGGTTGTTCAAGAACAGGCTTTTGCTAACCTTGTAGGATCAAGGAGTTATCATGACCGAAATTGAGATCGTCCCCTGCCTGTCGGACAACTATGCCTATCTGGTGAAATCCGGCGAGGCTTGCGCCGTGGTGGACCCGTCGGAAGCCGCCCCCGTCAGGGCGGCGCTGGCCCGGAAAGGCTGGTCGCTGACCCACATCCTCAACACCCACCATCATCTTGACCATTGCGGCGGCAATTTGGACCTCAAGCGCGAGACGGGGGCTACCATCGTCGGCCCCGGCAAGGATGCGGACCGCATCCCGGGGATCGATGTGGGGGTGGACGAAGCCTCGGGCTGGGAATTCGACGGCCGCAAGGTGAAGGTGCTGGAGGTGCCGGCTCATACCCGCGGCGCCATCACCTTTGTGATCGACGGCAATGCCTTTACCGGCGACACGCTGTTCTTGATGGGCTGCGGCCGGCTGTTCGAGGGCGATCCCCAGATGATGTGGACCAGCCTTTCCAAGCTGATGACCTTGCCCGACCAGACCAAGATCTTCTGCGGCCATGAATATACCGAGAGCAATGGCCGCTTCGCCCTGACCCTGGAGCCGGGCAATCAGGCGCTGCGCAAACGGATGGAAGAGGTCCAGGCGGTGCGGGCGCGCGAGGCGCCGACCGTGCCCGCCACTTTGGGGCTGGAGAAGCAGACCAATCCCTTCCTGCGGCCTGACTCAGCGGAAATCCGCAAGAGCCTGGGCATGGAAGGCGCATCGACCGTCGCGGCGTTCGGCGAGATAAGGGCGCGGAAGGATAAGTTCTAACCACCTCCATGGCCGGCCGCCGAGCCGGCCATCCAGAGTCGGAAGCGCCAGCGTGAGTTGCCCTGGATGGGCGGGTCAAGCCCGCCCATGGTGAGATTATTTGGATTTGGCGTTGCTCTGATCCAGCGGCGACAGCACAAGAGTGCCGGTGCTGGAAACCAGGCTGATGCCGGTGCCGACAACAGTGGTGCTCGTATCCACCACGGTGCGGGTGGCGTCATAGGCGATGCAGCCGGACAACAGGATCGTGACGACCGAAAAAACCGCGGCGGTGACCGGAACCTGCTCGAAGCTCGCCATGACTTGATATCCTTCGCCGCCAATCCCCGCGATTGACAGGCGCCGGACCTTACAGACCCAATGGTCAACAACAGGCTAACCAAGATGTCCGAGATCCTGTTTTCCACGCGCCTCTACAAGGCCCGCATCCCGGTTCCACGGGGGCTGGAAGACACCTGTCTGGGCCTGGCCATGGATGACCAGGCCGGCCGCCGCTGGTCCCGCGACCATGGTTATGGTGGCTACACCTCCTACGCCTCGCTGAACGATCTGACCCGGCGGGCCAGCATCTTTGCCGAACTGGAGCGGGCGCTGGCCCGGCATGTGGCGGGTTTTGGCCGGGAGCTGGAATTCGATCTGGGCCGCAAGAAGCTGGGCCTGGACAGCCTCTGGGTCAATGTCATGAACAAGGGGGCCGTTCATGCGCCCCATATCCATCCCCATTCGGTGATCAGCGGCACCTATTATGTGACGGTACCACCCCGCTCGGGCGCCATCCGCTTCGAGGACCCGCGCCTGCCCCTGATGATGGCGGCTCCCGCGCGCAAGGCCAAAGCGCGGTTGGAAAACCGGCTGTTCGTGGATATCGAGCCCAAGCCCGGGATGCTTCTGTTATGGGAAAGCTGGCTGCGCCATGGGGTAGAGATCAACCGTGCCAGCGGCAGACGGATCTCGGTGAGCTTCAATTACGGCGCTGGACTGATTTGAGCTATATTTATCGGGTGGGGAGGTCTTGATGATGGCTGGAGCGATAGAGGGAATGTTGTACGGCACCATCGAAATCCACATGCTGTTGTGGGCCACCGTGCTCGGGCTGGTGCAACTTGTCATCGCTACCAGCGCCGCAACCCTGGAACAGGGTCTGCCCTATAATCTGTCGCCTCGTGATCAAGCGCCGCCACCCGTCGGCAAGGTGACGGCGCGGCTGCTGCGCGCTTTCCACAATTTCAAAGAGACCTTCGTCTTCTTCGCCGTGGCGGTAATACTCGTGATCGCGCTGCACAAGGCCAGCTCCACCACCGCACTGGGTGCGCAGCTCTATTTCTGGGCGCGGCTCGCCTATGTGCCGATTTATGCCGCCGGCCTTCCGGTCGTGCGCACCCTGGTTTGGGCCACCTCTGTCGTCGGCCTTGTGATGGTGCTGCTGGGCGCGCTGGCTTAAGCGCCAGTCCGCTTTCCTCAGCCGTGGCCGCGCCGGATGATGGATTCCAGCTTGGACGGCAGTTTGGAGACATAGTGCTCCCGGTCCCAGGCGGTCCTGGCTTCGGCCAGAATGCGGTTCCGCACCTCTTCCGGCAGATACGGCCAGGCCGCGATCACCCCCGCCCCAAGCCGGCGCACCAGGCATTCATCCTCGGCCGGATAGCGAAAATGCTTTTCTTCCACAAACGGCATGCGCCAGCGCCCTTACTCTCGACAGTTGATGGATGGACCGGGCGGAGCGGGGAACTCCGCGCAACGGCAACTCGGTGCCGGAGCGAAAGCTCAACCGGCCCGGTTAGTTAACCCGGAACACGGGCAGATGAAAATGGGAACTTTCGAAAAATGCTTTCCGCTGTCGCAAGAATGAACAAACGTCAGCGCGAGAGATTTTGCGACGAGAGCAGGGTTGCTAGCGGCAGCGTAGCAACGAGCGATGTGGGCGAAGGAGCCCATGAGCGACGAGGTGAGTAGCGCCAGCGTGCGAACAACTCTCGGCGCAAAAGATCCGCGCCGACTAGCGCCGGCCCTTTTTCTGGCGATCCTTGCGGGCCGCATACTTCGCATCGCGCGCCGCCTTCTGGTCGGCCAGCAGCCGCACCAGCTTGTCGGCGTCTTCGCGCTTCTTGGCTTCGGCGGCAGCCTTGGCTTCTTCCTCTTCCCGGCGCTTGCGTTCTTCCTCTTCGCGGGCAGCACGCTCGGCGGCTTCCACGGCAAGCCGCTTTTCCTCGGCGCGCTTGGCGGTGCGCTCATCCCGCGCCACGGCGATGGCCTGGCGCTCCTTGGCGCGCTGATCGGCCGTCGCCTTGGCGGCTTCGGCGCGGGCCTTGACCTTGGCCAGCATTTCGGCGCGGGCCTTGGCGGCCGTTTCCAGGCGGTTGGAGAATTTTTCGTCGTCTTGGCGTGGCATCGTTCGTCGTCGTTGAGAGGGTTTCAGGTTTCCAGAACACGCAAGGCAGGCGCCTGCGGCTTGTTGTTGGCGTCCACCAGCAGCACGCGGGGCGAAAAGCTCTTGGCCTCCGCCTCTTCCATGCGAGCATAGGCGACGATGATGACAAGATCGCCTTTCTGGGCGAGGCGCGCGGCGGCGCCATTGACGCCGATGGTACCGGAGCCGGCGGGCGCGGGAATGGCATAGGTGGTGAAGCGCTCGCCATTGTTGATGTTCAGCACATCCACCTGCTCATGCGGCAGGATGCCGGCACGTTCCATCAGCGCACAATCCACCGAGATGGACCCTTCATAGTTCAGATCGCACTGGGTGATGGTGGCCCGGTGGATTTTGCCCTTGAGCAAAGTGAGCTGCATTAATTGTCCAAAGTCCCTAGCGACAGCGTAGGGACGAATACCCTGCGCTTAGTTATCAAGGAAACTCCGCAACTTTCTTGACCGGCTGGGATGCTTCAGCTTGCGCAGCGCCTTGGCTTCGATCTGGCGGATACGCTCGCGGGTGACGCTGAACTGCTGGCCCACTTCCTCCAGCGTGTGATCGGTGTTCATGCCGATACCAAAGCGCATGCGCAGCACGCGCTCCTCGCGCGGGGTCAGAGTCGCCAGCACGCGGGTGGTGGTTTCGCGCAGGTTCGCCTGGATGGCCGCATCGATCGGCAGCACCACATTGGGGTCCTGGATGAAGTCGCCCAGATGGCTGTCTTCCTCGTCGCCGATCGGCGTCTCGAGGCTGATCGGCTCCTTGGCGATCTTGAGGACCTTGCGCACCTTTTCCAGCGGCATGGCCAGGCGTTCGGCCAGCTCTTCCGGGGTCGGCTCGCGGCCGATCTCGTGCAGCATCTGGCGGGAGGTGCGCACCAGCTTGTTGATCGTCTCGATCATGTGCACCGGGATACGGATGGTGCGGGCCTGATCGGCGATGGAGCGGGTGATGGCTTGGCGAATCCACCAGGTCGCGTAGGTCGAGAACTTGTAGCCGCGGCGATATTCGAACTTATCGACCGCCTTCATCAGGCCGATATTGCCTTCCTGGATCAGATCCAGGAACTGCAGACCGCGATTTGTGTATTTCTTGGCGATGGAGATGACCAGGCGCAGGTTGGCCTCGATCATTTCCTTCTTGGCGACGCCCGATTCCCGCTCGCCCTTCTGCACCGTCTGCACATTGCGGCGGAATTCGGAGACCGACTGGCGCGTTTCCTGGGCCAGCTGCTGGATGTCGTCGCGCAGACCCTTGATCTTGTCGCGCTCGTCGGTGACGAAATCGTGCCAGCCCAGGCCGCTCAGGCGGCCGACGCGGCGGGCCCAGTTGGGGTCCAGCTCGTTGCCGAAATATTGCTTGAGGAATTCGCTGCGATCCACGCCATGGCTTTCGGCCAGGCGCAGCAGCTTTCCTTCCAGGCCGACCAGGCGCTTGTTGATGCCGTACATCTGGTCGACCAGCGCTTCGATGCGGTTGTTGTTGAGCTTGAGCGACTTGACCAGATCCATGGTCTCGTTGCGCAGCTTCTTGAAGCGGCGTTCCTGGCCGGTGGAAAGCTCGTCGGAAGCCAGCGCGGCTTCGACGCTCGCGTCCTGCAGCTTGCCCAGCTTCTTGTAGAGCCCGGCAATGGAATCCAAGGTCGCCAGCACCTGCGGCTTGAGGGCGGCTTCCATCGCCGACAGCGGCAGATTGCCTTCGTCGTCGAAATCATCGTCCTGGCCGTCGGCGGCAGCGGCGGCTTCGCCTTCATCGCCCTCGCCGCCTTCGCCGTTGGGCTTGGCCACGGCAGGCTGGGGCTTGGGGGCAGGTGGCGGCGGCACCGGCGGGGGAACCGGCTTCTTGATTTCAAGCACTGGAGCGGCGACAGCAAGGCCCGGCACAGCGGGCAGCGGCTTGCCGTCGGGACCGACGGGCGGAGGAATATTGGCGGGCTGGCCATCGGGACCGGCGCCATACATGGCTTCCAGGTCGATGATGTCGCGCAGCAGCACCTTGCCTTCGTTCAATTCATCGCGCCACACCGTCAGCGCCTCGAAGGTCAGCGGGCTCTCGCACAGAGCGCCGATCATCAGCTCGCGGCCAGCCTCGATGCGCTTGGCGATGGCGATTTCG
>Ga0265338_10006488_pt1 | contig 14884 bp, 11 predicted proteins | sample 42126metaG_FD_193579 | JGI IMG/M metagenome (GOLD analysis project Ga0265338, IMG submission 193579) | Rhizosphere microbial communities from Carex aquatilis grown in University of Washington, Seatle, WA, United States - 4-21-26 metaG | ecosystem: Host-associated > Plants > Roots > Rhizosphere... | reverse complement strand
CGAAGGATGAGCACAGTATTGCTACGGAGGACGGGTCTGTGGTTAAATTTGTATTTCACAGATATTTCGTAATGATGGGTTTTAATTCGGCCACGGTTTTCTTCGGCCAGAGTTTTTTGTCGGTCAGGAAGGCGTTCTTCAGCGCAGAGTGGCACGGCCAGTTTGGTTCGGCGGGGATTTTGCCGATAGTGGCAACGACGATTTTTTTGGCCGTCTCCGCGTTGCGATGCAGGTTGCCGATGACCATTTCCAGCGTCACATGCTCGTCTTCCTTCCAGCAATCGTAGTCGGTGGACATGGCCAGGGTGGCATAAGCGATTTCGGCCTCTCGCGCGCATTTGGCTTCACCGAGGTTTGTCATGCCAATGACGTCGTAACCGGCGCGGTGATTCGTGAGGGATTCGGCGCGGGTGCTGAACGCCGGGCCTTCCATGTTCACGTAAGTGCCGCCGTCGTGAATCGTAATATTTCGGAGGGGCGAGCTCTGCGAGTCCCTGTTTGAAATCTTGGAAATTGGGGGCTCGTGTAACTCGCCCCTCCGATCTAACCCGTCCCTCCCGACTTTTAGCAGAATTTGACGCAGTTCCTCGCAGATCGGGCTCGCAAACGCGATATGCGCCACAATGCCGCGACCAAAAAATGTGTGGGCGGAGGACTGTTTCGTGCGATCCAGAAACTGGTCAATAAGCACGATATCGCAGGGTTTGCACTTTTCCTGCAACGAACCGACGGCGCTGACGCTGATAATCCAGGCGACGCCGAGTTTTTTCATCGCCCAGAGGTTGGCCCGATGGTTGAGTTCGCTTGGCAGAATTCGGTGGCCACGTCCGTGTCGCGGCAGGAAGACGACGTCGCGCCCGGCCAGTTTGCCGGTGAGCAAATCGTCCGAGGGCGGGCCGAACGGGGTTTTGACCTTCACCCATTTTTGGGCCGAAAAGCCTTCGATATTGTAAAGGCCGGTGCCGCCGATGATCCCGATGCGATAATCAAACATGCCAGATGTTTAACCACGAAACACACGAATTACACGAAAAATGTAACGAGTTGCCGCAGGAGACGAGGTAACGAGTCTCAATTTTTTGCGGAAAGCCGTCTTCAAAAAATAAGCCTCCTCACGTCGGCTCCTACATTTGTCAGCATGGGCAACCTTCTGATAATTTTCCCGGCTGGCATTCATGGACGAATCAGATAGGCTGGGCGCATGGAACTCTTCCATCAAATTCTCAAAACCGCGGTTGAAGGCGGCGCATCGGACGTGCACCTGAAAGTCAATACGCCGGTCATCTACCGCATCAACCGCGAATTGATCGCCGTGGATTCGCCCTTCCCGACGATGGAATGGATGAACAAGATCGTCGAAACCATCACGCCGCCGCATCATAAAAAACGGCTCGAAGAGCAGCGCGAAATTGATTTTTCCTACTTCGTTCCGGAGGTCGGGAGATTCCGCACCAATTTGTTTCAACAGCGGGGCGAGTGGTGCCTGGCGATGCGTTTCGTTAAAACGAGCGTGCCCAGCTTCGAGGAACTCGGGTTGTTGCCGCAAATCAAGAAGATTGCGGAATCGCCGCGTGGCATCGTGCTTCTGGCGGGATCCACCGGCTGCGGAAAATCCACGACCCTCGCGGCCATGATTGAGCACATCAACTCCAACTTCAAAAAGCACGTCGTCACACTTGAGGACCCGATCGAGTACGTTTTTGAGGACAATCAATCGGTCATCGAACAGCGCGAAATCGGCTTGGATACCCTGTCCTATCATCATGCCCTCATCCACGTGCTGCGGCAGGACCCGGACATCATCATGATCGGTGAAATGCGCGACGATGTGAGTTTCACGGCTGCAATGAGCGCGGCGGACACGGGGCACCTGGTGTTGTCCACCGTGCACACCACGAATGCGTCGCAATCCATCCATCGCATTCTCGACTTTTTCAAAGCGGAAGAGCGCGAACAGATCCGGCGGCAGCTTGCCAGCTCATTGCGCGCGGTGATTTGCCAGCGCATGGCGGGGACCGTGGACGGCAAGCTGGCGCCGGCTTTTGAGATCCTGCTCGATACGCCGGTGGTACGAAAACTCATCGAGGAAAACCGGCTGGACAAATTGCCGGCCGCCATTGAAAGCAGCGCCGACGACGGAATGATCACGTTCAATCAATCGCTCTTCAACCTGGTCAAAGCGGGCCGTGTGACGCAAAAAGAGGCGATGGCAAAAGCCACCAATCCGCAGGCATTGGAGATGAATTTCAAAGGCATCTTCCTCGATGAAGGCCGGCGAATCCTGTCTTAATAAGCGAAAGCCGGCAGACCTTCGCCGGGAAAGGTTGGGATTACCGTTTGCCCGGTTACTAAGGACTTGACTTAATTGCGACATGTCTTATCGTCTTTTCTGATGCGAGTTTCGAAGAAAACCGATTACGCTTTGCGCGCTCTTTTCACCTTGGTGGATCATTTTGGCGGCGCGCCGATTCCCATCCGCGAACTGGCCCGGCGTAACGACGTTCCCAAACGGTTCCTGGAGCAAATCATGCTCGCCTTGAAGTCCCAAGGCTGGGTGGATAGTGTGGCGGGAATTCGAGGTGGTTATGTCCTCGCCAGAAATCCGACGAAGATAACCATGGGCGAGGTGGTGCGTCATTTTGACGGTATTATTGCGCCAATTGACTGTGTTTCCGTCGGAAGTTACAAACGGTGCTCACAGGAGCCAGTCTGCCGGTTTCGACGGGTTTTTCTCGACGCGCGCAATTACGTGGCCGGTCTGATGGACCGCGCGACACTGGCCGAAGTCAGCCACGGTTTGCCGGTATCGAAACAGGAAATTACGGCTGGATTTACCGGCGGGGAAGGCATTTAGAAAAAATTTCAAAAAAGAAGTTGACACCGCCAGCATTTTGCCGATAATGACGACATATTAAGTCGTTATTATGTTGGAAATGAAATAGTGCTAGTAAATCAAACAAGGCTTCAGACAACTGAAGCCGTAAAAACAAAAAAATAATTTCGGAAGACTGACCGGACCACCGGAGGTTCCCATGAAAGAACGAATACAAATATTCCATGCGGAACTGGGTTCAAACATTGATGCGGCTGCTCGCTGCCGCGGTGCTGTGGTCGGCCTGCGCCGTCACGGCGTCTGAAATCAAACTGCTGAACGTTTCCTACGACGTTACGCGCGAGTTCTATCAGGACTATAACGCGGTCTTCGCCAGATACTGGAAGGAAAAAACCGGGGACACGGTAACGGTCAACCAGTCTCACGGCGGTTCCAGCAAGCAGGCGCAGTCGGTTGTCAATGGACTTGAAGCCGACGTCGTCACGATGAACCAGCCGTTGGACATCGACATCTTGCACTCGGCGGGGCGGCTGATCCCGGAAAATTGTGCAACGCGATTACCGAACAAGAGCGTGCCTTACACTTCGACGATTGTTTTCGTCGTTCACAAAGGCAATCCGCGGAATATCCGGAACTGGGATGACCTCATTCGTCCGGATGTTTCGGTCGTCATTCCCAATCCTAAAACCTCCGGCAATGGACGCTACGGTTATTTGGGGGGGTGGGGATATGCGTTGAGGAAATCGGGCGGTGACGAGAAACAGGCGCGGGGGTTTGTGGCAAAGCTTTTTGCCAACGTTCCGGTGCTCGACACCGGCGGACGCGGCGCAACGACAACATTTGCCGACCGAGGCATCGGCGACGTCCTGCTGACATTTGAGAACGAAGCCGCCTTGATCCAGAAGCAATTTCCGGATGGCGAATTTGCGGTGGTCCTTCCCCCTGTGAGCATCCTGGCGGAAAACCCGGTCGTCTGGGTGGACCATAACGTCCAAAAGCACCATACGGAAAAGGCCGCGCGCGCCTATCTCGAATATCTTTACAGCGATGCCGGGCAGGAATTGGCCGCTCAACATTTTTTCCGTCCTCAAAATCAGGCCGTTCTGGCCCGATACGCCACCCGTTACAAGCCGTTGGAATTATTCACAGTAAACGATGTGGCGGGAGGCTGGCAGAAGGCGCAGGAAACGCATTTTGCCGACGGGGGGATATTCGATCGGATTTACGAGCCGAAGTGAGGAATTTGCCGACGCCGTCGGGGCGAGGCGCAACTCGAACAATTACGAGGGCTGACCGGTTCACCGGAGGTTCTTCGACGAAGAACAAAACACAACCGTGTGACTGCGAAACGAGACAGCGGGCAGAACCTCGCCCGGTTCCGGCCGTCAACAGACATTGACGGAATCCGCCGCTTGCTTGGGCAGGCGGCGCTGTCTCACGCCCGCGGCGTTTTTTTCTTCAATTAAAACCAAACCGCAACCAAAGAAAATTGTGAACCTATGAAAGCATCAAGTCTGAAAAAATACATCGCCCTTGGCCTGACTCTGGCCGGAGTGGCATTAACTTCCAACCTACGCGCGGACGTCACGGTCTTTATTGAAGGTGGCAGCGCCAGCCAGAGCGTGCTTTATGATCGCGCCACCAACCTGTTTGCCGGCGGCTCATTCACCAATTCAGGCACCGGTTCTTCGACCGTGCGCCGTTTTGGAGGCATAAGTTCGAATCCGGCGCTGAATGGATTTGGCCAAATTACACTTGATATCAACGTTCAAAACGGCGCCATCGCCGGTCTTCAGGCGTTGGTGAACCAAGTGGCCGGCCCGGCTGACACGAATATTTTGGGCGTTCCCACCGTCCCCACCCTGGTTGATTCGGCGACCTCGCCCGAGGCGGTCGGCATTGATTCTGTGGCGCACAACCTCACCGCCTACCCGACCTATGTGGTTCCCCTTGTTTACATCAAGAATGCGAATTCCATCGATACGGCCGGCATCACCAACCTGACGCAACGGCAGGCGGTTTCTTTGGAAACCTCGACGAATCAGGCGCGATACTACGGGGGCACGAGTTCCAACATTGTTTATTTTGTCGGGCGCAACAGCCAGGCCGCCGTTCGAACGGAAATCGACTATAACATTTACAATACGGCGAACATAAAGACGTTCTTCACCAACGCTTCAGGGCAGCCCGTTCTGGACACCAGTGCCGATCCGGGGTTGTCCGCGGGCGGTGCAGTGGCAAACACGGTGCTGGTCCTCACCAACTCCATCGGTACGGTGTCTGTGCAAAACCTCAAGTCGGGTCTGGTCGCCATTCCCTACGAAGGAGTTCCTTATTCCGCCACGAATGTGATCAATGGCAGTTATCCGATCTGGGGCTATGAGAACTATTATTTCATTACTTCCCCCAACCCCGGCGCCCCGTCCTCTCCGCAACAGGCGGTTATTGATGCGTTTTACCAATCCGTTACCAACGCGGCGTTCGAGTCCACCAATGCCGTTTTTGTCGGCAACTTCATTCCGAACGCGTCGCTTCGGGTCTATCGGGATTTTGACGGCAGTCAAATCAAACCATTGCCCAATTACTGATTAGACCGACAACCTTCAACTGGCATAATTTGTATGAAAAGAATAATTCCATTAACCCTCGCCCTGCTGGCGTTGCTGGCCACGCCGCTGGCACGCGCATGGACGTATAACGACGGCGATCTGCTGCTGGTCTTTCGGGAGAGCGGACACAAAAACATTGAGTTTGACCTGGGAAGTGTCGGCAAATTTCTTGGCAAGACGAATGGTTACACGACCACCATCACCGGTTGGGATACCAGCCTCGTCACTACCGAGTTTGGGGCGGACCTGACCGGGGTGAAAGTCATCCTGTTGGCCAGCGCTGGTTCGACCAACTGGCTTAGCAGTGCTGAACCCAACACGACCGCCTACAATATCAGTTCAGGGGCGGCGGACTACCTGCACGGAATCATTAGCGCCGTCGGTACCAAGCCATTATACCCCATCAACATACCGGTGGCGGGGACCAACTCCTATTCCATTGATCCCGGCGGACTGTACACGGCGTCATCCTATGATTACATCGTGTCTGATGGCACCCTTAACGCAAGGACCATACCCAAACTCGGCGGCAATGCGCCGTTCACCGTCGAGCAAGGCATCCCCAGCCTGCTGGATTTCTGGGCGATCAAATCCACCACCGTCTATCCCGGTTCACCTCCCGACACGTTGCTCGGCACCTTCACGATCACCACGAATGGCGTATTGAAGTTTGTTGCCGGACCGCGTTCGTCAAACATCATCGGCATCTCCCGTGCCGGCAATGTCAGCGCGGTTCAATTCACCACGACCGTGGGCAATACCTATTCGGTGCTTTACACGAATGCACTGGGCGGATCGGCTCCATGGCCGGCGGACACCGGTTCAGTTGTCGGCGACGGCAAGCCGAATTTGTTGAACCGCACCAATTCCAGCAACGCGGAATTTTACCGCGTACAGGTGCAATAGACAAAAAAGGCAAAAATCGAGGCGGCAGGCCCGGTGCAAATCGGGCCTGTCCCCGACATTTCGGACGAATTTGTAGAGAGGACAACCACAGCAAATGAGATTTCGACACGGCTTAATAGCGATGTTTGTTTTTGCGAACATTTTCAATGGGATGGCGGAAGACACCAATACAGCCGCCGTGGTTGAAAATCTTTTTGCCGCGCCCCTTCCTGCCGCGGTTGACGCATCGCTGCTGCCGTCGCTGGATGTGCGGGCCTACCGGATTGAGGGGAACACCATATTGCCGCTGGAAAAGTTCAACATGCTCTCAAATTATACGGGCAGGGTGGATCTGCCCCGGATCCGCGAAGGACTGGACCGGTTGCAATCGCAGTATCGTGATTTTGGTTTTACGGATGTGGCCGTCACACTGCCGGAACAACAACCCACCAACGGGATTGTCCGGATCAAAATAACCGAGACTCCGGCTGGAGGAGAATCCGCACTGGCGGCGGGAATTACGAACCTTTTTACCGCCCCGGATTCCAATAAACCCGCGTTGGAAGTGCGCGGGTATCGGATTGAGGGCAACGCGGCGTTGCCGGCGGATCAGTTTTCACTGTTAACCAATTATGTCGGCGGCATGAATTTCGCGCGATTGCGCGATGGTTTGGGCCAGCTGCAGATGCGATATCGCGACCTCGGATTTCCGTCCATCAGTGTCACCTTGCCGCAGCAAAGACTGACCAACGGCGTCGTGGTCGTAAAAGTGGTGGAAGGCCGGTTGAACAACATCACCGTGGATGAAAACCGTTATTACAGTTCCAACAACATCCGGCGCGCATTGCCGGGTCTGACCACCGGCATCCTGGTCAACACCAAATGGTTCCAGCCGGAACTGGATCAGGCCAACGCGAGCCAGGACCGCCAGATTTATCCCCTAATCAGCCCCGGCCCCGACCCGGGCACCAGCGATTTGACCCTCAAAGTCAAAGACCGGCTCCCACTGCACGGACATGTCGAGATCAACGACAAATCGTCACCGGGCACGCCGCTGTTGCGGACGGATTCGGCGGTCCAATACGGCAATCTTTGGCAGCGCGAACATCAAGCCGGCTTCGATTATAATTTTTCGCCGCAGGCCATGAAGCCCGGCGATTATCTGCCCGGGTTTTATGACCAGCCGATGGTTGCCAGTTACAGCGGTTATTATCGTTTGCCGCTGGGGTTCGGGCACGGCCTGCGGGAGCATTATGAAAATTTGCCGGTGGACTTCGGTTACAACGAAATCACGCACAGGTTCAACCTGCCGCCGGCGACGGGGAATCCCGACATTATTTTTTACGCTTCGCGTTCCACGTCGGACACGCCGGTCCAATTCGGCCCGGTCACGGTCATTACCAACACCCCGCTCGCGGACATCAGTTCCCAATTTGCGCAACGCACCCTGACCATCAATAACAATCTCGGCACCAAGCTCACCATCCTCTTGCAGGACTTTCTCGGCGTGAAATCGTCGTTATTGCTGGGCCTGGACTACAAATCCTTCCAGTCACAAACCTTCAGCACGAATCTGGACTATTTTAATCTTTATTCGATCGATACGTTTGGCAATCGCACCCTGGTGACGAACGAAATCGTTCCATTGCCTGCCAATCAAAATCAGAAGCTTTATTATTTGCCGATTTCGCTGGGCTGGGTTGCGTCGCGGTCCGACCCATCCGGAAGTTTCACTTTCAATTACAATCAAAGCATTTTCCTGGCAGCACTGGCGTCGGCACGCAGCGATTTTCAAGCCGTCGCCAACTCGTCCGGAGCCGGCGGCAATTACACCACGGTCAATCTTGGCCTGTCGCGCCAGCAAAACCTGCCGTGCGATTGGTCGATGCTTCTGCGCGCCGACGGCCAATGGTCGAGCGCGCCGCTCATTGGCAACGAACAATACGCGCTCGGCGGGACGGGCGGCGTGCGCGGATACCAGGAAGGCGAGGCGTATGGCGACACGGGCTGGCGCACGATGTTTGATCTGCGAGCACCCCCCGTCAACGTGGGTCATTTCCCGACCGCGAACGGCGATATTCCGGCGGAATTGCGTTGTTCCTGGTTCATGGATTACGGCCGGGTCTATTTGCTGGATCGGCCGGGTCCCGGCCGCAAGCATCTGTCGGAGTGGGGCACGGGGCTCGGCTTTTTCCTCACAGCGGGCGAGCACTTTGACGCGCGCCTGACCCTGGCCTGGGCGCTGGCCGATGCCGCTTCCAGAGCCAATCAAAACAACAGCCTGGTGATAAGTCCACAGGGAAGCGTTCAGGCGTATTTCAGCGTTGGATTCCAATTTTGAAAGTAGCCATGAAATCAAGATTCATAAATTTTTCACTCGTTGCCGCTCTGATTTTCACCGGAAATAATCTTTTGTTCGCAAATCCAACCGGCATTACGGTCGTGTCCGGTTCGGCTGCCGCTCAGGCAAACGGTTCGAGACTGAATGTTACCACCAGCCAGTCCGTGGTTTTGAATTGGGGCAGTTTCAACATTCAGCAGGGCGAAACGACCACTTTCATCCAGCCATCGGTCAATTCCGTTGCCATCAACATCATTGGCGGCGCCAGTCCATCGCAAATTTTCGGCAACCTCAACGCCAATGGTTCAGTCATCCTCGCCAACGCGAACGGTTTTTATTTCGGGCCAAACTCGTTGATCAAGGTTGGCGGGAGTTTCATTGCAACCACTGCGCCGCTCACGCCGGATTTCGGCGCGGGTTCGGCGTGGCAGTTCACCGGCCTGCCGCCGCTGGCAAACATCGTGAATTACGGACAAATCCAGGTGGGCAGCGGCAAATCGCTTTTTCTCATCGCCGAACAAATTGAAAATCACGGCGAACTCAACGCCCCCGGCGGCGATGTCGGGCTTTACGCGGGTCAAAGCGTGCTGGTGAGCGACCGGCCCGACGGACGCGGCCTGAGCGCAACCGTTCAAATTCCGTCCGGCTCAGTCAATAATGCGGGACAAATCACCGCGGACGCCGGGACAATTGCCCTGCAGGCGCAGGTCGTGAATCAAAATGGAATCATCCAGGCCGACTCGGTCCAAAACCAAAACGGCGAGATTGATCTCGTTGCTTCTGATCAATTGAAACTCGGTGCGAATTCACAAATCCTCGCGCACGGTGACGATTCGGATGGCGGCAGTTCGGGCGGCAAGGTCACTTTGAAATCGGGAAATAATTTCAGCGACGGGGTTGGCAGCCGGATCTCGGTGACGGGGGGCATGCAAGGCGGCAACGGCGGAGAGATCGAAATCAGCGCGCCGAATGTCTTGTCTTTGAATTCGGACATGGCCGCCGGCGCGCAATCCGGCTGGCTCGGCGGGACATTTTCCCTTGACCCCGTGAACATTGCGCTTGGCACTTCGACCGCGAACGGCGCGATCAATGTGAATTCCGCATTCTCCGGTTTTTCCCAGATTTTGTTGCAGGCCTCGGGCAATATTTCGCTCAATCCCAGCGCGATTTGGGACTTAAGTGCGAGCACGGGCAACGGCAGCGGCCAGTTGACGCTGGAGGCGGGCGGCGACATTACATTTGGAAACAATTCAAAAATCACGGACGCGGGCGCTTGGTCGGTAACGCTGGAAGCCGGGTATGATTTTGTCAACAACACGGTTCAATCCGGTGTCGGAAACATTTATCTGAACGGCGGCAGCGGCTTGTCGCAGAATGCCTCCATCCAATTATCCGCCGGTTCCATCAACTTGTTGGCCGGGCAAAGTATTCTGCTGGCCTCGCAAAATAATCATATCAGAAGCATCGTTTCCGGCTCGGTGTTCACCACAGGCGGCGGCAGCATTTTCGCCCATGCGTTGGCCGGCGACATCGATGCGGGAACCTCGAACGGGGGCACCAGCAGCACCACCCAAACCGGCGACTTCAATTTTACCGACTCCGGTTCCACACCTAATCCGGTGCTGGGAGGATTTTCCACGGCGGCGGGCGGCAACGTCACATTGATTGCCGGTAATAACATTGACAGCACACCGGTCGTCCCGTCGAGACAATGGCCCGGCGCATCGGGCGCCTACGGGCCGGGCGATGTGACCATCATCGCCGGCAACCAGATCAACGGAAATTATATGCTGGCGAACGGAGTCGGCACCCTGCTCGCAGGTGTGCCGGTCCAAAGCGCACAGGCCGGTGTCCTTCAGAATCCCAACGCCGATCCGGCGGCTTATGCCTCCACGCTGCGAGACCTGGAGACGGCGGTGACCCACGCGCCAAATCCCAACGGCAATATCGGCGGGATTGAATTTGCGAACGGGGCGACGCTGGCGGTGACCTTGAGTTTGATTCAAGGTTCATGGAATGCCTGGGCGGCCAATAATATCCTGCTCAAAGAGGTGAACAATCCCAATGGCACTTTCAATTCGGCCCAGTCGTATTTGTATAATTATGCGCCGGACGCGGCGGCAAATTTCTGGGCGGGCAATGCCATTGAGCTGGCCGGCGGGACCGTCGGCGGAATTCTGGCCAGGGTGTCGCGTGGAAATCAGAACATCATTTGTGCGCCCAGTCTCAGCCTCAACGCCGGGGCGGGCGGCATCCAGGTTGACAAGTCCATCATTCTCGCGCCTTCGAGTGCCGGTTCATTGAACATCGTCACGCGCGATGGCGGCAATTTGAACGGGGCGGTGACGGCGGGATCAACGACGCTTACCGGCATAACGATGTCGGACAGCGGCTCGACCGACTACAGAACCTTCGGCACCGGCCACGCCGCCACACCGTTGCATTTGAATGATCCCAACCCGGGCCCGGTCGTGCTGGACATCTCCGGCGATATCAACAGCCTCGGACTGACGGTTCCGACTTTTGCCCAGGTCAATGTTGCCGGCAACACCTATAACTTCGGTTTTCTCGGACAAAATCTATCGCCGGCGCAGACCACTTCCATCAACGTGGCGGGGGACATCACTTATCGCGGCGACCTCACAAGCGTTCCATTGAGCGACACCCTGCCGGCGTTTTTGTTTGCTTCAACGTTGAGCGGCGACCCGGAGGTGGCCGGGAAACTTCGTTACGACCCAACGGCCGGCACCCTGACGTTCATCGGTGTGATGACGCAAGCGGAATTGAATTTTCTGTTGCATCCCACCGCGGTCGTTCTCGATGGTCAAGGCAATCCGGTTTTCCAATTGGACGCCCAGGGCAATCCGGTTTTGGACCAGAATGGGAATCCCGTGCCAGTGACCCAACCGGTGACGCTGGATGCGGCACAGCAGGCGGCCATCCAGTCATTGTACACCGCCAGCCAGAGTGCGACGCTGGGTGATCAGGGGCTTGCGTTGGCCGGATCCGGTCAATTCAACATCGGCGCGCACAATATGGACCTCGGCATTTCCGGCGGCATTTCCGTGCTGACGCCGGATTCTGCGCTGGCCGCCATTTCGCGTGACGGCGCGAACATCAACATCGTCACCGCCGGCAATCTTGAAATGACTTCCACCCGGATTGCAAACGAGAGTTATCTCGGCGGAATCAACTTGAATGTCGGCGGCACACTGGATGTCGGCGGGGAATTTACCACGTTCGGCGATCCCGGCGCGCCCAAAGGCATTTTCACCACGAGCGGCGGAAATGTTTCCGTTGCGGCTTCGGGCAATGTGAATGTGAATGGCTCGCGCATTGCCGCTTACAATGGCGGAAACCTTACGGTTGAATCGTTTGCCGGCGACGTGAACGCGGGCAGCGGCGGGTCGGGCTACGTCACCCTGAACGCACTGGAACTCGATCCGCTCACCGGGCAATTGGTCAGCCTGCCGGCGAGCATTCCCGGCAGCGGAATTTTGGCGACGACTTTGCCAAATTCGCACGCCGCGCTTGGCAACATCCTGGTCGAGGCCCCCAACGGAAATATTTCCGCCAGCGCGGGCGGCATCATCCAGATTTCTTTCAACAGCGTGGATGCGTCGCGGGCGGTTGCTTATGCGTTGGCCGGATACGAATTGCGCGATGCCGACGGCATCAACCGCCTGACCGCGCAGGACCTGTCTTCCAGTTACAATCTCGAAAACAACTCGGACAGTTCTTTGGCGCTTCCGGATAATCTGTTTGATGACAGCGGTGTCTTGATCGGAAAAGCGACATATGTTTCGCCTGGGAGAAATGTCGACGCCAGTGGTTCCGGCGTCATCGCCCAAAGCATCAAAGTCCGGGCCACCGGTGAGGTCAAAGGTTTATTTGTCGGCAGGGGCTCTGTGGACATCGGCGCCGGCCAGATTGGCCCGGTTGTCGCGTATAGCCCGGGACCCATTTTGCTTACTGGCCCCATTGATCCGAATGGAGGGCCTCCGATCCTCATCAGTCGAACCGATCCAACGGTGAACGGTTTGACCACTCCCCAGGAAGTGCCGCAATCCAATGTCGCCAAAGAAAATGCTGAAACGGCCGACGACGCTGCAACCGTGGTTACCAAAACCGACAATCAGGACGACGACGACGAAAATAAGAAGAAAGGCAAAAGCATTGCGCTGACACAGAAGACCAGCCGCATCACTTTGATTTTGCCAGGCAAGAATCCGTCACCCGCTTCATCCTCAAAACAAATCTCAAACCAACCATTATAATCCCATGTTTGTTCATCCCTTGTTTGCCGCCAATGCCGCGGTGTACGCTGTCCAGAACGCCACCACGGAAGGCAAAGCCACGGTCATCGCTTTGCTGGTCCTGTCGCTGTTCAGCTGGACGATTATCATCAAAAAGTTCCATCAGTTGATGATTGCACGTAAGGCGACCCGGAAATTTCTGGCCGCTTACGCTTCAACGCGCGACCCGCTGGACATCCAGCGCAAGGGCGAAGAATACGACGGCGCCCCCGCCTACCAGCTTTACATCCGCGGCGCGGACGAACTGGCCTATCAATTGAAAAACAATCCCGTCACGGTGAAAGGCGAGCGGCGAATCAGCATGGCCTCATTCGAGGGAGTGAAGGTCGCACTCGAAGAAGCCGCGAGCGGGGAGGCGATGGCATTGGAGAAGGGCATGATCGTGTTGTCCACGGCGGTGGCGGGCGGGCCGTTCATCGGGCTGCTGGGCACGGTCTGGGGTGTCATGTCCACCTTCGCTGGAATCGCCGAAAACCATGCGGCTACGCTCACGGCCATGGCGCCCGGCGTGGCAGCCGCACTCGTCGCGACGGTCACTGGCCTGCTGGTCGCTATCCCGGCCATGTTCGCCTACAACTTCATGGTCACCTCCATTCGCGCCATCACCCAGGAACTGGATGGTTATGCCACGCGCTACGCGACGCAAATCGTGCATGGCTACGTTGATAACCGCGATCTGGAAGACAAAATCGCAATGGCGTTGACGCGGTCCGAAATGGACGAAAACACTCCGGCCATTTGATCCATGAAGAAGTGTTCGAAATCGGCGCATGAATCGTTGACGCAGTTGAACATCACGCCGCTGCTGGACCTGGCGTTCGTGCTGCTGGTCATCTTCATCATCACGACCATCCCGCCGGTCACCGATCTGGATTTGAAACTCCCCACTGCTGCCAAGCATCTCAAAGACCCGCCGCGCAAAGCCAATTACATCACCGTCCAGGCCAATGGCGCCATGTTTTTGAACAAGAAACAGGTCGCCGACGCCTCCGAGATGCTCCAAACCCTCATCGGCCTGCGCACGGATGACCCGGACCTGAACATCATCATCCGCGGCGACAGCCAGACCAAATACCGGCAGATCCGCGCCGTGCTCGACGTCTGCCAGCAAGCCAATGTGCCCAAAGTGGACCTGGCCACCGAAACCATCGCCAAATGAACATTCATCCATTTATCCCCTAATCCATAAATCCAATTCCCCATGCTGCCGCATACCCAACCCCGCAAAAAACGCAACTTGTCGAAGGTGTACCTGCTCATCTCGTTCACCTTTCACGCGGTGCTGGTGCTGACGTTGCTCTATTTCGCGGCACGGCAGGGATTGCTGGGCAAACAAATCCAGAAGATTTCGGTGGAGATGGTCAAGGAAAAGCCGAAGGAAAAGCCCAAAGAGCCGGAGAAGCCAAAAGTGGAACCGCCCAAGGTCGAGCAACCTAAGCTGGCTACCGCGCCCAAGGCCGAACCGCCGAAAGAAGCGCCGTCATCAGCAGCGCCGCCGACGGTGGCGCCGCCAGCGGCAGAAGTGCCGTCGTTTGACTTCGACGGCGGCAAAGCGGTGGAAACCAGTTCCGATCCTATGCAGCTTTACAAGGGTTATGTCGAATACACCCTCCGCCAGAAATGGCACCGCCCCGAAAACATCGCTGACGACAATTATGTTGTCGAAGTGGGGGTCCACATTGACGCGCAAGGCCGTATCAGCAACCTCACGTGGCTCAAAGGCTCTGGCGACGACGTATGGGATCAAAGCGTTCGCGCGGTTATTAACACTGTAAATAAAATTGACCGTCCGCCGCCGACCAATTTCCCGCCGCATATCGTGATACGTTTCGACGTGCAGGAAGACACCGAACCCATTCTCCAGTAATCCTGTGAAAAAGACGTCACATAGCCATTACGG
>Ga0265338_10006487_pt1 | contig 14890 bp, 10 predicted proteins | sample 42126metaG_FD_193579 | JGI IMG/M metagenome (GOLD analysis project Ga0265338, IMG submission 193579) | Rhizosphere microbial communities from Carex aquatilis grown in University of Washington, Seatle, WA, United States - 4-21-26 metaG | ecosystem: Host-associated > Plants > Roots > Rhizosphere... | reverse complement strand
TACTGGACTTATGTGCTACTCGGCGATGGCGACCTGAACGAAGGCCAGACATGGGAAGCCATCATGGCCGCGGCGAAATTCAAACCGGAACGGCTGGTGGCGCTCGTTGACTATAATAAGGTTCAACTCGACGGCCCCAGCGAGCAGATCATGCCCATGGACCCGTTGCCAGAGAAGTTCCGCGCCTTCAATTGGAACGTCGCGCCCGTCGTTTACGACGGTCACAACACTGTCGAAGTGCTGAAATCATTCGACTGGGCCAAGAACCAATGTCAATGGCCGGTGGCCGTGATCTACAAGACGCATAAAGGGCGGGGCGTATCATTCATGGAAGACAACGCCCAATGGCATGGGGCGGTGATCGACGACGTCACGTATGCCAAAGCGCGCCAGGAACTACTCCAAACACTTCAAGAACTGGAAGGATTGACATGACCGCCGCGGGCGTGGCCATGCGCGATGCGTTCGGCGAGGCGCTGCTCTCGCTGGCGTCGGATGTCCCCGAGATGGTTGTCCTGGACGCCGACGTGTCCACGAGCACGCGCACGGCAGCGTTTGGACAACGTCACGCGAACCGGTTTTTTAACGTCGGAGTGGCAGAAGCAAACATGGTGGATATCGCCGCGGGCATGGCGACCTGTGGCTTGCGGCCAATCGTCAGCACCTTTGCAGTGTTCCTGACGCTGAAGGCAGCCGATCAACTGCGAAACATCGTTTGCTACAACAAACTGCCGGTCATCCTGGTGGGCAACTACGCGGGGCTTTCGGATTCGTATGATGGAGCCAGTCATCAGTCGATCCTCGACATTTCGATCATGCGAGCCATGCCGAACATGACGGTGGTCGTTCCGGCCGATGGTGTCGAATTGCTCCAGGCACTGACCGCTTCCTTGCGCCGGGATAGCCCTACTTATATCCGTATCTGTCGAAATCCCACGCCGGTGCTCTTCGCGGAAGCGCCGCCGTTGGAAATCGGGAAGATCCGCAAGCTCAACGATGGCAGCGATCTCACGATCGCGGTGTGCGGTGTTCCCACGAGCATGGCCATCGAAGCTGTCAGCCGGCTCACGCACCGCGGTATTTCGGTGGACTTGCTGGAAGTGGCGACGATCAAGCCCATTGACGTTGAAGCTCTGGTTATCTCCTCCAAGAAGACCGGCAAGGTTCTGACCGTCGAAGAACACACAATCCACGGTGGCTTGGGAAGCGCAGTTGCGGAAGTTTTGTCCCAGCGCGCCGCGGCAAAAATGGGGTTCATCGGGATTCAAGATGCGTTTACGGAATCGGGCCCATACGACGCCCTGTTGCGTAAGTACGGGATCTCCGTCGACCGCATCGAGTCGGAAGCATTGCGTCTGTTGGCTCCGGGATGAAGTAGGTCCGTATGTGGCAACAGGATTATATGCCGGTGGCGCAAAGCGTCGGCTGGTCCGCTCTTTTCGCCTCATTGCCGCTGTTCGTGCTCTTATTCCTGCTGGCGATCAGACGCAAGCCGGCATGGAAATCGGCAATTGCCAGCCTGATAACGGCGATCCTGATGGTCTGGCTGGTCTATCGGATGCCGCCCGTCAGGATCTTCTCCGCTGTGCTATTCGGGATGGCGTTCGGCCTGCTCCCGATCGGTTGGATCACCTTCAATGCGATTCTCCTCTATCGGTTGACACTGGAGACCGGACAGTTCGAGGTGATCAAAAACTCATTGGCGATGTTGACCAGCGACTGCCGGCTGCAAGCGCTGCTGATTGCGTTTGCATTCGGGGCCTTCATCGAAGGCGCTGCCGGTTCGGGCGTTCCCGTTGCCGTCTGCGCCGCCATGCTTGCAGGAATGGGGTTCGACCGGCTAAAGGCTGCTGGCATCTGTCTGTTGGCGAACACCGCCCCCGTCGCTTTCGGGGCAATTGGCCTACCGATCATCACGCTCGCCAAAGCCACGGACTTGCCGCTCGCCAGTCTCAGCGCCACCGCCGGCCGAATCAGCGCACCTCTCTCTCTTTGTGTGCCAGCCTACATGGTCGTCCTGGTCGCGGGCCGGAAAGGTCTTCGCGGCGTGCTACCGGCGGCCGCGGTCTGTGGCGTGACGTTCGCCCTCGTGCAGGTGACTATCTCCAACCTCATCGGACCGGAGTTGACCGACATACTGGCGGCCCTTACGGCCATCGCCAGTCTGGTACTGTTATTCCGACTGTGGCAACCGAAAGAACTCCTCGCTGCAAACGGAACGGTCGCTTCACCCGCGCCGTCCGTTCGATATGGCGCCTCCACGATCGTCCAAGCGTGGTTGCCGTATGCGCTGTTGGCGGGCTGTGTCCTGTGTTGGGGCACACCCGCCTTTAAGGCGGTGCTTCTCCGTACCAGCATCACTATCGATTGGCCGTCTCTCCATCGACTCATCGTGCGGATGCCGCCCGTAGTTCCCGCAACGGCACCTTACGAGGCCAGATACAATCTCGATTGGCTCGCGAGTCCCGGCACCGCCTGTCTGATCGCCTGTCTGCTGAGCGCGCTCTTCGCCGGCATGTCAACAAGCCGTTTCGTTCGTGTGTTTCTGAGCACGCTCCAGCAGATGTTTCTGCCGCTGGTGACGATCGCATCAGTCTTGGGACTGGCGTTCCTGATGAACTACTCCGGCGCGACGGCCACGCTCGGACTCACGTTTGCGGGAACAGGCGTCCTGTTCCCCTTCTTCAGTCCGCTATTAGGATGGATGGGTGTGTTCCTTAGCGGTTCGGACGCGTCCAGCAACGCGCTCTTCGGAAACCTGCAAACGACAGCGGCCAGACAGATCGGCCTGAATCCCATTCTCACTGCCGCCGCCAATTCCACCGGCGGCGTGATGGGTAAGATGATCAGTGTCCAAAGCATCGCTGTCGCCGCAGCCGCCACGGGCATGAAACCGACAGAAGAATCCCAGCTCTTCCGGTTCACATTTTGGCACAGCGTCCTGCTCGTCAGCATGATTGGGGTGGTGACGACGATCTACGCCTACGTCATCCCATGGATCGTCCGCTGAAATGCCCGCCCGTCACGTCTTCGTCAGAAATTCCGTAAGCGCTGCCAGGGCTTGCTCGGCTTGGGAGCCGGTGGCGATGAACTCCAATGTGTCGCCCAGCGCGGCCCCCACGGACAACAAACCAAGAATGGACCGCACGTTCATGTACGGGCGACCCTCCAGCAGAAAGTTGTAGTACTGCATGTTGTCCTTATGCACGTAAACATCGCAGTCATATTTGGAGACGAGACTGGCCACGGCGGAGACTGGTCGCAGATGGAGTCCGTCCTCGTTGTGAACGGTCACCAAGGCACGCTTGAAACCATTGCGCTCCAGGGATTCATGTTCCGCCCGCCAAATGTGGGCGTACTTCTGGCACCATTCCTCGGCAGCCGAACTTCGCCCGATGTCCCGGCCCTCCGCCAGGGAACGCAGGTACTGGTGCTTCTCAATCTCCTGGCGTTGCTCCAGGTTGTCCCGTCGCAGTTTCTCCCGCTGCCAGTCCTCAGCGAAACGCCCGACAAAATCGTCGATAGCCTCCTCAATGGCCACCTCGGTACCTCGCTGCTGCGAAAGATAATACTTGTGCTCCTCAATAGCCTTGAGTTCGGCTGCGGTAAGATTGGCTGCCTGACCCTTCATCCTGAAACCCGTCACCTGATGTTACATGGGGAGCCAGCGGCTGGCGAGGCTTGTTTTCGGGAAACGCGTCGCATAGCGCCGTTTACGCTGCGATCCCGGCCATCAGCCGCATCAACGTCTCTTGCGTGGCCTGTTCGCGCGGAACTTCGCCGACGATCCTGCCAGCCCGCAACACGAGGATCCGCGTGGAAAGATTAATGACTTCGGGAAGCTCGCTGGAAATCAGCAGCACGCCGTTACCCTGGTTGGCGAGTTCGTCGATGAGACCATGAATCTCCGCCTTGGCGCCAACGTCCACGCCGCGGGTCGGTTCATCCACGATCAGCACCTTGAGCTTGCGCGCCAACCACTTGGCGATCACCACCTTCTGCTGGTTACCGCCACTGAGCGCCGCCGCGGGAATCTCAATCGACGGAGCCTTGACGCGCAGCCGCTTGAACAACGTTTCAGCTTCGCGGGCCTCCTGCCGGTGGTTCAGTAGCCCGAAACGCCGCAGATGATCCAGTATGACGAGCGAAAAGTTGCGACGGCAACTCATCATCAATACCAGACCCTGCCGCTTGCGATCTTCCGGGACAAGTCCCACGCCGGCCCGCATGGCGGCGCGGGGCGAACCGAGTTTCAAAGGCACACCGTCGATTTCGACCCGGCCACGAGCGTCCTTGTCGAGGCCGAAGATCGCTTGCGCGATCTCGCTACGACCCGAGCCGACCAATCCCGCCATGCCGACGATCTCGCCGGCGCGGACGGTGAACGAGACGTCGTCGAATTTGCCGGGTGAGGAAAGATGTTCCACTCGCAGCTTCACCTCGCCGGGCGTCGTCCCGAGGTGGTGCGGAAAATAGTCGGCCAACGGACGGCCGATCATCATCTGGACGATCTGGCCCTGCGTGGCGTCGGCTCTAGCCAGCGTCCCGACGTATTTTCCGTCGCGCAGCACGCTGATCCGGTCGCACAAGCGGAGTACTTCCGGCAGTCGATGCGAGACGTAGATCATGGTTACGCCGCGGGGCCGAAGTCGCTCGATCAACTCGAAGAGACGTTGCGACTCGGTTTCGGAGAGCGAACTGGTTGGCTCGTCGAAGACGAGGATCTTCGCGCCGGTGCCGACGGCCGCGGCGATCTGCACCAGTTGTTCCTGGCCGGTGGTCAGCGCCTTCATCGGCTGGCGGATATCCATCGTCACGCCGATTTCGCCGAGCAACCGTTGAGCGCGCTCGTCCATCGCGCGTTGGTCGGTGAATACCCCCCATCGACGCGGGTAATGGCCAAGGCTGAGGTTTTCAGCCACGGTCAAGTCCGGGCAAAACGAGAGTTCCTGGTGTACCATCCCGATGCCCGCCCGCACGGCATCGCGCGGGGAAGCGAACGAACACGGCTGCCCGTCAATGCGGACGGTGCCGGTATCGGGACGATGGATGCCCGCCAGGATTCTACCAAGCGTGGACTTCCCCGCGCCGTTCTCGCCCATCAACCCGTGGCATTCACCACGATCGATGGCGAGGCTGACGTTGTCGAGCGCCTTGACGCCGACAAACGTCTTCGTGATGGACTCGAACGCAATCACGGCATCCGTCGCGTTCCGGTCCCGGTGGTTATTTCTTCAACCACTTGTCCCAATTCTTCCCGTACGCGTCGACATTGTCCTTGGTGACCTTGGTCAGCGGATCGATGATGTGGACGTCCTTCGGGTCTTCGCCTTTGACGATCTTGTTGAGAAGAATTTCGACGGACTTGTGTCCCCAGCCGTAGCTATCCTGCGCGTACAACGCCGCGACGTGTCCGCTGCGAACGTAGCCGAGTTCCGCCGGTAGCCCGTCCACCGAGACGACCTTCACCGTGCCCGGCGCCCATTTCAACGCGTTCTTGGCAAACAGCGCCCAACCACCGATCATCGCCCAGCCTTCAATCTCGGGATGTGTGCTTTGCGCGGTGTTGACGGCCTCCGAAGCCTGCTCAGGCGCTTCAGGATGGTAGAAAATGCCGTCGGGCAGCAACTTGATATTCGGGTGATTCTTCATTTCTTCTTTCACGCCTTGAACGCGCTTCTGGAGATTCGGGCCGGTCTGGTTGCCCGCGAGGATGGCCATGGTGCCCCTATCGTTCATAACGCGGGCGAGTTCCGCCATCACGAGCTTGCCGCAGGTGACATCGTCAGTGCCGTAATAGCACATCCGTTTGCTGCGGGGAGCATCCGAGTCGAAGCACATCACGACCGAGCCAAGCTCGACGGCTTTGTTGATCGCGGGCGTGCAGGTGTTGGCGTCGGTACACGAGACGGCGATGCCCTGCGCGCCGCCGCGGGCGAGTTGTTCAATCGCCTCGGCTTGTTTCTGCGCATCTTCATCAGGGGGTGTTTGCCAGTCGATCTCAACGTCAACCCCGAATTGCGGCCCGAGTTCCTTGGCCGCATCTTTCGCGCCCGCGAAGGCGGCTTGGAACACGGGGTTGGACTGGCTCTTGGCGACCAGGCCGATCACGATCTTCTTCTTGTCGGCGCCGTGCACCACCGAAACTCCGGCGATCAGCAACGCGCTCACGATCATGGTGAATTTACGCATGGTTCTCCTGTTGGTTACTGTTTGGCCGCGGCCAGTTTCTTGGTCCGCAGATACTCGCTCAACCGATCCACCGCGACGGCCACGATAATGGCCAGCCCGATGATGATTTTACTGTATTCCTTCGACAAGTATAACGTGACGAACCCGAGGGGGATCTTCTTCAACACGTAAATGCCGTTCTCGATGAGTTTGATGACCAGTGCCCCCAATACCGCGCCCAGCGCCGAGCCGCGTCCACCAGTTAAACTCGCTCCGCCCACGACCGCTGCGGCGATGACGGTCAACTCGTAACCTTCACCGGTCGCCGTGTTCGCCGAACCGAAATAGCCGGTGGAAATCATGCCCGCGATGCCCGCCGCCAGGCCCGACAACGCATACGCGCGCAGCTTGATGCGCCCGACGGCCAGCCCGCTGAATCGCGCCGCTTCCTCATTCCCGCCCAGTGCGTAAATCTCGCGCCCGGCCACGGTGTGGCTCAGGAACACCCAGCCCACGACGATGCACAGCAACATGATGATCATCGGCATGGGCTGCAGGAGCAGCATCGACCCGTCACTACGCGGGATGTTCAGTTGCCACGACATGAAATGCGTCGTGAACGCCTCGGGCAGGTTCTTGTCGCCATACGGCAGCGATTTGCTCGGCACCGAAATGAGCGCGATCCCCCGGAAAATGCTGAGCGTGCCCAGGGTCACGATAAATGGATGCATCCGCAGGCTTACGACGAGCGCGCCGTTGATTAGTCCGCACAATAGGCCGATCGCCAGCGGCACGCCTACCGCCAGCGGCAACACAACCCATGGGCTGGCGTTCTCCGGAAAATTCTGCAGGACCGCCGCCGTGCTCAGCGCCGCCAGCCCGAAGATCGAGCCGACGGAAATATCAATCCCGCCCGACACGATGACGAATGTCACGCCCAACGCCATGATCGCCATCCACGACATCGGCGTGGCGACGTTGGGGATGATGTTGTCGATGCGGAAGAAGTTGTTGATCATGTGCCCCCGCACCGAGATCGGTTCGGCGGCAAACGTCAGGACCAGTCCCAACAACAGTATGACCACGAGCAACCCCGCCTCCTGTATCCGGGGCAAACGCGGCCGGCTCGCGCGCTTGACGCTCGCGCTGGAAGAACTGGTTGTAGCGGGTTCGGTGGCCGTCGGCTGACTCATGGGATTAAAGCGTTATACTAAAGGTTCTTCGTACATGCTGGCAACAACGTTGTGCACAGGCCCTTCCTCCCTCTTCGCAAATTCCGACGTGCGCGACGGAAGACTCCTCATCGAACGTAATCTGGTGGGTAAATTGAGTTCGTTTGTGTGTAAAACCACACTCTGGATGGCACTATTCGGTGCTTTTTTCCTGTTTTTTTGGCTGTTTTTTGCAGAACGAACCCAACTCACTTTTCGCGCAAACTACTCATGCCTAAATAGATGCACATTTTTAAGTTGGGTTCGTTTGGTAAAAATAGTCTTCTATATAGACAGCCCCGCGCCAACCAGCGCCGCCTGCGGTGTAGTAGCGGCCGTCCCGGCCGCCTCCGGCCATTGCACAATCCGGTTGTGCGCGGGTCTCCCGCCTGCGCGGCGAAGGCCCGACCCCGCACGGCTTTCGACCGAAGCTCTCCCGATCTTCCCTTTCCGCTCTCTGCCTTATGTCAAACAACCATACCCATTGTACCCTCCTCGGCCCGCCGCGTCCAGCACAAATATCGATTTACGATAGCTATTTCCCAATGAGGCGTGCGGAGCCGTGGGTTCCCGCTTACCGCTCGACCGTGAACGTGACGTCTGTACCGGGTAGGTAGCCATGTTTCGGCTCCGCACCTCCATCGTCCTTCCCATCCGCGCCAACGCTGTACACAACGTAACCCTTGGTCAGTTTCTTGTACCGCAATGGCTGGCCGTCGAAGGGGTCAACGGGAATTTCGTCAAGATACGTTGGCACCAATTCGGTCAAGTTTTCGGCCAAAGAATCGTTGTGCAGCCGATAGCGCTCGCAGGCACAAGCAACGGCAGCATTTCTGAGACCCGCGATCCTACGCGCATCCGATTTTATCGGCGCTCCGAAACTCGGCTCTCTATCCCAGCCGAAAACGATCGACCGCGTGTAGGGGTATCGCCTCGGGAACCTCTTCAATTGGTCTTCGAGCTGTTTGATTCTTGGCCACCGCTTTGCAAGAGGCAATTGACTTGCGCTAAGATAATCGTCTTGGAAACGTAGGTAGGCAAGTTCATCCATATCCAATGAACCCGACACGCGGTAGTAGAGAAATCCCCAACCATACGACGGCGGCTTCTCTTCTCCAAACGCCATATTCGCCACGAGTTGCTCCCAGTCACCTGCGCGGCGGATAGCGTCCAATGACCGCATTGTTGTGAACAACCCAACAGACGAACATCGTTCACTGACAGCACACTTTGCTGCCGCGTCGGTGGACTCATTATCGAGGAGACTGCGGGAAAGAAGCTGAAGCTGTTGATCCTCGAACGGACAGCGGGTTAGCACTCGTTGCAGCCCATAGTCAATCATTCCTTCACACGCCCCGCGTACGAGGTGAGAGAGAAGCAACGGAGGAAATTCCAGTGATTTGGATAGCTTCAAATTGGCAAGGATAGATTCGACAGCCAGTTCTTTTTCCTGATTCTCGGCTCGCAATATCGACTCAAGCAAAAGCAACCGCGCGCCTTGACGAATTGGACCGAATACTTGAGTCGTCCTATACGGAATGTTGCTTAATCCCAAATCGTATCGGCATTTCTGGTAGGAGGCCCCTCTGTGCAATAAGGCCAACGCCTCTTTGTGCTGCGAGAGATAGTCCTCGATTGCAGCCCTCATCTCGTTACTGACCGGCTCAGAGCGCTGGGGTAACGAAGCCATGCCGACAATCGGCAAATTCGTGTTCTTTGCCGAACGCTCGCTCAGTTCTCCAAAGGCCTGCGTGTAGATGGTTGCCGCATTCTCGGCGGCTGGCGGAAACGGGTATTTATTATCAAGTTCACGATAGGTTGTCGGGTAGCCTTGCTTGCGGATTTCGTCGAGCTTCGCCTCGACCATGCGGTGGAGCGTATAGCGGTAGGCGGCGTAGAGGCCGACAAGAACGAGCACGACGACCAACGCAATGCGCCATTTGTGACCTAACTTCAAGGCCATGGCCCAAGTGTATCATTCCCGCCCGCGTTGACAACACTCGGGGCGTCCGTTAGCCTCGCCTCAAGTCTTTCGACGCAATGACGGAGCAATTATGAAAACCCTGCTGCTAAGCACCCTGATTGGCATCGCCGCGTCGCTCACGGTTTCTGCGGAGCCAAACCCCGGGCTGGTTCTCTGGTATCAACAACCGGCCAAGAGCGCCATGAACGAAGCGTTGCCCATCGGCAATGGCCGGCTCGGCGGCGTGGTGTTCGGCGGGGTCGAACGCGAGCGCATCCAATTCAATGAAGACAGCCTCTGGACCGGCGACGACAATCCCAGCGGCAACGACAACACCATGGGCGCGTACCAGGCGTTCGGCAATTTGTTTCTCAGCTTCGATGGCGGTACCAATCTTCCCGTGCAGAACTATCGCCGCCAACTCGACCTTCCCACGGCGACGGAGCGCACCGAGTTCACCCGCGACGGCGTCCATCACGTGCGCGAAGCGTTTGCCAGTCATCCCGCACAAGTCATTGTTGTTCGCTGGAGCGCCGATAAACCCGGCGCGATCACCGGCCACGTCGAACTCATGGGCGCGCATGGCGAGCAAACCACCGTGGACGGCTCGACGTTGTCGTTTCGCGGTACCCTCAGCAACGGGATGAAATACGAGGCGCGGGCGCGCGTACTTGCGCGAGGCGGCACGGCGCAGGGCGGTACATTCACGAATTGCGACGAGGTCGTGGTGTTGCTCGCCGCCGGCACGGACTACGCCATGGACTACACGAACGGCTACCGGGGCGAGGTGCGGCCGCTGACCTTCCCGACAAAAAACTACGACGAGTTGAAGGCCGAGCACGTGAAGGATTTCCAGTCCTTGTTCAATCGCGCCACGCTGAATCTGGGCCCGTTCAACAATTCATTGCCGACCGATAAACACAAACTGCAACCCGACCCTGCCCTTGCGGCGCTGATGTTTCAGTATGGCCGGTACTTATTGATCTCGTGCTCGCGGCCGGGCAGTTTGCCGGCCAACCTGCAAGGATTGTGGAACGACAACAACAACCCGCCGTGGCATTGCGATTATCACTCCAACATCAATATCGAGATGAACTACTGGCCCGCGGAGGTCGCCAACCTGTCCGAATGTCATCGGCCATTCCTTGATTTGGTCGTCAGCCAATTACCAGCGTGGCGCAAGGTAAGTGGCGTGAAACGTGGCTTTGCCATCCGCACCTCGCACAATATCACCGGCGGCATGGGTTGGAAATGGGATCGAACTGCCAACGCCTGGTATTGCCAGCATTTTTGGGAGCACTATGCGTTTACGCAGGACAAGAATTACCTGCGCGATGTCGCCTATCCCGTCATCAAGGAAACTGTCGAGTATTGGGAGGACCAATTGAAGGCGTTGCCCGACGGCCGACTCGTCGTTCCCAACGGTTGGTCGCCCGAGCACGGCCCGGATGAAGACGGAGTCACCTACAACCAGGAGATCGTTTGGGATTTGTTCTCGAATTACATCGATGCGGCGAATGTCCTCGGCGTGGACAAGGAATACCGCGACAAGATTGCCGGCATGCGCGACAAGCTCGTCACCCCGCAAATCGGCCGGTGGGGCCAGTTGCAGGAATGGATGGTCGACCGCGACGATCCACACGATCATCACCGCCACACGTCGCACCTGTTCGCGGTTTTTCCGGGAAAACAAATCAGTGTCGCCAAGACGCCGGATCTGGCCAAAGCAGCGACTCTCTCGATCAACACGCGCGGTATCGATCCCAGCAGCGACGTGCGGGAATGGTCGTTTGCGTGGCGCACCGCCCTCTACGCACGGCTCCACGACGGCGAGGATGCGCATCGGATGCTCCAGCAATTATTCGCCGACCGCAACACCTGCCCGAATTTGTTCGGCCTGCATCCGCCGATGCAAATGGATGGCAACTTCGGCATCACCGCTGCCATCGCCGAGATGCTGATGCAAAGCCACGAAGGCGAGATCAACCTGCTGCCCGCGCTACCGGCGGCGTGGCCGACTGGCCGCGTGACCGGCTTGCACGCACGCGGCGGCTTCGAGGTCGGGCTGCAATGGAAGAACGGGAAATTGGTGGAAGCAACAATCCGTTCCCTGGCCGGCCAACCTTGTCACTTGCGCTACGGAAACCGCACCCGGGAAATTCGTGTCCGACAGAATGAAACCGCTACCTGGCGGCCCTGAGTTGCGACCGCGAACGTTCTGAATAGCGTCGTGTCGCCAGGTGATTTTGCGGTAGCTTTGTCTTGCCGGTCACGGGCCGTCCGGGTATATTTTTGCCCATGCCCAACCTTCGAATTCTCCGGACGAATGCCGTCATCTTACTGGGAGTTGTCTTCATTGCCACCCAAACCGCGCGAGCGGCGAGCGACGAAATCGTCGTGCCGGTGGGCGACAAATTCCTCAAAATCGAAGTCTGCGCACCCGAAATAGTCCGGGTGACCTGTGCGAAGGATCGTTCGTTTTTCTCGCGACCGAGCCTGGTCGTGCTGCCGCAACGCGAACGACCCAAGTACAGCGTCAAACGCACGACGAACGATGTCGTTGTCACCACCGGCAGGCTCAATGTGCGGGTGGACTTGCAATCCGGCGCCGTCAGCTTCCTCGACGCGGACGGCAACACGATTCTCGCCGAGCGCGCCAACGGCCGAACCATCACGGCGGCATTTGTGCAAGGCGATCGGACTTCCCACGTCCAGCAGGAATGGGAACCGAATGCAGACGAAGCGTTGTTCGGCCTCGGCCAGCACCAGCTTGGCCTGATGGACATTAAGGGGTACGACCTCGACCTCTGGCAGCACAACGGCACTATCTCGATCCCCTACCTCGTCTCGAGCCGCGGCTACGGCATCTTGTGGAATAATACGTCCTACACGCACTTCGGCGATTTGCGCAAACCGGAGGCGATTCCAACGAATCAATTGTTTGATGCCGATGGCAATCCCGGCGGCCTCACCGGCTCGTATTTCGCGGGTGACAACTTTGATCGCCTTGTGGCCAAGCGCGTGGATGCCAAAATCAACATTGCCATCCCCAGCACAGCGCGGCGGTCCAATCGATTGGTTCATCCCGATTTGCCCGCGGACGGACGGGTGAGCGTCCGCTGGGAAGGTGACGTGGCGCCAAACGAAAGCGGCGATTATACGCTCCAGACGTTTTCCAACAACGGCATCAAGCTTTGGGTGGACGACAAGCTCGTGATTTCGCATTGGCGCCAGGGCTGGCTGCCATGGTGGAACGTCGCCAAAGTCCATTTCGAGACAGGGCATCGTTATCATGTGAAGCTGGAATGGACCAAGGAACAGGGCATGGAAACCATGCAGCTGTTCTGGAAGACCCCTTCGCACGACGTTGGCACGTCGCTGTGGTCAGAAGTCGGTGACGGCACGGATTATTATTTCGTGTACGGACCGGAATTGGATCGGGTCGTCGCCGGTTACCGCCAACTCACCGGACAGGCATCGATGATGCCGGAATGGGCGTTTGGTTTCTGGCAATGCCGCCAGCGTTACAAGACCCAACAGGAAAGCCTCGACGTGCTGGCGGGTTATCGTTCACGTGGCGTCCCGATCGACAACATTGTGCAAGACTGGTTTTATTGGAAGGAAGACCAATGGGGTTCGCATGAATTTGATCCAGAGCGTTTTCCCGATCCAGACGGTTGGATTCGCGACATCCACGACAAATACCATGCGCACCTGATGATTTCCGTATGGCCGAAGTTTTACGCTGGCACAGCCAATTTTGAAGCGATGCGCGCCAAGCATTTCCTGTATGAGGAAAACCTCGCCGAGGATGTCCTCGATTGGGTAAATCATTACGACACTTTTTATGACGCGTTCAATCCTGAAGCGCGGAAGCTTTTCTGGTCGCAAATCAACGAGAAGCTTTTCAGCAAGAACCCCGATGCCTGGTGGATGGACGCCAGTGAACCGGACATGCTTCCCACGCCGACCTTGGAAGGCCAGCGGACTCATCTGCATCCGACCGCCATGGGCACGGGCGCGCGGATGTTGAACGCTTATCCTTTGGTCAATAGTAAAGCGGTTTATGAAGGCCAGCGCGGGGTCAAACCCGACCAGCGCGTTTTCATTTTGACGCGCTCCGGTTTTGCCGGGCAACAGCGCTACGCCGCGGCAGTCTGGTCCGGTGACACCTCCGCGACGTGGACGGCGATGCGCTCGCAGATCACCGCCGGACTTGGTTTTTGCCTGTCGGGCTTGCCGTATTGGACCATGGACAGCGGCGGGTTTTCCGTACCTGCGCGTTTTACCAGCGGACAGGATGTTGAAGAATGGCGCGAGCAGAACACGCGCTGGTTTGAATTTTGCACGTTTGTCCCGTTCCTCCGCGTGCACGGCGAATCACCCAACCGCGAGATGTGGGAATTCGGCGGCGACTCGAGCCCGGCGTATCAGGCGCAACTCAAATTCGACCGGCTCCGCTATCGCCTGCTGCCCTACATTTATTCGCTGGCGGGCGCAGTGACCCAGGATGGCGACACCATGATGCGCGCCTTGGTCATGGATTTCCGCACCGACACTAACGTGTTCAACATCGCCGACGAATACATGTTTGGCCCGGCGTTTCTCGTCAACCCGGTGACGACCTATCAAGCGCGTACCCGCCCGGTGTACCTACCGCGAACGGCCGGCGGTTGGTTCGATCTCTGGAGCGGCGCGCAGTTTGCGGATGGGCAAACCGTTGACGCGCCCGCGCCGTATGACGCGATTCCGCTGTTCGTTCGCGCGGGCTCGATCATTCCCACCGGGCCGGAACTTCAATACACGGGTGAACACCCTGCGGACCCGATCACGCTGTATGTCTATGCGGGTGCAGACGGCGCGTTCACGCTCTACGAAGATGATGGGCTGACGTACGACTATGAAAAGGGTGCGTTCGCCCGCATTCCGATTCGTTGGGACGACGCCGCCAAGACGCTGACGATTGGCCAACGCAAAGGCTCGTTTAAAGGAATGTTGTCAGAGCGTACATTTAATGTCGTGTTCATTTCCAAAACCAAACCTGCAGGCTTCTCGTTCACACCGACGCCGGATCGTACCGTCAAATACAACGGCCGATCGATACAGACGAGATTTGAATAATCGAAACCCCATGAAGAAGAATCAAATCAAGCCGAATACACTGAATATTGTTTTGTCACGTCTCTTGCTCACCTGTGGTCTTGCCGCGGCAGTACTCGTGGCCGGCCGCGTGTTGGCGGAAGACCGTCCGCCCTATCTCGATCCCAGCCAGCCGACGGAAAAGCGCGTTGAGGATTTGCTCGCGCGTCTGACGCTTGAGGAAAAGCTCTCCCTCGTACACGCCAACTCGAAATTCACGACGCCGGCGATCCCACGTCTCCACATTCCGCGCCGCTGGCTTTCCGACGGCCCGAACGGTGTACGCGAAGATGTCGGGCCGGACACATGGATGCCCGCTGGTCGGACGGATGATTTTGCGACGGCCATGCCCGTGGGGATTTGCCTGGCGTCGACATGGAATCCGGATCTGGGGCGTCGCGAAGGC
>Ga0265338_10006486_pt1 | contig 14895 bp, 11 predicted proteins | sample 42126metaG_FD_193579 | JGI IMG/M metagenome (GOLD analysis project Ga0265338, IMG submission 193579) | Rhizosphere microbial communities from Carex aquatilis grown in University of Washington, Seatle, WA, United States - 4-21-26 metaG | ecosystem: Host-associated > Plants > Roots > Rhizosphere... | reverse complement strand
ATCGTGATCATCGCGGTCGGCGAATCGATGAGCGCGATCGGGTTCGGGGCACGGGGCACCGACCTGTCCGCCGGGGTGATCGCCGCGGCCGTGCTTGCCCTGGTGGTGGCGGCGTCCTTCTGCTTTGCCTACTTCGACTTCGCAGCCGGTGGCATCCAGCGACTGCTCGCCCAGCGCCACGGCGCAGAGCAGGTCGCCCTCGCCCGCGACGCCTACACCTACGGGCACCTGCCGATGATCGCGGGCATCGTGCTCTTCGCCTTTGGCATGCGAACCGCGCTCGCCCGCGTCCACGCGGAGCTGCGGCTGATCCCGGCGATCGCGATCTGCTGCGGCGGCGCCCTCCACCTGGGGAGCTTCGTCGCACTTCGCTGGCGCATCTCCCGGACGATCGGCCGCGGCCGGGTGATCGCCGCCGCCGTCCTCGTCCTGCTCACGCCGGTCGCCCAGGCCATTCCGGCACTCGCGACGCTCGCCCTGATGACGGCCGTCTGGCTCGCCCTGCATGGCTACGAGCTGATCTGGTTTCGGGAGGATCGGGCTCGCCGGCGCGCTGAGCACGCGGCGTAGCCGCTCAGCGGGTCGTCACCCGGACGAGCTGGTGGGCGTTCGGGCAGGCCACCCACACCGCGTCGCCCGCCGCCGCGATGCCGGCCGGGCCGACACAAACGCGCACCTCGCGCGTGTGGTTGGTGGCCGGGTCGATGCGGGTCAGGCTGTCGCCGTCGAAGTTCGTCACCCACACCGCGCCGCCGGCAGCCGCCGAGTACGCCGGCTCGGCCTGAGTGGTGATCGTGGCCGTGACGCGGTTGGTGGCAGGGTTGATGCGCGACACGGAGTTGCCCTGCAGGTTCGTCACCCACAGCGAGCCTTCGCCGAACGCCGCCGAGACGGGCGTCAGGCCGACGCCGATCGTGGCCTGGACGCGGCCGTTGCCGGGATCGATCCGGTAGACGCTGTTCAGGTCGCCGCGTACCACCCAGACCGACCTGTTCCCGAAGGCGACGGCCGCAACGCCCTGCTCGCTGCCCTCGGGTGCTCGGCCTGCGGTGACGGTGGTCAGCGGCTTGCCGGTCGTGGCGTCAACCTCCGAGACCGAGTTGCGCTGCCAGTTGGTCACCCACAGGTTGTGGCCTTCAGCCGCCATCTGATCGGGGCGCGGCAGCCGGATCGTCTGCGCGATCGTCCCGCCGGGGTCGTGCAGCCGGTAGAGCGCTCGCTTCCACCCAACCGCCCAGATCGAGCCGTCCGCCCATGCCAGCGCGGTGCCGTTGCCCTGGATCGGCGTTCTGGCGGTGACCTTGCGCGTGGCCGGGTCGACCCGCAGCACCTGCATGCCGTCGTGCGTCGCCGTCCAGACCGCGCCGTCGGGCGCCACGGCCACGGCGAACGGATCGCCGGGCACCGAGATCCTGACCAGCTTCGGCAGCGAACTCGCTCCCGAGCCGCTCGGGGAGGAGCCGGCCCCGGAGCCGCCGCAGCCGGCCGCGGCCAGCAGCAGGCAGATGACAGCGCGTCTCATGCTGGCTGAGACGGCCACGACGGAGCCGTGGTTTGTGCTGGCCGGGACCGGCTGGGCTGCTGCTATTTCACTCCGTACTGGCGGCTTCGAGGTCTCCCTCGAACTTCTCGGCGGGCAGGACGTAGAGGAAGGTGATCGCCGCGGCGGCGGCACCCAGGAACTCCGCGAGCAGGTAGACCCAGATGTTGCTCCACTTGAAGAGGCCGGTGACCATGCCGCCAATGGCGATTGCGGGGTTGAACACTCCACCAGAGATGCCGCCGACTGCGAACGCACCCGCGACCACCGTGAAGCCGATCGCCAACCCGTAGAAGGAATTGCCAAGGGTGCCCCGGGCGGTGGCGACGTTCAGCACCACCCACGCCAGCGCGAACGTGAACACGAACTCCACGACCAGCATCTTCCCGGCGCTTGCGACGTGAGCAGAGGCCTCGTGGCCGCCGACGGCACGGGCGACGAGGCCGCCCAGTACCGCTGCGATGACCTGGGTGACCATGTAGGCGACCCACTCCGTGGAGTCCATCCTCCCTCGGACGAAGACCGCGGTGCTGACGGCCGGGTTGAAGTGTCCACCCGACACATGGCCGCCGGCAAAGATCATCACCATCAGCACGGAGCCGATGGCGAGGGGCGCCAGCGCGCCCGCCCCCGCCTTGTTGGTCACCATACCGACCGTGAACACGAAGATGAACATTCCGATGAACTCGACGACGAGTTTGCGGTCAAGCGGGTACGTCATGGTGCTCCTCCCAGCGCAGACGCCACGTATTGCGATGGACTTCGACCCCGCCTGGGATCGACCTTCCGGCCGCGACGACGCCGGCGGCCGCGTCGTCCGCTCGGGTCAGCGAGCGGGGCGCGGCCGGGCGAAGCGATGCGGCATCGAGCGAGAAGATCGCCGACAGGCAGGAGGACTTCGGCTCCTTCGAAGGTATGACCTCGACGCTGGGTGTGATCGCGGGGCTACTAGCGACCGGCGCGCGCGACGACTTACACCACCTGGGCGAGCTCGGCCCACCCACGCCGCGGGACGCCTTGCTCGCCGATCGCCTGAATGGCGACGTGATCGGCACCGGCGTCGAGGTGGGCCCGGACGACCGCCGCGAGTGCCTCCGGCGATCCGTGCGGTACCACGGCATCGATCAGCCGATCGGAGCCGCCGTCACGGAGATCGTCCTCGGTGAACCCGTAACGAAGCAGGTTGCTGGTGTAGTTCGTGAGCCCCAGGTACGAGGCGGCATACTCGCGGGCCAGACTCCGGCCGCGCCGGTGATCGGCCTCGACAGCCACGGCGATCTCGGGCGCGAGGAACGGTCCCACACCCAGCCGCCGTCGCGCATCGGCCGTGTGCTCGACCGGCACGAAGTACGGCAGCGCACCCAGCGTGCGCTCCGCGCTCAGGTCGAGCATCTTCGGGCCGAGCGCGGCCAGGGAGCGGCGATCGGACGGGATCGGCTCGGGCGCGGCATCCACTCCGTCGAGGAACTCGCGCATCGCGGTGAGCGGCTTTCGGTAGTGGCTGGTCGCCTCGGGATGCCCGATGCCGATTCCGACCATCAGCCGGCCGGGAAAGTCGCGCTCGAGGGCGGTGTACTCGGCTGCCAGGTCAGCCGGATCGTATGCCCAGACGTTGACGATCGACGTGCCGACGACCAGCGACTCGGAGGCCTCGAGCAACGGCCGCACCGTCGGCAGCCGCGGCGAACCGCCCAGCCAGAACGTGCCGAAGCCGAGCTGCTCGGCGAGCGCCGCGGCGGCGGCGGCGTTCTCCTCGCCGATCCGCCGGTACGTCGTCCACACCCCCACCTTCCCGAACTCCACAACCGCAGCCTACCGGCCGTGTGAAACGCCGCAGGTCAGGCGAGCCGGCGCAGCAGGTCGCGGCAGCCGTACAGGGTGGGCACGAAGCGATCGGTCGTCCACGCCTCGGGCCAGGTCGAGAGCTTGGCGACCACTCCGTCGTGTTCGCCGTCGACGAGCACCATCTGGCCGTTGATGCCGACGCCGGCGTAGACGCCCTTGTCGGCGTCCACGACCCACCACTTGTTGCGGTAGTAGGCGCCGGGCGGGAACTCGTGCGCGTCGTCGCTGGGCAGGAACGCCTCCCGCGAGTCGGGGTCGGGCGTGAGGATGTCGGCGACCCACGCCTCGGGCACGATCTGGTGCCCGTCGCGGCGACCGCCCTCGAGCATCAGCCGGCCGAAGCGGGCCAGGTCGCGAAGCGTGCAGCAGACGCCGCCGTCCGCCATCGCGTTGCCCGACCCGTCGACGGTCACCTCGGCATCGAACTCGGCGCCCATCGGCTGCCACACACGCGTCGAGATCAGCTCGGGCAGCCGCCGGCCGGCGGCGCGCTCGGCGACCCAGCCGAGGACGTCGGTCAGCACCGAGCGGTACCGGAACGGGCCGCCGTGCTCGCCGTCGTTGGCCAGCGTCGCGTAGTAGGCGGTGATCTCCGCCGGCAGCTCGCGCCCCGAGTGCGGCCGCCACTGGTAGATCTCCTCGTACACCCGCACGTCGGCGTCCAGGTTGTCGTAGTCCTCGTCGAAGTGGGTTCCCGCCCGCATGTCGAGCAGATGGCGCACCGTGCAACCGTCGAAGCTGGTGCCCGACAGCTCGGGCACCACGTCCGTCACCGCCTGCGCCGGGTCGAGCACACCCTCGCCGACCAGCGCTCCGACCACCGTCGAGGTGACCGACTTGGAGACCGACATCAGCAGGTGCGGCGTATCCGGCGTCAGCGAGTTGAAGTACCGCTCGAACACCACCCGGCCGCGGTGGAACACCAGGAAGCCATCGGTGTAGGTGTCGTCGAGCAGCTCGCCCAGGACACGATCGCGATCCCGGGCGGTGACGGTCATCCCACTCAGGTCGGACTCGTCGCGGGGGAGCTCCCAGGGTGCGTCGCCCGGCCGGATGCGCGCCGTCGGGATCAGCTCGCGGATGTGCTGGAACCCCCACCGGTTGAAAGGCGGATCCTGCCAGTTGCCGAGCGTGACCAGCGCGTCTCCCACCGGTGGAGTCCCCCCCATCAGGCCCAGCTCAGAAGTCGTTTCGGGTGCACTCATGGCTGCGGACTGTACCGCGCTCGGGGTCGACCATCACCGGCTGCCGCGCCGGCGCGTAGAGTGCCCGGCATGGCAGCTCGGCGCCTCCCACGCTGGAACGAGCTCCGTGAGCTGGTTCAGCCGGAGCCGCTTCGAGTCCACAGCCGGCGGCTCGACCGCGCGCACACGATCGAGGATCTCCGATCGATGGCGGCCCGGCGGGCGCCGCGAGCGGTCTTCGACTACGTCGACGGCGGTGCCGGGGACGAGCTGTCGATGGCCCGGGCACGCGAGGCGTTCGGCCGGATCGAGTTCCACCCCAACGTCCTCCGTGACGTCTCGCGTGTCGCTCCCTCGACGACAATCCTCGGCGAGCAGGCGTCGCTCCCGGTGGTACTCGCGCCCACAGGTTTCGCGCGGATGGCCCACACCGAGGGCGAACGTGCGGTCGCCGCAGCGGCGGCTCGGGCAGGGCTGCCGTATGCGCTCTCGACCGTCGGCACGACCACGCCCGAGGACTTCATCCGCATCGAGCCTCCAGGCGCGCGGTGGTTCCAGCTCTACCTCTGGCGAGACCGCGGCAAGGCCGCCGAGCTGCTCGACCGGGTCGCCGCAGCCGGCTTCCGGACGCTCGTGCTGACCGTGGACGTGCCGGTACCGGGCGATCGCCGCCGGGATGCCCGCAACGGGCTCGGGCTGCCGCCGGCGCTGCGGCTGCGAACCATGGTCGAGGGGGCGCTGCATCCGCGTTGGTGGTTCGACTTCCTGACCACGGAGCCGATCCGGTTCGCCATCCAGACCGAGGCCGGCGAGCCGCTGCAGGAGGTGCTGGCACGTGCCTTCGACCCTGCCGTCACGATGCAAGACCTCATCTGGCTGCGCGATCGGTGGCCAGGATCGCTGGTGGTCAAGGGCGTGATGCGCGTCGACGACGCGGTGGAGATCGCGTCGCTCGGCGCCGACGGTGTGGTCGTCTCGAATCACGGCGGCCGCCAGCTCGACCGCTCGCCGACCCCGCTCGATCTGCTCCCGCCGATCGTCGACGCGGTCGGCGACCGCCTCGAGGTCTTCGTCGACGGCGGCGTCCGCTCAGGAGCCGACGTCATCGCCGCCGTCGGGCTGGGAGCGCACGCGGTGCTGGTCGGCCGCGCCTACCTCTACGGGCTGATGGCGGCCGGCGAAGCGGGAGTCGACCGGGCTCTCGCGATCCTCCGCGACGACATCGTGAGATCGATGCAGCTGCTCGGAGTCACGACCCTGGGCGAGCTGAACAGCTCGCTGGTGACCCTCAGACGGCCGAACCAGGCGGCCATCGAGAACGAGTCCGCCTGATGCTCGCGAGCCTCGAACCCGTCGATGGCGTCGACGTCACGGTCGTCGTCGACAACTTCGTCGACCTCCTGCTGGCAGGCGACGAGGGCGTCCGGCGCTTTGCGGCGTACGACTTCAGCGACCGCCGGCAACTCGTTGCCGAGCATGGCTTCTCAGCCCTGGTGACCGTCAGGTCAGGCGGGGAGCGAACGCCGATCCTCTACGACGCCGGCCTGACCCCGGCCGCCCTGGGCCGGAACCTGGACGTCCTCCAGATCCCGGTCGAGCAGGCGCGGGCAATCGTGATCTCGCACGGCCACGCCGACCATCACGGCGGTCTGGAGGGCCTGTCCCGGCGGTTCGGGCGAAGCCGGCTGCCGCTCGTGATTCACCCCGAGGCCTGGCGCGAGCGCAAGGTCGTGTTCCCCACCGGGGCGGAGCTGCGCCTGCCGCCCCCGAGCCGCGGCGACCTCGAGGCCGAAGGGCTCGAGGTCATCGAGGAGCGAGGGCAGACGATGCTGCTGGACAGGAGGGTTCTGGTGTCCGGCCAGGTCGAACGGTCGAGCGGGTTCGAGACCGGTTTCCCGATTCACTACGCGCAGTCGGACACCGGCTGGGAGCCCGATCCGATGATCTGGGACGACCAGAACATCGTCGTCAACGTGAAGGGCAAGGGTCTCGTGATCGTCTCCGGGTGCTCCCATGCCGGCGCGGTGAACGTCATGCGCAATGCACAGCGGCTGACCGGGGTCTCGCAGATCGCGGGCTTCGTCGGCGGCCTTCACCTGACCGGCGGGCTCTTCGAGTCGATCATCGGTCCGACGGTCGACGCCTTCGTGGATGCGGACGTCGGCCGCGTCGTGCCGGCCCACTGCACCGGCTGGAAGGCCGTCCACGCGCTGGCGCGGGCCATGCCCGACGCGTTCGTCCAGCCGGCCGTCGGCACCGTGATCACCTTCTAGCGGTCAGCCGCGCGGGACCTGCTGGGTGATGCAATGCGTGCCGCCGCCGCCGTAGGCGATGACCCGGCTGGGGACGCCGACCACCTCGCGGTCGGGGAACGCCGAGCGGATGATCGCCAGCGCGTCGGCGTCGAGCGGGTGGTCGCCGATGGGCACGACGACACCGCCGTTTGCAACGTAGAAGTTCGGGTAGCTGCCTCCGATCTCCACACCGCCGACGTCGAAGTAGGGAAGCTGCGGGAGCTCGATCACCTCGATCGGCCGGCCGCGGGCGTCCCGGGCGTCGCGCAGGATCGCCAGGTTCTGGGCCATCAGATCGGCGTTCCGGTTTGCCGCGTCCTCACAGATCTGGGCGATCACCACGCCCGGCCGCACGTAGGTGCAGACGCCGTCGACGTGTCCGTCGGTGTCCTCGTCCTCGTCCAGCCCCCAGCGAAGCCAGACGATCATTGTGACGCCAAGCTTGCGACGCAGCTCGTCCTCGATCTGGGCGCGCGACATCCCGGGGTTCCGGTTCGGGTTCAGCAGGCACTGTTCCGTCGTGATCAGCGTCCCCTCGCCGTCGACGGTGATGGCGCCGCCTTCGAGGACCATGTCCGACCCAACCCGCGGGACACCCATCCGCTCGAGCAGAACGCTCGTCAGCGCCGCGTCGCGGTCGTACGGGAGATACTTCTCGCCCCAGGAGTTGAACCGGAAGTCGACACCGCGGCGATCGCCGTTGCCGTCGACAACGAAGATCGGTCCCGAGTCCCGGAGCCAGGAATCGTCGATGTCCAGCTCGACAACGTCGACCGCGCCGGCGCAGGCGGCGCGCACCTGTTCGCCCTGCCCAGGTGCGGTCACCATCGTCACCGGCTCGAAGGCTGCGATGGCATTCGCGGTCTCGGCGTACTCCTGCCGCGCCTGCTCCAGGTGGGGTCCCCAGAGCGATGCGCGCGTCGGCCACGCCATCAGACACCGCTCGTGCGGCTCCCACTCGGCGGGCATATGCCAGCTGCCGGCCTCCGTGCTCGGCGAGCCCGTCACTGCTCTGCCGCGCCGTCCGGGACGGGGCGGCCCAGGTCGGACGTCGACGTCAGCCGGCCGTAGCGCGCCGGTTGACGGGTGTACAGCAGTCCGAAGCCCAGCCAGTCGCGGCGCTGGTCGATGTCGAGGTCGGCGACCAGCACGGCGGCACGGTCGGACGGCGCCTCGACAACGATCCGGCCATAGGGATCGGAGATGAACGACGACCCGTAGAACGTGAGCGGGTCCTCGTAGCCGATCCGGTTGACGGCGATCATGAAGGTCGCATTCGCCAGGCCGTTGGCGGCGATCATCTGCCGCCACATCGGCCGTGTGTCGGCGTCCGGGAAGTCGGGCTCGCTGCCGATCGCGGTCGGATAGACGATGACCTCCGCGCCGTCCAGCGAGAGCGACCGCGCAAGCTCCGGAAACCACTGGTCCCAGCAGGTCGGGAACGCGAACCGGGCTCCGGCGACCGTGGTGACCGCGCAGTCGGCGTCACTCGGCTGGAAGTACCGATCCTCGTGGTAGTGCTGGAACTCGGGGATATGGGTCTTGCGCGTCCGTGCGATCAGGGCGCCCGATGGGTCGACGCAGATGCAGGTGTTGAAGCCGCGGCCGTCGGGCGTGCGCTCGTACAACGACGCCTGCACGGCGATGCGATGGCGCTGCGCCAGCTCGCTCGCCAAGCTGAGCGTGGGCCCGGTGGCGACGTCCTCGCCGAACCGATCGAGCGCGTCGCTGACGTCGGGACGCACGCAGAAGTAGGGCGACAGCGTCAGCTCCTGGAGCAACACGATGCTCGCGCCCTGCTCGGCCGCCATCTGAACGCCGGCGCGGAGCACGTCGCGGTGCACGCCGGGATCGGGATGCCACGCGCACTGCACCGCCCCGACCCGCAGCGGCGGCGCGGTCGGCGGCTCGCTGCGAAACGGCGACGGCAGCACCTCGCCGACGCGGGTGATCAGCTCGAACTCGGTCACAGCACGACGGTATCACTGACTGAATCTTCAGTCCGCGGCGAGATCCATGGCGGTGGAGACCGCCGCCAGCGCGGATCCGAGCGAGTCGATCGGGAGGTAGCCGAAGCCGAGCCTGAACACGTCCGGCCCCTCCCCGAACCAGGTTCCCGGCGCAAGCTGGAGATCGAGGTCCGGCAACATCGCCCAGAATCGTTCCACCGCCCGGGCGTCGAAGACCCTCGCACGGAGACGCATGCAGCACAGCGCCCCGGCGTCCGGCCGAACCCAGTCGAGGCGGTGCTGCTCGCTGCTGTGCCAGGCGTCGAGCTCCTGCAGAGCCCGGGCAAGAAGCTCACGCCGCCCCCACAGCACGCGCGTGCGATGGCCCAGGATCGCCGCCGCCAGTGTCTCGTCGACCACCGAGCCTGAGATCACGGTGTTCAGCTTCGCGACCGTCAATCGCTCGTACAGATCCGGGGCCTGGACGGTCAGCCAGCCGCTGCGAAGCCCGGGCGCTCCATGCGCCTTCGACACCGAACCTCCGGTGATCACTCGTCGATCGAGGGCGGCGGCGCTGGGCGGAACCGCCGCATCGCCGTAGACCGCGTCGCGGTAGGTCTCGTCCACGAAGAGGAAGGCGTCCGGACATCGGTCGCCCATCGCCTCCAGCAACGCGACCAGCGCCTCGTGGGGAACGCGCACCCCGCTCGGATTCTGGGGCGAGGCGACGCTGACAAGGCGGGTGTCAGGGGTCAGCGCAGCCGCGCAGCGAGCGACGTCCAGTCGGTATCCATCGTCGAACGAGCACCGCACCTCCGCGGCCGCGGCACCGCATGCGATCAGGGCGTCGCGACTCGGCGGGAAGCAGGGAACCGCCAGGACGGCCTCGCCACCAGGCCCACACAGTTCGAACGCCAGGAGGAACAGGCCCAGGGCCGTCCCCTGCACGGTGAGCACGGTGTCCGGGTCAACCCCGCAGTCGTCCCCCACCCGTTCGCGCAGCGCAGGCAACCCGGTCGAGGATCCGTATCCGAGCCTCAGAGCCTCAAACTCGTCGACGTCGAGGAACTCGAGGATCTCGCCCAGAGTCAGGTCAGAAGCCGTGCTCTCGGCCAGGTTGAATCGCCGATTGACGTCGAGCAGCGAGATGATCTCGTTGCGTGGGAATCGCCCCTGCCACCGGGCTGCCGACGGTCGCGTCACGGCATCTAGAGATACCTGACCGCTTGCCGGGTGTCCAGACGGGGCCCGCTGCTAATCTCGGAGGCCATGAACGACAACCCGATCGACGCCACGGCACCTCCCTCCGGCACCGGCTGCGTGGAATGCGAGAGCGCAGGGGGATGGTGGCTGCATCTCAGACGGTGCGCCGACTGCGGGCACGTCGGCTGCTGCGACTCCTCGCCGTCGCAACACGCGAGCAAGCATGCGCACGAGTCTGGACACCCGGTCATCAGCAGCTTCGAACCCGGCGAGAGTTGGTTCTACGACTACCGGACGGATGACTTCCTCGAGGGGCCTCCCCTTGCGCCCCCGCTACATCATCCTCTGGATCAACCGACGCCTGGACCGAAGGGGCGAGTACCGGCCGACTGGCAAGCCCACCTGCATTGAGCGCGTGAACTGCTGCGATCCCCGGAGCGCGTTCCGGCATCCTTCCGCGCTGTGACGAGTGTGGTGATTGTCGGTGGCGGCGCCGCCGGGACGCTGACGGCAGTGCACCTGCTGCGCGCCGGCGCTCCCGGGCCGCTCGTCCTCGTCGAGCGCGAGGACCGCCTGGCGCGGGGCGTCGCCTACTCGACCACGTTCCCGCAGCACTTGATGAATGTGGTGGCCGGAAACCTGGGCGGGATCTCCGGCCGGCCGGACCACCTGGTGGAGTGGCTCGCATCCCGGGGCGAGGCGGTCGATCGCGGCGACTTCGTCCCGCGAGTCACCTTCGGCTGCTACCTATCCGCTCTCTTGGCCGAGGCCGCCGCGGCGAGCCCGGGTGTGCTCGAGACAGTCCGCGCATCCGTGGTCGACATCGCCCGGGAGGACGACCTGGCGAGGATCGCTCTGGCCGAAGGTCGCTCCCTGGGGGCGGCGCGCGTCGTCCTCGCCACCGGAACGCCCGCGTTCCGTGACGCCGCCGTCGCCGGGGGCTGGCCTCGGGACTCCTCCCGCTACGTGCGCGACCCATGGGCACCCGGCGCGCTCGGGAGGCTCGCGCCGGGCGGCGACGTGCTGCTCGTCGGTACCGGGCTGACCATGGTCGACGTCGCGCTGCGACTGGTGGCCGAACGCCCCGGCGTGCGCCTGGTCGGCCTCTCGCGCACCGGCCTGCTTCCCATCCCGCACCGCTGGCCGCAGGGACCCATCGACACCGGCTACCAGCCGCCGCCCGCGGGTACCTCGCTGACAGAGCAGGCGCGGGCGTTTCGCGCAGCGGTGCGCGCTGCCGGCACCATGGGGGGCGACGCCCGCGATGTGGTGGACGCGATGCGCCCCTATACGCAGGCGATCTGGAAAGGGTTCTCGGCGACCGAGCAGCGCCGTGCCCTGCGGGCCTACACGCGCGTGTGGGCGATCAACCGCAACCGCATGGCCCCTGTGGCGTGGGAGTGGATCGGGGAGCTGCGGCGGCAGGGGGTACTGACAATCGTCGCCGGGACACCGGTCGCCGTCACCGAAACGGCGGCGGGCCTGGACGTAGCCGTCAGGCACCGCGGCGCGACGGATTCCGTGGTCATGCGGTTCGACGCGGCGGTGAACTGCATCGGCCCCGGCGACTCACCGTTCGGAGACGGCGACCCCCTCTACGACCAGCTGCACGGGCGAGGTCTAGCCAGGCAACACCCGCTCGGCCTCGGCCTCGACACCACCGACGGTGGGGCCGTACGCAACGCCGCCGGCGCTGCTCAGCCGTGGCTGTCGACACTTGGCTGGATGCGTCGCGGCGAACTGTGGGAGTCAGTCGCAATCCCCGAGCTGCGCGACCAGGCAGCCGAGATCGCCGAACGTGTGGTTAGCCGCTGATCGACAGCCAATCCAGGCTCCGTGTGGGGATTCTGGCCGGTTCGGCCGGTAAGCCGTAAGCTCGCGCTTCACCGTTCTTCACGACTGGGAGGAACCATGCGACGAACACTCGTGCTCATGGCGGTGGCCGCGGTCGCCGCCTCCGCGCTGACGGCTGCCGCGGTGGCCCTGGGATCTGGTTCCAGCGGTCTCACCGCCCCGGCCACCGTCCACGTCGTCGAGCACCCGATCACCGACCAGGTGATCGACATCGGCGCCAAGGGCGATTCGCCCGGCGACCAGCTGCCGTTCAACAACCCCATCTTCGACGCTGACAACGACAGCAAGGTCGGCATCGACCAGGGCAACTGTGTCAGGGCCAGCGCCGTCCACGGTCGCTGGGAATGCATGTGGACGACCTACCTGCCCCGCGGTCAGGTCACGGTCGAGGGGCCGTTCCTGGACGCCAGTACGACCACCCAGCTGGCCATCACCGGCGGCACCGGCGGGTACTCAAACGCACGCGGCTGGATGACGCTGCACCTGCGCAGCGACGGGAACTTCGACTTCATCTTCCACTTCCAGCCATGAGCTGACGGCGACAGGGGCGGGGGAGCAAGGACAGCCCCCGCCCGAGACCGCGCGCCTGCCGCCACCCTGCCCCCTCCCGGTCGTGCCCGACCAGCAAGCGGGATAACTCTCCGCCGGAGCGCTCTCGAAGATCGATGCGCTCGGCGGCGGACTTCAACCGGCGATTAGCCGGCGGGAACCCCTCGCCGGGCCGCGCTGTCCTCCGCTGGCGAGTGGGTGCTTGTGGCGACACCGGTGCCCGACACTCACCAGCGGGCGGAGCACTGGCTCACGCCGAGGCATCCTGGACACCGATGAGTGAAGCGTCTCGCCTACGAACCACGAGCTTGCGGAGCTCGTCGGCGCCCCAGACGATGACCGGGAAGGGGATCAGGATTGCGAGCTGGTCGGGGGTCGGGCCGGCGTTGCCCAACAGACGCGCGAGCGGAGGGAAGTAGACCAGCAACGCCGAGAACGCGATCTCGAAGGCGATGCCTCGCAACAGGAGGGGATTGGTGAAGAAGCCGATCGAGCGAAGCGATGCACGCTCGGCCCGCGCGGCAAAGGCGGTTCCGATCTGGCACGCGACGATGCCGAGGAAGGTGATGGTGGTGGCCTGTCGGTAGGCGTGGTTGAGGGGGTGGCCGGCGGCGACCGAGTCGCCGGGGTGCCAGCCGGCGGTGAGCAGCACCGCGAGGAACGCGGACATGGTGAGCGTGGCGGAGATGACACCCAGGAAGCCCCATGCGCGAAGGAGCAGTCCGCGGCGGATGAGCTTCTCACTGCGTGGTCGCGGCGGCTTGTTCATCAGACCTGGCTCTGCGGGCTCCCGTCCGAGAGCGAGCGCGGGGATCGTGTCGGTACCAACGTCGATCTGGAGGATCTGGATCGGGGTGATCGGCGCGGGGATCATGCCGCCGGAGAGCGCCATGATCAGGAACGGCGCCACCTCGGGTACCGTGTGGGAGAAGATGTAGAGGATGAACTTGCGGATGTTGTCGTAGACGCGGCGGCCGGCTTCGATCGCCTCCACGACGGTCGCGAAGTTGTCATCGGTCAGGATCATGGTCGCGGCCTCCCGCGCGACGTCGGTGCCGGCGACGCCCATCGCGATTCCTATATCCGCCCGTCGCAGCGCAGGGGCGTCGTTGACCCCGTCCCCAGTCATGGCGACAACCTGGCCTTCCGCTCGGAGCGCGTCTGCGATCCGCAGCTTTGCCTCCGGGGAGGTGCGCGCGAAGATCAGCTGGTCGTGGTCGCGCAGGAGCTTGTCGAGCGCGGCCTCGCTCAGCAGTGCGAGTTCCTCGCCAGTCAACACCGTTGCGTCGTCGGTGACGATGCCGACGCTCGTCGCGATCGCTCTGGCGGTTCCGCCGGCGTCGCCGGTGACGACGACGATCCGGATCCCAGCGGTATGGCAGGCGGCTACGGCGGGCGCCACCTCTGGCCGGGGTGGGTCGAACATCGCAACCAGCCCAAGGAAGCGAAGATCGTGTTCGGCATCCTCACGACGGGCAGGCAGCGGTTCGCCGGCCGGCAGCACCCGCCGAGCGACGGCGAGCACACGGAGGCCACGGGTGCTCAGCAGGTCGGCCTCGCGCGCAACCTCGCCCTTTCGCCGCGGGGTCAGGGGATCGCCCATTCCGTCGGCCGCGGCGATCTGCGTGGACCGCGTAAGGATCGCCTCGACGGCGCCCTTGCAGTGAACGACGAGCGTGGCGTCAGGAGCCTCGTCGATCGTCGACATCATCCGGAGCTTGGGATCGAAGTGGAACAGCGCGCGGCGGCGACGGCCCCGTGCGGCAGCATCGACGTCGGCGCCGAGCGTCTGGGCCGCGAGCATCAGCGCGATCTCGGTCGGGTCGCCGTGTCCCGGCCCGCCGTCCGGCTCGATCTCGGCCGTGTTCGCCGTAGAGATTGCCTCCGCGATCAGCTCCAGCGCTGGGTTGGCCTCGGCCGCGGACGGCGCGCCCTCCCGCAGGGAGAGCGCCGCCGCCGGAGTCCAGACATCGGTGACGCGCATCCGATTCTGCGTGAGAGTCCCGGTCTTGTCCGTGCAGATCACGGTTGTGGATCCCAGCGTCTCGACCGCTGACAGGCGTTTGACGAGCGCCCCGCGGCGGGCGAGCAGACGCACGCCGACGGCGAGTGCGAGCGTGATCGTCGGCAGCAGCCCCTCGGGTACGTTGCCTACGAACAGCCCGATCGAGAAGGTGACGGCATTCTGGAGCGAGAGACCCGCCGCAAACACGCTCAGCGGGATGAACGCGACGGCCATCCCGACGCCGAGGAACGCGATCAGCCACGCCACCTTCCTGACCTGTTGTTCCAGCGGGCTCGGCGCCGGGTCGACCCGCTCCGTCAGCGCGGCGATCCGTCCCAGTTCGGTCTGCATCCCGGTTGCGAACACCAGGCCGCGCGCCGCACCCCCGGTGCAGGTTGTGCCGCTGAAGACCAGGTTGCGCGCCTCGACGAGCGGCCCGCCGGCATCGTGCAGATCGGCCGACCGGAATGCC
>Ga0265338_10006485_pt1 | contig 14896 bp, 12 predicted proteins | sample 42126metaG_FD_193579 | JGI IMG/M metagenome (GOLD analysis project Ga0265338, IMG submission 193579) | Rhizosphere microbial communities from Carex aquatilis grown in University of Washington, Seatle, WA, United States - 4-21-26 metaG | ecosystem: Host-associated > Plants > Roots > Rhizosphere... | reverse complement strand
ACGGACGAACAGAAGGCTGTAGAGGCATCATGGCAGGTGGGAAGGCTATATGCACATCTAAACCCATCGCAGAAGAAGATACACGATGCGTTTATGGCGAGCAAGACCAAGAATACGAGATTCGTTGTAAACTGTAGCCGAAAGATTGGTAAAAGTGTGCTGGGCATGTTCATCGCCTCTGAGGTGTGCATACAGAAGCCTAATGCCCTTGTGGCATTCATCGCTCCTACGATAGATGACGTGCAGAAGTATGCGCGGCAACTGGTGGAAGTGGCGTTTGCAACATGTCCAGCAGAGCTGAGGCCAATCCTAAAGAAGACTGAACTCGTGTTTCCAAATGGATCACGAATATTATTCAGAGGTGTGGGTAAGGGGCAGGGGAGTAGCTACAACAACCTACGGTCTTTCGCATTCGACTTGATCGTTCTTGACGAAGCTGGTTTCAGTTCTCATCTGGATGAGATCGTAGATGGGGCATTGATGTCCACTCTCTTACCACGCAGCGGTAATATGCTCATGCTTTCAACGCCGCCTGTCACGCCGGACCATGCATTCCCCGGCTATTGCGAGGCCGCTAAACTCGATGGATCGTATGTTGAACTTACGATACGCGATAGCCATTATCCTGTTGAAGTGCAGGACAAGTTTATCAAAGAACTTGGTGGTATCATGTCCCATAAGGTGCAGCGGGAATACTTCTGCAAGTTCATCGTAGACAAAGACCTTCAACTTTGTCCCGAGTGGGAACTGAAGTATGAACAGGATGTGCCTTTGGATGAGGGCTTCAAGTGGTTCTTCAAATATGAGTTCATGGATCAGGGATGGACAGATAAATCTGTGTGTCTATTTGGGTATGTGCGACACCAGAAGAAGAAACAATCTCAGATAGTCTTCGTGGATGAGATATCCATGCAGGCGCCAGAGCAAACGACCGACCTTCTGGCAGAACGCATTAAGGCGAAAGAGAATGACATCTTCGGCACCTACGAGATAAAGCGGCGCATCGCGGACAATAACACGCCGTCTTTGCTTCAGGACTTTGTTTTGCGGCACCAGCTTTACTTTTACCCCGTGGAGAGTAAAACCTATTTGGATGTTATGGTATCAGATGTACGCGAGCTTGTCCGAGAAGGTAGGATGCTCGTGAGTCCCAAGTGTGTTCAGCTTATCGGTTGTCTACGCAACGGTGTGTGGACAAAGACCAAGAGCGGAGCGCGTGGTAAGGAATTTGATCGTTCAAAGGCCTATGGACACTATGACGGCTTTGCAGCCGCCATGTATGGTGTGCGAAGCGCGGATATGGAGACAAACCCATTGCCGCCCGAGTTTAGGCACAACGAAGAGAATACTTTCATCCCCAAGAAGCTGTTAGAAGGGGATTCCAAGCAGATAGGAGAAATAGTTGCTGCCGGACTGGATGATGCCATGAATCAGGAATTCAATTTTAAAGAACACGATAAGCAATACGATGACTAAGTATTGTGAGATAGTTAAACAAGGTCGGGCTGATGCAGAAGATTTTGAAGATTTTCTGAAGCATGTCAGTGACTGCAAAGACTGTCAGCGTAGAATACAAAGCCAAATCATAACGAATTTTAGACAACGACAGGGAGATAAATAATGGCCAGTGGAAGCATGAACTCGAAGACATTCGGCGGAGAGCCGGATCAGTATTTCGCCACGCTCCCGGTGGATGAATTACTAGCAGAATGTGACCGAAGAAAATGCGACTACGAAGACTATGTTCTCCGCACCGGTAAGCTGACTGTTTGGCGCACGAATTGGGAAATGTGGATGCGTTCCGAGATGAAGATTGGAATACGCTTTGGGGGGGATCGTGGACAATACAAACTTATTGAATCAAATATCTATCGCTCTATCGTTACTGGGTTGGTCAGCACGATTGCAAATCAGCGGCCCTCCTTCCAACCCGAAGCTATCAATGACGATCATAAGTCAATGTCGCAGGATATTATATTCGATTCCGTCAGCAATTATTATCTTAAAGTAAAGCACATGGAAGACGCCTATAAGATGGGGCTGACGTATGGCCTCGTCACCGGCGAAGGTTGGCTGTTCGAGAAGTGGAATGCAGACATCGGCGAGATCGTAGATGTCACAACTGATCCGAATGGTAAGCAAGTCCCAGTTAAAGAAGGTGACGCGCAGTTTGCCGTGCTCGGTCCTATGGATGTCATCCGTGACTATACGCGCATGGATACGAACAACGACTGGTATATCATACGCGAATATCTGAACAAATGGGATTTGATTGCCCAACGCCCAGACCTTACAGATGAACTCAAGGGCTACAGTATGCCCACCACTCTACAGCGTTTTCGGTTCGGACATATCGTGGACGCGCAGACTTCCAATTCTGATCTCATCCCGGTCTACACGTTCATGCACGCGAAGACAGCGGCTTGCCCCAAAGGACGTTTAACACAATATGTTGACTCCGATACTTGGATTCTCGATACTGATCTTCCGTATGACGAGATGCCAGTGTATCCGATGATGCCGGATCAGACTCTCTTCAATAATTTTGGCAGCACGGTTATGACCTCTTTGGTCAAACTGCAGTATGCCTACGACAAGACGTTGAGCGTCATCGTTACCAATCAACAGGCCTTCGCAATACAGAATATCGTCGTGGATGAATCCACTCAGACGAAACCTGAACAAGTGATAGAGGGCCTGAATTTTATAAAGACGAACATGAAGAACGGTGTACCGATGGGGTTGGAGCTTTGCAAGACCCCGGCGGAAGTGTTTAAGTTTCTCGATCTTCTCGAGAGCCAAATGGAGAAACTAAGTGGTCTACCTTCAATTCTACGCGGTCAACCCCCCACGGGAGTTGAGTCAGGGACGGCCATGGCTTTCCTTCAAGCTCAAGCCTTGGTGTTTAATAGTCCTATCCAGCAGGCTTATATTAGCTTTCTCGAACGCTCCGCTACCGGACTTTTCAACATGCTTAAGAGCTTCGCCAATACGAAGCGCATGATTACGATTGCCGGTCAAAGCAAGTCGCCTTATATGGACGAGTTCTCTGGCCAAGACCTTTCCAACATCTCCCGCGTCATCGTATCGGCTGGCAATCCAGCCACGCGGTCAGAAGCTGGAAAGCTGCAGGTTGCTCAGGATCTGCTGGCGAAAGGCCTCATCAAAGACGTTAATCAATACTTTGAAGTGCTGGCGACAGGTGAACTCGATCCGATGACAGAAGGCCCAGAGGCGGAAAACATGCTCATCGTCAAGGAGAACGAGCAACTACGTCGCGCGATGCCGCAAATTGCCGCTCCTTGGGACAATCACGCTAATCACATTCCGCAGCACTTCGTTATTATGATGGATCCCGGTTTGCGTCGGAAGCAGAACGATCCAGTTATGGCTGCTGTTATGCAGCATGTCATGTCACACGCACAGTTTCTATTCCCCGGTATTCAGACGCCCACCGATCCACGTCTAATGGCTCTCATGGGCAATAATGTTCAGGGAATGCCACCACAGGGACCACCGCAGCCAGAACAGTCCACCCCCGGACCAGTGGCGAATCCATTGCCGGCAGGCGCTCCACAGGCGCATCCAGCGGCGCCAGCACATCCGGCTGGACCAGCAGCACCACACGCCCCAGTTTTGCCACGAGCCACACCACCCATAGTTGCCCAAGCGGCAAGCCATATGGGAAATGCAGCGATGCCCAAACAGTAACCAAGGAGAATGATAATGAGTTCAGCGACACCTATTTCTTACAATGTAGTCTATGATACGGATAACGGTTTACGTTACGAATTTGCTTCAGGCTATCTACCCATCACCATCAACGGTAATGGCATTATGCAGCTTACCGGCCTCGTTACAGCCGGTCCCGGTTCAGGAGTTCAAGCCTCTACGATTAATTTATCATCCGCCAATCTTATTGTCGGTAACGGTAGTAATATCGGAGCAAGTGTTGCACTGAGCGGAGACGCTACACTAGCGAATACTGGTGCACTTACTTTAGCCACTGTGAATAGCAACGTCGGGTCTTTTACAAGCGCGAATATAACGGTTGATGCAAAAGGGCGCATAACGGCAGCGGCTAATGGAAGCGGAGGTGGTGCCCCCAACGTCGTTACTTATAGGGATACAGCAAGTACATCTACGACAAGTGCAGCGTATGTTGCAACCACCACAGAGGTCACTATCACGCCTTCCTCCTCTTCGGCTGCGATGGTTATTTCCGTTAGTGGAGTTATACGATCCACGAGCCCTACTAATAGCGGAGTAAACATCTCTTTGTATAGAGACGGCAGTCCTGTCTACCCAGCTATAAACTCTCATACAAGTTTTGGATACATTCCGGGTACTAGTGAATTTCAAATACCGTGTTCATTTGTCGCTTACGATGTCCCCGGAGACACTTCGCCTCATACATATACGGTGATGATCGCAAACGATGACGGGTCCACACCGGTTTTTTGGTACTGTGCAATCGCTCCAGCTGTTATTATAGTTCAAGAAGTTCACTAGGCCAGAGGAGAAATTATGAGTAATATGCAGACAACCCCATTCGTAGACACACAAACTATCGCAACTGCTGCGACTGTTGCTGGTCACTTCGATTATCACATGGAAGGGATTGGTCGCGCTTCCCTGCAACTGAATGCCACTCTTGTTGGCGTTGATACAGACGTTGTTACCCTTCAGATTTCAAATGACGGAGTAAACTTCTCTGGATTCAGCACCGCCAAGACGATCACATTCACGGGTGGTGGAGTAATCAGCGGAATGTTTGAACTGGGAGCGATTGACTATGCCTATCTTCGCGTTTCATGGGCGACTCCTTCAGCAGCTACCGTTACTCTCGTTGGCATTCTCTATGGTATTGACGGGAAGTCCGCGTTCTAGTTTATGACTGAAGAATTGATGGCGGAAGTTATCTCCAGAGAGCTAGTAAAAGAGGGAGTAAATTCCGTGCAGGCATATCGTATTGCCATGAACATCGCAAGATTATTGGAGGCAGTCAATGGTCGATACACCTCCGCAGACAGACACATATAGTACAGCCCTAGACATATTTGATCGAACGCATCCCCTACGTGTGGATGTGGATGAGAATTTAAAGGTTACGATAGAAGGGCCGGTTGGTCCTGTCAGCGGTACAGTCCAGATCGAGGATACTGCTGGTCAGCCCATCACCACAACTAACGGGGCTTTGAATGTCCGTAATCTTACACAACTCGTTCCATTTGTGTTTGATTATATATCTCTTTCGTACACTGGTAATAACCTCACAACAGTGGTCTATAAAACTGGTGGCCCCAGCGGTACAACCGTCGCAACTCTTGCACTGACGTATGATGGTAGCAATAATCTTTTAACAGTGACAAGGTCCTAATGCAGATCGTCTTTAATCCTTTCACTGGAAATTTTGATTATGTGAATCCTTCGTCCTCCGCTTCGGGGGCGAACTTCATATTAAACCCAGATGCTGAAATAGATACTTCAGATTGGAATCTGTACAATAACATTGGTCGTACTGTTCCGGCCAGTTTAATTAATCAAGATCTAACATTTACCTCCACGTTATCGGGTAGTGGCGGAAACGGAGTAGAAATTGAATACATTTATAACGCCTCATATCCAGCGGCTACTCCTAATATTAACGTCATTTCCCCCACTCACGTTCAAGTGCAGTGGAATAATGGACCCACAGTTGCCAGCAACCCCACAGCCACCCAGTTGGCTGCCGCTTGGAACGCCGTACCCGCAGCCGTCGCCATTGCCACCGTCGCCATCACAGGAACCGCCGGACGACTCCAATACATCACCGGAGCCGGATTCCTCGCAAACGGAGGAGACACCGCCCCCACCACAGGAACAGGTGGAACTGCAACAGGTTTAACTTTTACTAGAAGTACGATTAATCCCATTAGCGGCAACGCTAGTTTTCTTTTGACTAAAGATGCGGTTAATCGAGAAGGTGAAGGGGTTAGCACAGATTTTACCATAAACAATATAGATAGAGGCCATCAACTACAGGTATCTTTTTCCTACGACGGATTAGCCGGAATGGCGTTTGGTGCAAACTCAGATATCACTGTTTGGGTTTACGATATTACAAATGCCGTATTAATTCCAATCGTTCCATTGCATACGTTAGTTGGACCCGCTGCAACAATCGTAACCTTTGTTGGGACTTTCGTGGCATCGGCTACAAGCATAGATTATAGACTAATTTTTCATATTAGTACAACTAATACGGCGGCTTGGAATTTCCAACTCGATAACGTTACAGTTACCGATCAGGTAACATCTGTCGTAACGAATGTGCCTTCGTTGGTACTTCTAGATCAACCCGTAAGTGGTGCAGTAACAGATCACATGGTAGTGATGTGGCAGGATGGGGCAACCCGGTGGGTTCCTGCTACGATAGCCGGCGCGGCCCTCCCTGTTTTCGGCGATGACAAGACGCAACTGGGCTTCGCCACAAACATCAGCGGAGGATTTGCCAGTATCTACATACGTGGTGCAATGGACGGATTCAGCTTCGGGCCATTCACGGGATTCGAGCAATATATAGATAATATTGCGGGTGGTATATCACCCCTCCCGTCACCTTTCACTGATATGTATGTGATGGTGGGAATGGCCATCAGTTCGACGGTGTTAAATATTCAGTTTGATACACACGTCGATTTAATCGCCAATGGATCGGGGACGCCGCTAAAGGGTGGTCTTCTTTCAAATAGTGCAGTCAATGATGGGACTGGCGATCAAGTATTGTCAGTAGGAACTGATGGCAATGTTCTTGTCGCTCGGGCAGCTTCAACACTCGGCCTTGCTTGGCTCCCAGCAGTTGTCGCGGCGGCTCCATTCACATATGTGACGGCAACGCGTACTTTAACCGCTGCCACGGCAACAAATTCTGTGGCAGGTTTTCTTTCGGCGGCAGATCATACAACTTTTTCAGCACAGGTCAATGTAACGATAGGAACAGCCAACGGCCTGAGCATCGCAGCAGGGCAAGTCTTATCTCTAGCGGCTGCCACTGACTCTGTAACCGGCGCACTCACTGCCGCGGATCATACGACTTACACTGGATATGCTGCTTCAATCGCTTTAAAAGCTCCACTAGCGAGTCCTGTGTTTACAGGAACACCTTCTCTTCCTACAGGAACGACCGGTGTCACGCAGACAGCTGGTGATAGTACGACGAAGTTGGCTACTACTGCTTTCGTAACAACGGCAGACAATCTCAAGGCTAACTTAGCAAGTCCTACTTTTACCGGTACTCCGACATTACCGACTGGGACCATAGCAGTAACCCAGACGGCGGGCAATAGTACGACAGCTGTAGCCACTACCGCTTTTGTAACGACGGCGAACAATCTAAAAGCAAACGCGGCGAGCCCGGTATTCACGGGAGATGTAAACGTATCAACCGGCAATTTGCTCATCAGTACAATCGGGAAAGGGTTGCAGATAAAAACTGGTACCAACTCTAAGATTGGAACAGTGACTCTAGTAGGTGGTACAGCCACGGTTTTAAATAGCTCTGTTACAGCAAATAGTTTGATTTTCCTGACGGCTCAAACTACGGGAACACTACCCGGAGCATTAAGGATTTCAGCAAAAACAGTAGGGACAAGTTTTGTCATCACTAGCAATGTCGCTACTGACACAAGTAGTGTAGCATGGATGATCGTGGAGAGTATACCGTAATGAAAAAGCATAAAGGAGACGGGGAAATGAAAACACAGTCGGTTGAGAAGGACGGCAACACAAAGGCTACAGAAGTTGTATCTTTGGCCTTCAGAGTAAAACCGCACGGGGACAATCTGTTCTCGGCAGAAATACTGCTTATCAAAGGCAACGAGATAGTTGATAGACGGAATGGTGTGGCCACCACACTCGGCCATGCAATCGGCGCAGCTGACGATCTCATGGATGGTTGGGCATTCAATGAGATTGAACAGAAGCCGGAGCAGTTCTTCAAAGAAGTATTTCTGTAAATCGGGGGAAACATGCAAACAAACGCACCGTTGTACCTGCTAACAGCTGCACTTCTGGCCGTAGCAGTTTATCTGCGAGCTCCATTCGTCGCCGTGGCCATTGTTGCTCTCTGGGGTGTCAATGCTTCCGAAGCCATATTCACGCGCAAGAATCGAGACTCAGATATCATAGACATGCTGGCCACAATGGCACAGCACAAAGCAAAGATGGAAATGTTGACCAAGGATATCACCAACGTGGCAGAACGCGCGAAGGTTATTCTCGGCGACACATATTAAGTCTAAGGGGAAATTAAATGGGAGAACCAACCGCCGCACCAGCCACACCCGCTGCACCTACCGCCGCATCTAGCGACGCAAGCAAAGCACCCGCCACTGCGTCTAAAGCCGATACCGCACCTGCACCGAAGGCTGCTGCTGCGCCAGCTGTCAAAGTAGATGAAAATGGTGTTGCCACAGATGCACCAAAGAAAATCTACAAGCTCAACGTCAATGGCAAAGAAGTCGAGTATGATGCCTCTGATGAAGGGAAATTGAAAGCTGACCTCCAAAAAGTTTTTGGAATCGAGGAAAAAGCTCGCACATCCGCTCAAAAGGTGGATATGGCGGACAAGCTCCTCAGCATGATGCAGACAGATCCTCGTGGGTTTGAGAAGCAGTGCAAGCTCGCCGGACTTGATCCTACGAAGCTCGCCACGGACATCCTGTACAACCAGATCAGACTGCAGAACATGACCCCGGAACAAAGGGAACTGGAAGAGTACAAAGAACGCGAAGCCGAAGCCAACGCCCTCAAGAAAGAACAGGAGGAGCAGGCCAAGGTGACGGAAGCCAATAAAAAGACGCAGGAATGGGCACAGAAGTTTGAGAAAGAATGTGAGGCTGCTTTGAAGGCCAACACCATTCCTAAGACGCGTCTCTCGTTGGCCCTTATCGCACAGTATGTTGATGCGGGTCTTGCCAACAAGCAAGAACTTAGCGTTGAACAGGTATTACCGTATGTCGTTCGGGACTTGAAAGAAATTCATCTATCCACGATGGGGAAATTGGAGGGTGATGAACTTCTTGATTACCTCGGTGAAAATCTGTCGAATAAAGTCGCAAAGGCTCGCGTGGACCGCTATAAACGCACCACGTCAAATCAGCCTCCCGCGAATCCGGGCAACAAACAAACGCCTTCCGGCAAACAGGAAGATATTTCCAAGCTGAAAGGAAAAGCGTATTGGGCTGCCCTTCGCCGCCAGAAGTCAGAAGCAGGTATTGGGCTTCACCCGGGCGCACCCGGCAATCCGTAATGTTCTATATAGGGGACTTTCGTCGAGCCTTATTTATCGCTGGGAGCTGTAAATGGAACAGCTGGGTAAGGGATTTCACGGCTCATATCGAAGGAAGTTGGTTAATCCGCAGCGAACGGTAAGAATTTGGGGAAATAAACTCAAGGAGCTATAAACATGTCAGATGGACCTCAGCCATATCCGATTAGATGGGATGGTGGCACAGAAAGTATTCAGTATCCGCAGAATGGCCAGTGGTATAGCATTCCGAATGGTGGTTTCCCGAGTGGCGTTCCTACTCCGGGTTTTACAACCACGCAGCGGGATGCAATGGTTTCACCGGCAGCTGGATTGCTGATTCTAAACACAACGACCAATAAGCTCAACTTCTACGGAACTGATGCTGCTTGGCATGCTGTGACCAGCGCATAAGAACAATTCGCGGGTGGGGGGTAGGTATCCCAGCAGCCTCATAAGCTGCCTTTAAGTTGGTTCAATTCCATCACTCCGCAACCATTTGTTTCAGTGGGCACGTAGCTCAATTAGGAGAGCGCCGAGCTTGCACCTCGGAGGTAGCAGGGGCAGAACCTGTCGAGTCCACTGAAACAATACTATTTATCTGCATCCTTGATTCACGCAGGGGACCAGATCAAGCAGAGCGTGAAGATGACGACCATCGTATCCCGAGAAGAAGTGCAACAGCGGACGCTAATCCCTATCCAACCTTGCAACGATTCCTTGATATAAGGCGATCATAGATGTAAAGGAAAATCAAATGAGTGACGTAGACCTCTCAGCCCTTAACGGGGACTTCAAGCAAGCATATCAGGACAAAATCAAAGACCTCGTTCCCAACTACGCGTATATTCTCAAGAATACGACCGTGGAAAAAGGAATGAAACAGCTCGGAGACAAGTTCAACGCTCCAGTGAAGGTCCAGTCTGGTCAGGGATACACGTACAACACCGATGGCTCCGCCTTCGCGTTGAACGCAGCTATCAGCCTCCAGATGGAAAATGCGCTCGTACCGGCATTCAGCCTCATCCGCCGCGACAACATTTCTTACACCGCGATCTCACGATCTGCTGGTAAGAATAGCTTCGGCAAAGCCGTTGACATCACGCTCAACGACATGACAGAAGGCGCAGGCTTCCGCTTAGAGAACACGTACCTTCACGGGACGCGTGGAATCGGCGTTACCTCCGCAACGACCGCTGTATCCGCAACGCAGACGACTGTTCAGCTGACCCCAGCTTCTTGGGCAACCGGCATTTGGGCCTCCTCAATCGGCGCCCAGATTCAGTTCTACGTCGTGGCTGGTGGCGCATTGGTTTCTTCAGGCGCAGACTCTGTGTTCCAAGTTGTTGGTATGAACTTCACGAGCTATACTCTCACCGTGAATGGTACCACGACTGGTAGCACGGCTCTCGTCGCTGCAACCGCAACGCCCCTGAATGTCGCTTTCAACGGCGCATTCGGTGCAACGTTCGCACTCCCCATCGAAGGCGTGGGTCTTATCACCATCGCTTCCAACATGGGCGTGCTGTTCAGCATCAACTCCGTGACTTGGCCGCTCTGGCAGGGTAACATTTACGATGCCGGTAACGCGCCGTTGTCCTTCGGAAAACTCCAGAAAGCGATCACGCTCCCCGGCGACAAGGGACTGATGGGCGAGGAATGCACTGTCTTGGTGCCCCTTACCTCCTTCAGCGACCTTCTCACCGAACAAGCGGCTGCACGACGCTACGGAGACGTTAAGAGCAAGAAATTCGACAATGGTTGTGACGCGCTGGAGTTCTATTCTCCTTCCGGCACGATGACCATCGTCCCGCACCCGCTGATGAAGCGCGGTGAGGCGTTGCTCTACCCGACCGACAGCATCACGCGTATTGGTAGCAGCGAATTGACATTCCAGTTGCCGGGTACCTCGACCGATAGTTATCTCCAAGTTCCTTTGGGTGACTTCGCCGGGTATCAGGTCCGCATCTGGGCTGACAATACGATCTTTGCTGAGACACCGTCGCATATGTGCCTCATCAATAACATCGTTCCTCGCTCGTAAGCTGTTGCGGACGAGAGGTTCCCTCTCGGCTGCCTGTCTCAATCTCTTGGCCCTGCCTCCCCGACGGGGCCAAGAATGTTGGGATACACAAGCTACAAGTCGCGCCGCGCTTGCTCAGAAACAAGGGGCGCAAACATCTGAACTAAAGGAGCCTTAAATGTCAATCAATGAGTTCATCGTCTACACCGTCGATACTTGCGCGATGGTAGCTGACCAGCTGCACCCAGAACCGAATGCGTCTTCTCCTGATTCTGTTGACCGCATTAGCCGTTATTTTGAAGGACTTGCTCAAGGCGCATTCTACTACGACATCGTCTCAGTCGAATTAGGTATGTCTGAAGCGAAATCGAACATCACGTTCGCGTTGGTTGCCGCCGGCGATACTGTCACTGTTGGCGATCAGGTTTATACTGGTTCAAATAGTCCGACTGGTACGAATCAGTTTCAAACGAATGTCACGCCATCTGCTGCTGCTGATAAAGTTGCGGCTGCCTCATTGGCTGCGGTTATGACGCTGAATACGACTACGAATCAGATCGTTACGGCTTCCAATGTCCCCGGTACGTCAGTCGTTAATCTGGTTGTTGACTATCCCGGTACTCTCGGCAACTTCTTGCCGGTCAGTATTTCGGCACATGGTATTGTCGCACAGCCGATTACTCCTACCCCTAATGCCATTCTCAAAACGGCATCTACCTATGCAGCTTTAGGTGACACAGCGGTTACGAACACTGGAAATACGGTTCTACACGGCGACTTGGGTATTTCCCCCGGTAGCTCGATCACTGGTTTTCCTCCGGGCGTGTACACTGGTAGTCTTCATCAAACCGATGCAGCTGCGGCTCAGGCTCATACAGATGCGACGGCAGCGGCAGCCACCCTTCAAGCAACCGGGCCGGGTACGGACATTTCCTCGACCGATCTCGGCGGCGCGACCTTAACGCCGGGGACTTACTCAGCCGCGGCCGCAGGAACATGGGTTGCTGGTGCATTGACACTCAATGGCGCAGGAACGTATATTCTGCTCTTTGGAACGTCTCTCACCCTTCCCGCGAATGCTTCGATCGTACTCGCTGGTGGAGCTACGGCAGATAATGTGTACTTCGTCACCGGAACCACATTCACGTTTGGTGCCACGAATACGACTTTCGGTAATGTTCTTGCCGGAACGTCTATTACCACGGCATCTGCGACGAGTCACACTGGTCGTCTCTTGACATACGGTCCTTCGGGCACGGCTATCACCTTCCCGAGCGCGGCCACGATCAATAGTCCGACTGGAAATGCCCCGGCAATCGGTGGCGGAGCAAACGGTAGCTGCTTACCGCGTGTGAACTTAGACTAACCAAGGAGATTGACTAAAATGGATCATTTCGATGAGAAGAGGGGCATGGTCAAGCAACTTCTTGACATGCTTAAGAAACACGCTTCAGATGAGGTAAGTAATGGCCTCAAACACCCAGAAGGTGAAGGAGACATGCATGGTATTCAGGCCGAGAAGGTAGAAGTCCTTCCAGAACATAAGATGGATGAGTCTACCCCCGAGCATGATGTTGTTACGCATGACATGCACACCGGCGGAGTTGTGGATAAGGTAAGTCCTATCACACCTCTTACAATGCCATCCAAACAAGGGAACCCGGACATGAAAGCTTCCGCAGAAGAAGAGTCTAACGAGCCGCTTATGACTCGTGAGGCCGCTACTACGGAAGAACGCGGAGAACCGGAGGGTACCAAGTATCCCGAGGCCGCGAGCGAACCGTCGTCCATGTTCCAGAGCTTCCTTAGCAGAAAGAAAAAGAAGTAAGTTTTGTAGAGGCAGACCGTTTGAGGTCATCGGAATAAAAACCTCACGAATTTCACAGGAGAACTATCTTGAGCGAAATAATCACGTTCCCTTTACCAGATGGGGCCAACTATGTCATCCCAGACGTCGGCGATGAAAATTGGGGCCAGAATGTCACAGATTTTTTAGTTGCCATTCCCGCAGGAGTTCTTCCTCGCAGCGGCACATTTACCCTTACCGGTGATGTTTCATTCGGTCCTACCTTCGGTCTAGTAAGCAACTACTTCAAATCATTTACCCTTAGTCCGGCTTCTGCCGGCTTTATTCGCTTGTCCAAAACCGATGCTATTGAATGGCGAAATAATGCAAACTCCGCTGATCTTCCTCTCGCCATCAACGGTTCTGATCAGCTTACGTTTAATGGCACCCCTCTCATATCGACTACAGGAAATCTCACTGATACTGGTACAGATGGAATTGTGGTCACGGGTGGCACGGGCGCCCTTATCTCTAGCGCATCTCTAGCCCAGCATGTTGCTGATGCCAGCCATAATGGATATCTTGCCGCTGCTGACTGGTCTACATTTAACGGCAAGCAGGCTGCTCTCACTTTCGGGAATTTAACCGATGCCGGAACTGACGGGATTGTTGTCACAAACGGAACGGGGGCGGTTATCGGCTCTGGAACGTCGATTGCTCAGCACGTTGCTGACACCACTCATAGTGGCTATCTATCTTCAACAGACTGGAATACATTTAATGGAAAAGGTGCGGGAACTGTTTCTTCTGTCGCGCTGACAGTGCCGGCTTTTCTAAGTGTTTCCGGTTCACCGATTACCTCGTCTGGTACACTTGCTATTTCTTTGTCGGGGACTGCTATACCTGTAGCGAATGGAGGAACGGGCGTCACTTCGCTTGGAAATCTGACAGATGCGGGTACCGATGGTATTACGATTACAAGTGGAACTGGTGCTGTTATTCATAATACCTCTATCTCTCAGCATGTAGCGGATTCTACCCACAATGGCTATTTGAGTAGCACTGATTGGAGTACATTCAACAGTGCAGCTGGTGGTGGAATCACCAGTTTAACTGGGGATGTCACGGGGACAGGACCGGGTGCAACCGCAACGACCCTCGCTACTGTAAACGGAAATGTCGGTTCTTTCGTCAATGCGAATATCACAGTTAATGCCAAAGGTCTTATAACGGCTGCCTCAAGTGGTACTGCTTCGGGTACTGTCAATGTTGGTACTGCTGGAAACTTTTCGTACTATGCAACTTCCGCAGCTGCTGTGTCGGATTCGGGGATTAGTATAACCGCTCCTACATTCTCTGGCCGGATAACCGGGAATACGATTGGATTAACTGCTATGACCAATCAATTTTCATTTACGAATGCGGGCGGCGGAAATCAAATTCGCACAATGAGTGTTACGGGTACGACAACTATCGGAGAAGTGATAACCTTCCCAGATATCGGTGTCAGTACAACAGTTGCCTATCTGGAAGGAGCGCAGACATTTACTGGAACAAAGACTTTCAGTGGCGGAGCCGGTGCCATCACTATGTCCGGCTCTACTATTGCAATGGGCTCCAACAAGATCACCGGTCTTGCCAATGGTACAGCTGCCGCAGATGCGGTAGCATTCAGTCAAATTCTCGGCTTTAGAATATTACAGGTTGTATCAGCCTCGACCTCCACGACTACAACGTCTACGAGTACCACATACGCGGACGCAACAAATCTAACGGTCACGATTACACCTACACTTGC
>Ga0265338_10006484_pt1 | contig 14897 bp, 12 predicted proteins | sample 42126metaG_FD_193579 | JGI IMG/M metagenome (GOLD analysis project Ga0265338, IMG submission 193579) | Rhizosphere microbial communities from Carex aquatilis grown in University of Washington, Seatle, WA, United States - 4-21-26 metaG | ecosystem: Host-associated > Plants > Roots > Rhizosphere... | reverse complement strand
CGCCCGATGATCCGCGCTATACCTTGCGGCGAGTCTGGCTGACGAAAGAAGAAGAAGAGGGTTACTACTATGGATTCGCCAATGAGGGGTTGTGGCCGCTGTGCCACATTGCTCATACACGCCCTCTATTCCGCGCCAGCGATTGGCAGCATTACCAGGAAGTGAACCGGAAGTTCGCGGACGCGCTGCTGGAAGAGATGGAGAACGTCAGCCGGCCCGTGGTATTAGTGCAGGACTATCACTTTGCGCTGTTGCCCAGAATGATCAAGCAGAGCCGGCCGGACGCGCGGGTGGCGATCTTCTGGCACATCCCATGGCCGAATCCGGAGGCGTTCGGAATTTGCCCGTGGCAGCGCGAGCTGGTCGACGGACTGTTGGGCGCGGACCTTCTCGGATTCCACATTCAATCGCACTGCACGAACTTCCTGCAGACGGTTGACCGCATCGTGGAGTCGCGCATCGATTGGGAGCACTTCTCGGTGCAACGCCTGGATCATAGAACCGCGGTGCGGCCGTTTCCGATCAGTGTGGAGTTCATCGATAAGCCGGTGGAAACGCCGCGTGAGTCGGCGTACGAGGAACGAGCGACACTGCTGAAAGGACTCGGCGTCGAAGCTGCCCTCATGGGCGTGGGCGTCGATCGCATGGATTACACGAAGGGGATTCTGGAAAGGTTTCTGGCAGTGGAGCGCTTTCTGGAGAAATATCCGCGGTACCAGGGAGTGTTCACCTTCGTGCAGATTGGCGCGCCGAGTCGAACCCACATCAAGCGCTATCACGACCTGCAGGCCGAGATCGAGGCCGAAGTTGACCGGATTAACTGGCGATTCCAGGCGGATCAGTGGAAGCCGATTGTATTGCTGAACCGGCAGCACAGTCATAGCGAGATCGAACCCTATTACCGTGCTGCCGACTTGTGTCTGGTGACATCTTTGCATGACGGCATGAACCTGGTGGCCAAGGAATTTGTGGCAACACGGCACGATGAACGTGGAGTGCTCATTCTCAGTTGCTTCACCGGCGCAGCCCGCGAACTGCGCGATGCATTGCAAGTCAACCCTTACGACATCGATCAAACGGCGGAGGCGATTCGCGCGGCGCTCGAGATGCAGCCCGACGAAAAGCAAATACGAATGCAGCGCATGCGGAAGCTGGTGCGTGAGCACAATGTGTATCGATGGGCAGGCAGTCTCATTGGAGACCTTTGCGAAGTGCGCCTGGATTTTGCCGAAGGAGGCGAGAGATTCCGGGCGGGCGCTTCGGCGGGATAGAAGGGAAGGAGATGACGGACGAGAAAGTCGGAGAATTCCTGAGGGCAGTAGCGAAAGCACCATCGTCCGTGCTGCTGCTCGACTACGACGGAACCCTGGCGCCGTTTTTGGTGCACCGGCACCTCGCCGTTCCTTACCCGGGGTTAGGGAAGCTACTGCAGGGGATTATTGATGCGGGCCGAACGCGTCTGGTGATCGTGACGGGACGAGATGCTCGTGAGATAGGGCCGCTGCTTCGTTTGCAACCGCCACCGGAAGTATGGGGAGCTCACGGGCTGCAACGTCTGCGACCGGGTGGAAATTGCGAGATGCCTGAGATCCCACTGAGCGTCGCCCAGACGCTGGATGATGCGAAGCGCTGGCTCGCGTATCAGGGATTACACGAAATGGGCGAGACCAAGCCGGGAAGCATCGCGGTCCACTGGCGAGGGTTGGAAGAGGCCGACGCGTCGCAGCTTCGAGGAAGAATTTTGCTGGGCTGGTTTCCGATTGCGCAGCGAGCGTCCCTGAAGTTGCTGGAGTTCGACGGCGGCGTCGAGATGCGCATGCCCGACCTGGATAAGGGTGATGCGGTGCGTATTATTCTCAAAGAGGTCGGCGCAGGAGTGCCGGTCGCCTACCTGGGCGATGATGCTACCGATGAGCACGCCTTTCAGGCGCTTGGTCATGCCGGCTTGACGGTGCTGGTACGACCGAAGCAACGCAGAACATCCGCGCAGGTGTGGCTGAAACCCCCGGAAGAGCTCATGGAGTTTCTGACGCGCTGGCTGGAGGCAACGCAGACAACCCCGCTGACCCAGAGTGCCGCTTATTCGTAAGCGGCAAACGCAGGCTCACCGGCGACTTGCGTGATGCGGAAGGCCAAGATTCGCGTGCAACAGGGACCCGATCTGGAGGATTGCAAGGTCTCGCTGCAGCCTACCAGCGCGGTTCGCGTGGTTGACGTGCGTGGCCCTGGTAGTCGTCGCGTCCGCGTCCGCCGCCACCACCACTCCCACTGCCGCCGAAGCGCTGGCCGCCACTCTTCGGGCGGTCGGTTTTGGGTTGAGCCTCGTTAATCTTCAGCGCGCGTCCGCCGAGGTCGGATCCGTTTAGCGCCGCAATGGCTTTATCCGCTTCACCAGCATTGGTCATCTCCACGAAGGCGAAGCCGCGGGCACGGCCGGTTTCGCGATCGGTGACGATGCTGACTTTTTCGACGGCTCCATGAGCTTCGAAAACTCCGCGCAGCTCGGACTCGGTGGTGCTGTGGGGCAAGTTGCCAACGTAAATGTTCTTCATTGCATTTCCTCTTTCAATATCAGCTAAAGGTGCGGAAGGCGGCAGTACGTTTCAGTTCACGCGCTCTAAGCAGTCGCGTCGCAGTCATCCGTGGTTTACGCCGGCACCGTCTTCGGCTTTGAGCCGGAAGGAGTGGGCGCGGGTTTGGGTTGCTCGGTCATGTTCTTCAGGAGTTCGCGGTTCCGCTGGCGCTGTGCGATCCTCTGCTTCCGAACGCGATTGAATCTGGATTTGTCGCCGTTAATTCCGGACATAATTCGCTCCTGTCGATTCGGGCTGGTTGATGAATGTTCGCTCTATTGAGACCACTCCTGGTGGGACTGCACGGGACCACGATTCGAGGCGAACGTCACGGAGTTGATCAAAGATATGATTCTCTGGAATGAATAGGCGCGCTCTGCCGGAGCGCAGAGTGAATGGTCCAGGAACACGGATGAATCCAAAGAAGGCGCCTCTCGATCTCTCAATCGCGAAGGCGCAAGGTGTGCCGTATCTTCGAGGTTAAGTAGGTTCAGTATACGCTGTTTCGGGTCGCCCCGGGCGTCGGCGTCGATCGGCGGCAGGCGGCGGATGCCTCCACATCGTTCCTTAGTTCTTTATTCTTTTTGGCGGGCTTCTGCCTCACCGAGCCAGCCACGCCGCAGTTTCTCTGCTGGGATATTGGACAGGTAGGGTTTGATGTCGAGAATCGGCGTGCCATCGAGCATGTCGACGCCGCGCACGTGCAGGCGCGAGCCATCCCGACGAAGCAGCTCGACGATCGTCAAGGCAATAGGGTTGGGACGTCGTGGAGACCGAGTTGCAAAAACGCCGTGCGGACGATTGTCGATCGGAGGTGTGGCCACCAAGTCGAATCCTTCAGAACGATCAAAGGCCCAAAGAATGATCAGATGAGAGAAGCCCTCAACGTCGGTCAGGCCTGCCTCAAATTCCGGAAGAAGTTCGATCTCACCCTCGGCTTCGTGCTTCGCTCCCAAGCCTTTGGGTATCTCCTTCGTATTCGTATAGGGAGTTCTCGCGTGTCCGATGGGTTGTGGTGAAAACATGATTTTGATAGTCCAATCCGTATGTGCGCCAACTCCGCACATCTTTTTATAACACCAAGCGGGCGAGCCATCTGACCCGCTGGTGGTCCGAGCACCAGGAAATTTGAATTCTACAACTCGATGGAAATCTTTACGCGCGATTGACAAAAGTCTAGATTGCAAAGTGCAACTTCGCCGAAGAACTGTCGCATCACAGGAAGCAAAACAAGTTGCTGTGACGTGAGTTCTCGTAGCGCGTACCCGGGGACACCTCCCGATTCAGGCGAGGTGCGGGCGGTACGCCGTCGGAAAACTCCGCGAAAAATGGCCCTGGACCGCGAATCCATTTCGATGGGTCGAGCGATTGGGGCTGATCCTGCATTGAAAGCTACAACTCAAGGAGCAATTCATCTATGCGGCGAACAAGCATCTTTCTAGGCAGTATCTTCTTCTTGTTGGCGCTGGCTGCGACCGCCCAGGAGAACCGGTCAGAGATCAGTTTGCAGGGCACAGGCTTCCTGACCAAAGACACCAGCGGCAATGGTGCAACGTACGGCACCACCGAGAGCGGCGGCGTGCTGGGAACCTACCGCTTTCACTTGAATCGCTGGCTATCAGCGGAGGGCGCTTATGGCTTCGATCTGAACACGCAGAAGTATTCGCTGGCGTCCAGTCCGTTCCGAATTCAGTCGGGCATCCATCAGGCAACGGGAAGCCTGGTTGTAAATCTGCCGTCTCGTGCCCGGTCGCGGTTCAATCCTTACTTCTTAGTTGGCGGGGGCGCGTTGGTGTTCCAGCCAACCGGGAATCAAACCGATTCTGTATCAGGGGCACAGACGCAAGCGAAGGGCGCGTTCGTCTACGGTGGTGGTGTCAACTACGCCATTATGAAGAGGCTGTCACTTCGAGTGGAGTACCGAGGCTATGTCTACAACACTCCGGACTTCGGGTTTACAGCCTTCCGCACCAATACTATGACCCACACGGCTCAGCCCTCGGTGGGACTCGCGTTTCGGTTCTAGGTGTTGCGACCAAGCAAGAGCGGTGCCTGGATCCGGCACCGCTCTTGACTTCAGGTGGATGTACCTTAGCGCTATTCACTCATCTTTCTTTTCGGGCTCTTTGGGCAGCGGCTTCTCGATCGGCTTGCGGGGCAGCATCTGGTCGCGCATAGCTGCATCGTAGACGAAACTCGCAACGATGACCGAAATCTGTTTCAGATCATCGGGCTGCAGGCGGTCGTAGACGTCCATGTTGGAGTGGTGGGTGCGGGTTTCATATTCGATGGGGTCCTGGATGAATTGAAATCCCGGGATGCCCACCGCGTCGAAGGAGAGATGGTCGGTACCGCCGGTATTCCGCATCGTCAGCGTCGTCATGCCGAGGTCTTTGAAGGGTTTCATCCACGCCTCGAAGATAGGAGCGACGGCCGCGTTTTCCTGGAGGTGAACGCCACGAATCTTGCCGGTACCGTTATCCACGTTGAAGTATGCGGAGACTTTCGCTTGCTCAGGCTTCACTGTCACGGGGCCAGCCTCGCGTCGCAAAAGAGTGGGCATGCCTTTCATGTTGGGGTCGTCCATGGGCGGGCGTGAACCGAAATGCTGTTCGACGTATCCCTGGGAACCGAGCAACCCCTGTTCTTCGCCGCTCCACAGGCCGATGCGGATGGTGCGGCGAGGCTTGATGTCGAGAGCTTTCAGGATGCGGACCGCTTCCATCATGACGACGCTGCCAGCGCCGTTGTCGGTTGCGCCCGTTCCGGCGTGCCAGGAATCGAGATGCGCGCCCAGCATGACGACTTCGTCTTTCTTGTCAGTGCCGGGAATTTCTGCGATGGTGTCGTACTGCATAGGATCATCATCGTAAAAAGTGTTGGTGACGTTGAGTTCGAGCGTGACATCTTTCTTTTGCTGCAGAAGCCGGGCGATGCGGGTCCAGTGCTCGGCGGCCATGGTCAGCTGAGGAATCGTTGTGGTTTCGCCTGTCTTGTAGGATCCGCCAGACTGAACGAATACCGTGCCGCCGCCCGCGGTGCCGCGGCTGTGTTCGATGACGGCGAGAACTTTTTCCTGCGCGAGAAACTCGTTCAGTTCCTTGATGAACTGCTGGCGCTTGAGAAATGCCGCCATGCGAAACGGAGAGCGCTCCCCTGGAATCTCGTATTCGGCGGATTTGGCCAGGTCATCGTCGCTGAGACGTTTGTACAGAGCCTCCGTGATGGGCTTGACCTCCGCATCAGGACCCATGATTACGATCATCCCGGCAAGCTTGCCGTGATACTTGTCGAAGTCTTTCTTGTCTTCAATATTGACTCGAATGCACTTGCCGGTGACCACGCCGTTCGTGCCGGGCGTCCAGGCTTTGGCGTAGACGAGCAAGGGAACGATGTCCGGTGAAGTCATGCGTGCGTTGACATACTGGTTGGCCCATCCGCGGCCAAACGGACCCCACGACTCGAGGTGAGAATTGCTCAGGCCCATGGCGGTGAACTGGTCGCGGGTCCACTCATTGGCGCGCTTCATGTTCGGAGAACCGGTGAGGCGTTCGCCGATCGAATCCATCAGGCCCGACGCCAGATCCATGACCTTGGAGTTGTGGAAGCCTTCGTATCGAATGCGCGAGATGGCTTCGAGATCAACTTTCTCCTGCGACCACATTGCGGGAACGAACAGCAGAATCAAGACGAGAGAACAGGCGCAGCGTGGGAACCTCTTCATGGTGGGGTGCTCTCCTGAGTGAGAATCAATCGGGGATTATACAGCCGGAGATACGATGCGGAGGACGAACGCTATAAGTCGCATCGATCTAATTTGTAAAGAAATGTATCTTTCGGAAGGAATCAAACGGCGCCGCTGCTTCTAGAAAGTCCTGTCAGTGCTGCCCGCCGCCGCGGTTCGCCTTGTCAACAGGCTGGGTGGTCGGCACCGTGCGTTTCTCATCCGAATCCACCGAGAACAGCATGTAGTGATCAAAACTGTGGCGCCGGTAGTAGCGGTGCTTGCGGAAATCGAAATAGATCTCTGCCGTCTTGGGCAGCCACAGCGACGTGTTTTTCTTAGCAAAGGGCACTGGCCCGTATTCCACGACCTGATGCTCACTCAGAAGCTGGATCTCAGGCATGGGGCTGACCATTTCGGCTTCGATACGCACAATCTGGAATTTGTCGGCGATGATCCAGGCTCGCCCCTTCAGCTTCACGGGATGCTGCCGATTCCCCACCTTGTAGCTGTGCATGTGGTTGGGCCGGTCATCGCGCTGGTGAAAGTCGACAAGCCAACTCGCCTGCCCGCGCCAATCTCCGAGACCTTCGCACGTCATCTCGAAGTTGTCGCGCATGTGGGGGTGGAAGACTAAGGCTAGAGCGGCAAACCCGGTGCTGGCGATGTTGTCAGGATAGCCGGAGAGAGAGAGCTTGTCCGCCCGATACTCATCCACGGAAAGGAATCCCGGTTGCAGCTCGGAAATTGAGGCGACATAGTTGAACTTTCGCGTTTCAGTCCGGATGGGAGTGCCATACTCGTCGAGCGCCTGATGGGTTAGATCTTCAACCGCGGCAAAGCGAGTTACATCCTGAACTAACTCTTCCACGCGCTTGCCGGATTCCTCAATAACCTGGGAGGCCGGGCAAGTGACGCCGGGCGCAAGCGAGAGCTTCACGTCGTCGATGCCGGGCGGTTGCCAGGATTTTACCGAGAGGCGCATCGCCGGCAGCGCCAACAAGGGGTCGACGCCTGATAGCGTGACGCCCTTCGGACGTGTATCTGCTGCCGGTTCAGGGCTTGTGGCGCGGCTCTCGAGTTCGGCGATCAGGTCGCGAACCTGGCCGGCGATGGGGTGGCGCGGGGACTCATTCAAGAAGGTGTTCAAGGCTTCGATGCCTTCCTGATGACGCCCCAGATTCACCAGTGCCTCGCCAAGAACGAGTTCGGCGGGAGCCGCATCGCGCTTGCCTGCTGTGATGGCGACCTGAGCTTCGTCGCGCGCCTTCTCGTAATTCTTCTCATGCAGGTAGGTGTCGGCGAGCAAGTTGTGCGGCAACCAGTTGCTCGCGTCGGCCAGCACAGCCTTCTCCAGGGCCGATCGTGCGGCCGGATAGTCTTTCAATTCCAGGCCGGTCCTGCCCAGAAGGGTGAGGGCCTGGGCATTGCGCGGGTTGAGATTCGCGGACGTGTTCAGGTATGTTGCGGCGCGTGCGAAATCTTTCTTCTCGAAACACAGGTAGCCCAGCAGGAAGTTTACTTCGGGGCTGGAGGGATCGGTTCTGTAGGCATTCTCCAGTTGCTTCTGCGCATAAGTGAAGTCTCTCGACTTAAGCGCCGAGATGGCGTTCTTGGCTTGTTTCCGGACCTTCGCCGACAGAACCGGGTCTACGACGTCAAGGTTGACGGCCGCAGGATCGCGGTGCAGCAGGACTTCGATTTCTTCCTGGACAATGGTCGGAACCACTTGCAGCTCTTTGTGAGTGCTCAGGTAGCCTACGGCACTTACTTCTACGTCGTAATTTCCCCACGGAACATTGGTAAAGACTCCCTGCACGGTTCCCTCAGTGGTCTTCCACGTGGCGGTCTGATTCGAAAGGTCCACCAGTTTCAAGACCGCCTGACGGTCGAGATGAGCGCCTTTATGTTCGGAATACACATTGAAGATGAGCACTCCGGTGCCCGGGGCCGTGGCGTAGGAACCGGCGGTCGCAATCCGATCTCGCAAGGAACCCTGGCCGTTCAGCATATCCCCCGGCGATTGAGCGGTTAAGGTGGGCAGGAGCAGGCAAGCGGAGCAAAACGAAACACAGAGAATCCGCGCCGAACAGCGCATCAGATTGGCGGAGGCACGGACCATAAAGAAAAACAACTGAGCAGGGTGGCATAGCTCCTGACCGGGGTCAAGCTCGCGAATAGCCGCTGGAACCGGCTCTGGGCGCGGCTTTTGGAGGATGGTCACGATCTGTGGTCGATGTTTCCCTCAGGAATGGCCGGCTTGTCCGCCGGCTTGCTGGTGGGGGCTTTTCGCTTTTCTTCGGAGTCCACTGAAAAGAGCATGTAGTTGTCGAAACTGTGGCGCCGGTAGAAGCGGTGCTTGCGGAAATCGACGTAAATTTCTGCGGTCTTTGGCAGCCACAGCGTCGTGTTCTTTTTCTCGAATGGGATCGGTCCGTATTCCACGACCTGATGCTCACTGAGCAGCAGGATTTCTGGCATGGGGCTGACCATCTCCGCTTCGATGCGAACGATCTGGAACTTATCGGCGGTGATCCACGCTCTGCCCTTAAGTTTGACCGGATAGATCTGCTCTCCGACCTTGTAGCTGTGCATGGAGTTGGGACGGTCGTCGCGCTGGCGGAAGTGCACAAGCCAGGTCGCCTGTCCCTGCCAGTCGCCGAGACCCTCGCAGGTCAGGTCGAAGTTGTCGCGCACATGAGGATGGAAGACGAATGCGAGTCCGGCGAAACCCGTGCTGGCAAGGTGGCCGGGATAATCCGCCAGCGTTAGTTTTTCAGCGCGGTACTCGTCGACCGCCACAAACCCCGGTTCCGGCTCCGAGATCGACGCCACGTAGTTATATTTTCGGGTTTCGGTTCGAAGCGGATTGCCAAATTCGTCGACGGGCTGGTGAAACAAGTCCTCGATGGCGGAGAAGCGCGTGACGTCCTGCATCAGCTCCTGCACGCGCCGGCCAGACTCTTCAATCACTCTCTCCGATGGGCACGCGACGCCGGGTGCCAGAGCCAGCTTGACGTCATCGATGCTCGCGGGCTGCCAGGGCTTCACCGAAAATTCAGGTACTGGCAGGGCCCGCAAATTGTCGATGCCGGAGAGCTCCGCTTCCATCTTCTGGGTGCTCCCGGGTGACGCGGCGCCGGAGTCGTTCTGCTGGATCTCCGCGATCAGGTTGCGGACCTGCTTCTCCATCGGATGCTGCGGCGATTGCCGCAGAAAACTGTTCAGCGCATCAATCCCATCTTGATTTTTGCCCAAGCCCACGAGGGCTTGGCCGAGAACGAGTTCAGCCGAAGCTGCGCCGCTCTTGCCTTTCTCGATTGCAACGTTCGCCTCGTCGCGCGCCTTGTCGTAGTTCTTTTCGTGCAGGTATGCGTCCGCTAGCAAGTTGTGGGGGAGCCAATTCTCTGCGTCTGCCAGGATTGCCCGCTCAAGCGCCGACCTCGCCGCAGGGTAGTCTTTTCTTTCCAATCCAGCCCTGCCGAGCAGAGTAAGAGCCTGGGAGTGGTGTGGGTTCAGATTCGTCGCGGTGCTGAGGTAGGTGCCGGCCTGGGCAAAGTCTTTCTTCTGGAAATACAAATAGCCGAGAAGGAAATTCAGGTCTGCGCTGGTGGGCGCCAATTTGTAAGCCTCACCAAGCCGCTTCTCGGCATCTTTCAGTTTTGCCGATTTCAACGCCGCAACCGCGCGCTTGGTTTCCTTTCGCGCTTTCGGCGACATAACGGCGTCCGCCACGTCGAGATTGATGGCCGCCGGATCCATTTGCAGCACGATATCGATTTGTACCGGGCCGAAGGAATTCGCGACCTGCAAGTCTTTATGAGCGCTGATGTAACCTACGGCGCTCACTTCAACGCCGTAGCTGCCATACGGAATGTTGGTAAATATCGCCTTCGAAGTGTCTTCCGTCGTCTGCCATGTGGTCGATTGATTCGCCGAATTTACCAACTTCAGCACCGCCTGACGGTCGAGATGTGCGGGGCTGTGCTCGGCATACACGGTGAAGACCACTATTCCGGTCCCAACAGCAGTGTTGTAAGAGGTCGGCAGATTGAGCAAAGCGCCGGGGTTATCTCGAAGGTCAACCGCAGTTCCCTGAGCCGACGCAAGCGAGGAGAGCAGGCAAGCGACGCCAAAGACTAGGCAGAAGAATCGGGCGAAACCGGTCGCCAGGATGGTCGAGCCGCGGGTCATAGGTAAGGCCGACTGCAGTGTGGCACAGTCCTTCTCAGGGGTCAAACTCGTAGTTTCCTCGCTGCACTGCTATTCCTTGGATGCAGGCTTTTCTTGCGCCGGTGGGGGCTCGTTGGCTTCAGTCTTCGGTTCGCCCTTCTGCTCGCCTCCGGGCTTGGCATCGCCATCGTCATCGTTCTTCACGATGTACTGGACGATGACTGAGATGCGGCGATTGGCGGGATCGAGCGGGGCATCGGTCTTGCGCAGACGCTGGTCGGCAAAGCCGCGCACCTGCGTCACTTGGTCTGCGCGGATTCCACTGGCCTGCATGACACGCCGGGCGGCGTTGGCGCGGTCCGAGGAGAGTTCCCAATTGCCATAGCTGGCGGTCTCCGCATAGGGCTGGGAGTCAGTGTGGCCCTCGATCGAGAGCTTATTGGGAAGCTTGGAGAGTTCCTGCGCGAGCGTGGCCAGCATTTCGCTGCCATCGGCGTTCAGTTTGGGACTGCCGCTGTCAAAGAATGTGCCGGTAGCCGACTCGGAAAGTTCGATACGCAGGCCCTCCGTGGTCACTGTCATCTCGATGTGGCTCTTCAGTTTTTCGAAGCCCGTCGTCTGCTTCATCGCCTGTTGCAGTTGTTCTTTCAGCTTCGGCATGTTATCGCGGGTGAGGACGAAGTTCTCGCCCGTGCCAACCATGTTGGAGCCGACCTTTTTTGATGTTCCGGTGGGGTCTTTGAAATATCCACCAACTGCTTCCTGCACTTGTTTACTCGAGTTGAGCAGCCATAGGACGATGAAGAGCGACATCATGGCCGTGACGAAGTCGGCATAGGCAACCTTCCAGGCGCCACCGTGATGGCCGCCGTGGCCGCCCTTCTTCTTGAGAATGATGATGGGACGCGCTTTGTCCATTTTTTTCGTCGAAGGGATCAGGCTGAGGCTGCGGCTGCCGGTGCAGCGGGCTCGGCTCCTCCGCCTCCTCCTCCGCGGCAAGCCTTTTCAAGCTCCTGGAATGAAGGTCGCACATGGCCCGGGACGGCGCGGCGTGCCATCTCCACAGCCATAATTGGCGCGGCACCTTTTAAGAAGGACACCATGAGGACTCGCATCACATAAAGAAACGCGTGCTCCTCTTCCGCAGCCTTGGTCATGTTGGCTGCAATCGGCCCCACCAGTCCGTAACACAAAAGAATGCCTAGAAAGGTTCCAACCAGCGCAGCGGCAACTTTGTGTCCGATTTCTTCCGGAGGGCCACCCAGAGCGCCCATAGTGATGACGATGCCGAGCACCGCGGCCACAATTCCAAGGCCGGGCAGGGAATCAGCCATGGTGCTGAGTGCCGCGGTAGGAGCGGCCGAGTCGTGATGGTGAACTTCCAGGTCGAGGTCGAGCATCTGGTCGAGATCGAAGGCATCAATGCCGGTGATGGCCATGCGCAGCGAGTCGCAGACGAAATCGCGAGCGTGATGGTTCTTGAGGAACGCCGGGTTCTTGGTGAATACCGGGCTTTTGTCAGGCTCTTCCACATCGGCTTCCAGTGCCATCAGTCCGTCTTTCCGCGCCTTGTTCAGCAGGTCGTATAGCATCTTCAAAGTGTCGATATAAGTCTGCTTGCCAAACTTGGAGCCGCCAAACACGCCACCGATTCCGGCAGCAATCTTCTTGATGATGTGGAGCGGGTTCGCGACCAGAACCGTGCCCACCGCGGCGCCTCCGATGGTCACCAATTCCGCCGGTTGAATAAGCACTTTGAGGTTGCCGTGCTCCATCAGGTAGCCGCCCACCACACAGCCGAAAACTACGACGATGCCAATAATCGCGAACATTGCTAGCTCCCAGACGACGGAGGTCCACTCGAAGCGCTGCAGGCCCGTCCCGCGGAAGCCGTGTCGAGTGATTTCTGTGCCCGCTGCATAAGGGATTCGATGGTGTCACCCGTTTGCGCTGTGGCCTCGCCAACAGAGACGGGAAGCGATCGCCGTTCTCCCCACCACTCGATCGCGTCGTTGGCCAGCATGCGCCGAAAGCGCTCCCGTACGGAGAAGAGTGCCTCGTCACGGCACCCATTCAGGATGACCAGAAATTGATTGTCACTCCATCGCCCAACGAAATCTGTTCTCCAAAGAGCGCCTTCGAGCGTGCGCGCGACCACGCGTAGTAACGAAGAGGCGGCTTCAGGCCCGAAGCTGGCGCGGAAGTGATCCAGCCCTTCGAGTTGGAAATAGAGAAGACCAAAGGGGACCTGGACCTCGTTGAACGTCCCCAGAATTTCGCGCAGGTGCGACTGCATCATGATGTGGCTGGCTACGCCCGTAATTTCATCGACGCATCCGGGAAGGCGCAAACTCTCTTCACGGTGATCGGGGCTGGTTTCCGGCTGCAGATCCTCGAAGGTTTCGACGGCTCCAATGATCGAACCGTGCGCATTGTGAACCGGGACGGCGCGCACGCGCACTGGAATTTCATGTCCGGCTTTGTGATGCAAAAAGCCGATAGCTTCCGTGGGGTGCGCGGTCTTGATGGCGCGGGCTAAGGGGCACTCTTCGTTGCAGAATTCGCAGCCGGGCTGATCACAATGAAGCACTGCGTCTCCGATGCAGGTGCGGCCAATCACTTCGTGGCGTGGGCGGCCGGTAATGCGCTCGGCTCCATCGCTCCACAAGACGATCCTTTTTTGCATGTCCACGACGCAAAGGCCGGTTGGCAGACTTTCCAGAATGCCGTGACAGATCTCGGAATCGTGAAATGCGGACATAGGTTGTGGGCGGAACTCCGCCGGACTATGGAATCATCGGCAGGAATTCACACGGACTTCAGAGCGTTCCGTCGATTGGAAGGCAGCCTCCGGGCGAGCCAAGGTCCAATCTTTCAGGAAGATAGACAAATGATGCTTAAGAGAAGTCATGATACGGAAGTGCCAGGCAGAGAAATGAGCGGCGTTCTAGTTTCGTAGGTGAGCAGTTCTGGGGGGAGGGCTGCCCGGGCGTCCTGGACTCGAAAGGGTCCTGGGACGCTCGTCATTTCGTGGGCTTGATTTGTTGTGGGCTTGATTTCGCCCCAATCCGCCAGCCGCAGCTACCGGCCCCAGGTGAATCTAGTTGGTCGAGATGGTGAAGTTCACCGTGATTTTGGCCTGAGTTTCCACGGTTTCGGAGCCGAGGCGGTGCGGTTTGAATCGCCACTGCCGCACGGCTTCCTGCGCCGCCCCGGCCAGGATCGGCGGTCCGCTGACGACCTGAAGACCTTGAATGTCACCATCCCGGCTGATCAACGCCTGCAGAATCACGGAGCCTTGCACCTTCATCTGGCGCGCCAATAGAGGATAGCCGGGCCTTACCGTGCGGGTGACGACCTCGGAGGTGTCGGCGGACATTTGTACGCGGTCAGCGGCATTGGTCAGGCTGGCGGTCTCTCCGCCCGCGGAACCGTCGGAGATTGATTGCGCCGGTGCGCCGGGCTGCAAGTCGACTCGAACCGAATTGCTGCCGGGATGAACCGTACGATGAACATTGCCGGCTACCACCTCCACTTCGAGTGGAGGCAGCACGGTTCGGGTGACCGTGACAGGTGGAGCGGCAGGCTCGGCTGGAGCGGGCTCGGCCTGAGCAGGAGCCTTCGCTGGAAGCTTGGAATTGCGTCGTTTCTTTCCCACTGCCAGAGGCGTCCGGGAGGCCGTGGTCGCCTGTTGTCCGAGAGAGACGTCGGCCGGTGCGGCTGGCTCGGATTGGTCTTCCGCGGTTGCGTCCGGCGTGTCGGGGAACCAGAAATCACGATCGCGATAGAGAACAAACCCCAACGCTACGAGGAGCAAAGTCAGCGCGATCACCATCATTCGCCGCTGCTTGGGCTCCCCGGAAGCAGGCGGTCGCCGTGCGTCAGGCGGCCGATCAAGTTTCGGAGCGAACTTGTGGGACTCAAACATGCAGGGGAACCTGGGGCTGCTCCACGCGCGTACGCCGCGCCATAGTATGACTCCAAAATAGACGAAAAACCAGCACAAGGCGGAGCTGTGGATACTCAGATGGACCTTATTCGTAGGATCCCCGGCACATCGTGCTATCTTGGCCGCAACTTTGTGGTACTTGTTGAATCCCATAGTGGGGATCTCGTCTGCCCAGGAGAGCTATGGAACCAGAGAACGACAAACCCGAGCCGGCGGAATCGAAAGCTGCCGAACCAGCCGCAGCGGATCCGAAGGCTGTCGATCCGAACCCAGTCGATTCGAGGCCTGAGCCGGAGCCGGTTGCGCTGAAGGCTGCAACTCCGACGATTGTCGATCGCAAGATGAGCGATCCGAAGCCCGGCGGTCCTCCAATGACCGAGCGACGGTTTGGCCAGGTCTCGCGGCGAGAATTGCTCAAGCTGACGCCTGTGCTTGCGTTGGGAGCTTTTGCCATTCCCAGCTTGCAGGAATCCCTCTT
>Ga0265338_10006483_pt1 | contig 14900 bp, 13 predicted proteins | sample 42126metaG_FD_193579 | JGI IMG/M metagenome (GOLD analysis project Ga0265338, IMG submission 193579) | Rhizosphere microbial communities from Carex aquatilis grown in University of Washington, Seatle, WA, United States - 4-21-26 metaG | ecosystem: Host-associated > Plants > Roots > Rhizosphere... | reverse complement strand
GGAATAAGACTTCCACCTGCCCAATGGCATTCTGACGCCGAGGCTGCAGTACGCATATATCTCCCAGCAGTGGGTGTCGCTGTACCACGCCTCCCAGGACTCGATGCCCGAGCATCACACCTTCGACTTCCGCCTGACCTATCAGGCGCCGGAGCACTGGCGCGTCGAGGGCTTCGTCACCAACCTGACGAACGAACTCTACGTCGCCGGCGTCGTGCCAGGGGCGAACGCCGCCAACGCCTCGGCCGGCGCGGTGAACCTGGGTGCGCCGCGGCAGTTCGGGATGCGGGTGCAGTACACCTACTGACCCCGAGCCTCGGATCCCGGCGGACCAGCCACCCGAGGAACGGTCCCGCCTCGCGCTATCCTCCCGATGCGCGAGGCGGGATGCTTTTTGATCGGCATCATCCGCGCCGCCGCCAAGCGGACGGCGCCCGCCAGGTCAGAAATGCGCCCCGACGCGGACCCCGAAGGTCCGGGGGGGCTTCAGGGTCACCGGCAGGAGCGGGATGCCCGGGAAATTCAGCCCGGTTCCGATGCCTTCCGGCTCGGCCTTGTTCTCGATGTTGTTGACGAACCCGGTGACGCTGAAGCGCCGGTCGGCGGTGTTGAAGGTCAGGGTCGCGTTGGTGCGCCAGTAGCCAGGCGCGACGGTGAACGGAGCGTAGCTCAGATTGGTGTAGCGCTCGGTCTCGTGGCGCGTGTTCACACCCAGAACCAGGTCCGCCCCGCCGGGCAGCGGGAAGGTCTGTTCGGCCCCGAGGTTGATGGTCCACTCGGGGGTCATCAGCTCGGGCCTGCCGCTGCAATCGATGCTGAACACCGGACCGTTCGGCGGCGGCACGAAGGTGGACGGGCAGACCGGGGCCGGCACGCCGCTCTGATAGACGAGGCTCTTGTACTTGGCGTCGATGTACTGGACGTCGCCGCTGAGCAGGGTGTTGGGCGTGACAAGGAACTGGCCCTCGACCTCGCCGCCCCTGATCCGCGCCTTGCCGGCGTTCTGGTTCGGGAAATAGGGGATCAGGGCCGGGCCGAGCTGGGCGAACAGCAGGGTGGCGATCTGCTGGCCGGTGTACTCCATGTCGAAGGCTTCGAGGTTCAGCTGGACCCTGTCGTCGAAGAATCGGTTCTTCAGCCCGACCGTGTAGGCGGTGACCTTCTCCGGGTCGTAGGTGTTGGGGGCCCCGGGGATCGGATTGAAGTAGAATCCGCCGGCCTTGAAGCCGGTCGAGACGTTGGCATAGAGCAGCGACTTGGGCGCAACATCGAACTCGATCCCGGCTTTCCAGTTGGTCTGGTCCCAGGACTTGGAGCCCACTGTCGGAAAGCCGAAGACCTGGAACGCAGTCGGCGGCACGAGCGGCGCCGCCTGTGGGGTGAAGTAGGTGTAGATGGCGTTCTGCGAGTTGGTCTTCTTGCGCTCGTAGGTGTAGCGGACGCCCCCGGCCAGCCGCAGCCTGGACGTCACCGCCCAGGTGGCCTGGCCGAAGACCGCGTAGGTGAAATCCGACACCGACAGGGCCTGAACCGGGTTCACCCCGGCGGTCTGGGCGTCGTAGACGGCGTTCCCGCTGGTGGCGCCGTTGAAGATGTAGCCGCCCAGGATGTAGCGCAGCGGCTGGTCGGTGCGGGAGGCGAAACGCAGCTCCGCCGAGGTCTGATGCGAGTGCTCGATCTCGCGGATCATCCCGCCGGCGACCGGGCTGAGGTAGTCCACATCGTCCGAGCGGAAGGCCGGCAAGAAGGTCAGGGTCCCTTCGAGCACCTTCCAGTCCGTTTCCTCCGAAACGCCCCAGTGGGTCCCCTTGTTGAAGGCGGTGTCGGGCAACGGGACCAGACCAGGCGGCGTCAGGGCGTGCGACTGAGCGACGATGCTGGTCCATGGGCTGGGACCGTAGAAGCCGCCCGTCGCCGGGCAGGGCGCGCCCACCGAATTCACCGGCGCCGGCGAGGCGACGCTGCAGTAGGCCGTGGCCCCCTGCCCCCGGTCGTCCTCATGCGCATAATCGGCTCTGAGCAGCAGCTTCAGGGTTTCGGTGGGATCCGCGCGCAGCGAGAGGCGCACCGCCTGCTGATCCTCGTCGCCCGTGCCGTCCGAGAAATAGCCGTCGTGCCGGACGGTCTGGAAGGCGACCCGTGCGGCCAGGGTCTTGGCGAGCGGAACGTTCAGGTCGCCCGAGCTGACGAACTCATTGTAGTTGCCGTACTCGGCCATCAGGTCGCCGCCGAGGCTGTAGGTCGGCTGGCGGCTGACCAGATTGACCGCGCCGCCCGTGGCGTTGCGCCCATAGAGGGTGCCCTGCGGCCCCTTCAGCACCTCGACCCGATCGAGATCGTAGAACAGCCCGTGCAGCGAGGTCGGCCGCGCCAGATAGACGCCGTCCATATTCACCGCGACCGAGGGGTCGCCGAACACATTGACCACCGCCGTGGTGATGCCCCGCACGATGACGCTGGTGTAGGGGCCAGTCCCCTGCTGGGCCTGCAGCGCGGGCACCACCTGGGTGAGCTGGTCCATGCTGACGATGTTGCGCTTGGTCAGCTCCTGGCCGCTGACCGCGGTGACGGGAACGGCCGTCCGCTGCAGGCTCTGTTCGCGTCGCTCGGCCGTGACCACGACCTCGGCCAAGGTCGACGGACTAGCCTGCGTGGCCGGTGCAGCCTGCGCCAGGGCCACGTGAGGCAGAACGACCGAGCCGGTCAAAAGCGCGGCGGCCGATGCAAATCCAAGATATCTGCTACGCATTGCAATCCCCCCAGGCGCGCGACCCCGAGGTCGCACGAATTCGCGCCTCCGGAGTCAGTGCTCACGGAAGTCTCGATTTGGAATTGCTAGGCGTTTGCAGGAAATCCGAGAAATCCGGATTCGGTATACCAGATATACGCTCGCGGAATTCAAGCCCGTCGAGAGATCGTCCTCAGCAGACCTAGGCGTGCGTCGGCTCCAGGCGCTCCCCATTGATCGTCAGCGGCTTGGCGGCGACCAGGATGAAGGCGATCCGGCAGGGCTTGTCGGTGGTGTTATGCCAAGCGTGGATGGTCCCTCGCTGGACCACCACGTCCCCGACTCCGACCGTCCTCACCGCGCCGTCATCAAGCTCCAGGTCGATGGCCCCCTCGATCACCACGCCGAAGTCGAGAGTCTGGGTCCTGTGCATGGGCGAGCGATGGCCGGGGTCTATGGTCATCACCCGGACGATCGCGCCGCCGCTGGCGATGCCCACGGGCGAGACGGCGCTTTCGGCAGGTCCATCGTTGTCGGCCGGAAGCTCGTCGGTCGACCAGACGATCGCCCCGAGCGCCTCCTCCTGGATGGTCTCGTCGATGGCGAAGACCGCCCGCCCCCGGGGGTCGTGCCCGGTCACGATACGCCTGAACTTCGCGTCCATGGATCGCCTCCGCCCGCAGGATCCGGGAACTATGGCCGCGCTTCGTGGCCCTGGTCCAGCCGCAGCCTCGGCCGCCGCCCGCATCGGGTCGGCCGATACGACCAATCCGAACAACGGATTTCCTAGCAGACAGCCGATGTGATCACTCGCAAGATGACGCAAACAGGGACCAGGGGGGAGCCCAGCGATGAATGTCTCCGCGATCGCGCGGCGAGAAACCCCGATGACGCGGGACGAGGCGCTGGCCAGGGCGCGTGACCTCGCCGAGACCCTGCGCAAATATGTCGACGAGGCGGAGACCAATCGCCGCCTGCCCAGGGCGGCGGTCGAGGCGATGCACGCCTCCGGCCTCCTGCCCATGGTCCGGCCCGCCCGCTGGGCCGGGTTCGAGATGGACTGGATGACGCTGCTCGACTGCGTCGCCGAGGTCGGCAAGGTCTCCGGATCGCTGGGCTGGTGCTTCTGCTTCCTCATGCAGCACCAGTGGGTGCTGAGCTACTTTCCGGAAGCCGCCCAGGCGGCGGTCTACGGCCGCGACCCCGACCCGCGCATCGTCACCTCCTTCGGAGCCTTCGGGAAGGCCGAGCCCGCGCCCGACGGCTACAAGGTCAGCGGCGACTGGGCCTTCGGCTCGGGCGGCGACCACTGCACCTGGGCGATCGTCGGCGCTCCGGTGATCGGACCCCAGCCAGGCATGCGCTGGTTCCTGCTCCAGCGCGGCCAGTTCAGCATCCGCGACACCTGGAACAGCGTCGGCCTCAAGGGCTCGGGCAGCAACAACATCGTGGTCGAGGGGGCGATCGTGCCCGAGGAATTCAGCCTGGACCTCGGCGCTGCCTACGGCGGTCACGCACCAGGGTCCAAGTTCCTCGACGGCCCACTCTACCAGGCGCCGCTGAGCTCGCAGTTCCAGTTCGGCCTGCTGAGCCCGATGATGGGCGTCGCCCGCGGCGCGCTGGAAACCTTTGTGGAGTTCAGCCGCGACCGGGTCGGCGGCATGACCGGATCGAAGGTCGCCGAAAGCCCCCTGCTCCAGGTCCGCATCGGCGAGTCCGCAGCCGAGATCGACGCTGCCTACGCTGTTCTCGACCGGATCAGCCGCGGCGTGATGTCCGGCGAGTTGGCCACTCCTGCGGTCGCCGCCCGTGTCGGGCGCGACTTCGGGCTCTGCGCCAAGCTGATGGTCCAGGCGGTGGACCGCCTGTTCGCCGTCGCCGGCGCGCGCGGTCTGAACGAGGCCAGCCCGCTGAGCCGGCACTGGCGGGACGCCCATGCGATCTCCAACCACGTGGCCCTGAATTCGGAGAGTCTGTTCCAGGCCTTCGGCCGCCAGGCCCTGGGCCTGCCGCCGCCGGGGAGATGAGCTGATGGCCAACAGGCCCTTCACCCACGGCTTGCACGACCTCGGCAACGGCGGCTGGGCCTATCTCCAGCCGGACGGCACCTGGGGCTGGAGCAACGCAGGCCTGATCGAGAGTCGCGGCGAGACGCTGCTGGTCGACACCCTGATGGGCGTGAAGATCACTGCCGACATGCTCGAGGAGATGCGCAAGTCCGTGCCCGCGGCTGCTCATATCGGCCGGCTGGTGAACACCCATTCGAACCCCGACCATGTCCTCGGCAACCAGCTTGTTGCGGACGCCGAGATCATCTCGGCCAAGGCCACCGCCGAAGCCATCGCGGCCATGAACCCCGAGAACTTCGTCAACATGACCAAGAACTGGCAGGCCATGGGCGAGGGCGGCGAGTTCATGTTCGAGACCATGGGACGCAAGTTCGACTTCACGGGAGTCACCGTCACGCCGCCCACCCGGACCTTCGTGGGCGAGATGGAGGTGCAGATCGGGGACAAGACCGTGCATCTGGTGGATCTCGGGCCGGCCCACACCGAGGCAGACACCATCGTCTATGTCCCCGAGGACAAGGTGGTGTTCACCGGCGACCTCCTGTTCAACGAAGGCCATCCGATCGTCTGGTCCGGTCCGGTGCAGAACTGGATCGACGCCTGCGACTACATGCTGGGCCTGGACGTCGAGACCGTGGTCCCGGGCCACGGGCCGATCACCGACAAGACGGCCGTCCGCAACTTCAAGACTTATCTGGAATATATCCGCGCTGAGGCCCGGGCCCGCTACGACGAAGGCATGTCCTGGGAGGCGGCCGGCCGGGACATTGCGCTGGACGCCTTCAGGGGCTGGACTGACGAGGAGCGCATCGTCGCCAACGTCTTCGCCCTCTATCGCGAGTTCGGCGCCAACTTCGGGCCGAATGAAGGGCGCGACCTGTTCGGCGCCATGGGGCGATACCGCAAGCTCAAGCACGCTCACGGCGACCACGGCCATGGGGAAGGCTGATGCAGCTTCTCAAGGCTCACGTGGTCGGCTCCATGCTGCGGCCCGCGGGCCTGGCGGAGCAGCTTCGCGCCTATCGCGCGGGTGAGATCGACGCGGCGGAGTTCAAGACGGCGGAGGACGCGGCGGTCGACCTCGCCCTGCGGGTCCAGCAGGAGGCGGGAATCGACCTTGTCACCGACGGCGAGCAAAGGCGTCTCGCCTTCGGCGACGTACTGTCCCGATCGGTCGACGGCATCGAGCCGGACGAGCCGAACCAGATCGGCCACGGCGGAATGTGGCATGGCGAGACGGACGCGACCGCGACGCTCGAAATCTCCTCGCCGACGGGCGGGGTGATCACCCGCAAGCTGATGCGGCGAGATTCCCAGGCGCTGGAAGAGTTCGTCTATGCCCGGGCCAGGCGCCCGGGCCCCGTCAAGGTGACGCTCCCGAGCCCGACCATGTTCATGGCCTCGTGGTCCTCCGCCCGGTCGGCGGGCGCTTATCCCAGCCTCGTCGACGCCCTTGACGACGTCGTGGAGATCCTTCGCCAGGAGGTCCACGCCCTGGCGCTGGCGGGCTGCCGGCACATTCAGTTCGATGCGCCGGAGGCCACCTTCGCCATCGACCCGGAAAGCTCGCCGGCCCTTCAGGCGGGCGGCGTCAGCCGGGAAAGGTTCTGCGACGAGGTCGTGAGCCGGTTGAGGGAAGTGGCCACCGAGCCGGGCGTGAACTTTTCCGTCCACTTCTGTCGGGGCAATGCGCGGGGCCATTGGCATTCCGCCGGAGGCTACGATCCGATCGCTCCGCTCCTGTTTCCCCGGCTGGATCGGTTCAGCTATGTGCTGCTTGAATACGACACCGATCGGGCGGGAGGATTCGAGGCCCTGCGCCATCTGCCGGAATCGACCTGCGCCGTCCTCGGCCTGATCAGCACCAAGACCGGAGCGCTCGAAGATCCGAAGCGGCTGGAACAACGCATCTCGGAGGCCGGCCAGTACTTCCCGCGCCGGCAGCTGGGCGTCTCGCCACAATGCGGCTTCGCGTCCGACGCCGGCGGCAATCCGATCAGCTTCGAACAGCAGGAGGCCAAGCTCCGGCTCGTCGGCCGCATCGCGCACGAGGTGTTGGAGGCATGACGACAGAGATCAACGAAACCCACGACCCGGCGCGCCGCAGCTGGGTGACCTCTGCCAACGATCCGGGCGGCGATTTTCCGATCCAGAATCTGCCGTTCGGAGTCTTCCGCCGGACCGGTGGACAACCCCAGGGCGGCGTCGCCATCGGCGACCAGGTCTTCGACCTGGCGGCCGGCGTGCGCGAGGGGCTGTTCGAGGGGGATGCCCTGGCCGCCGCGCGCGCCGCCGCGGGTGAAACGCTCAATCCGCTTATGGCCATGGAGCCGCGCTTCACCTCGGCGCTGCGGCGACGACTGTCAGAGCTTCTTTCGTTAGAGGGCGCGGGCGAGACGGCCAGGACGCGCGCCGAGGCGCTGCTCGCGCCCATGGCCGGGTGCGTCCTGGAGCTCCCTGCCGCGATCGGCGACTACACCGACTTCTCCTGCTCCACCCATCATATGCTGCGCATGGGCGGGGGAACGGTGAGGCCCGTCTTCCTTCAGCTGCCGGTGGGCTATCACGGCCGGGCCAGCTCGGTCCGCGTCTCGGGCGCCGAGGTGCGCCGGCCCCTGGGCCAGGTCGCGGGCAAGGACGGCCAGGTGGTGTTCGGACCGGAGCCGCAACTGGATTTCGAGCTCGAGTTCGCCGCCTTCGTCGGGCGCGGCAACGCCCTTGGCCAACCGATCCCTATCGCCCAGGCCGAAGACCACATCTTCGGCTACTGCCTGCTGAACGACTGGTCCGCCCGCGCCATCCAGTTCTTCGAGATGGCGCTGGGACCGTTCCTGGGAAAGAGCTTCCTGACCACCATCTCGCCTTGGGTGGTCACCCGCGAGGCCATGGCGCCGTTCCGCACCGCCGCCTTTGGCCGGCCCGAGTCCGATCCGTCAATCCCGGCTTACCTGACGGACGAGGCCGACCGCCGCGAGGGTGGGCTCGATGTGCGGCTGGAGGTGTTCCTGTCGACCGAGGCCATGCGCCGGCGGCGCGACCCACCTCAACGGATCGTCGCCTCGAATTTCCGCAACATCTACTGGACCCTGGCCCAGATGCTGACCCACCACGCCTCGAACGGCTGCGACCTTCATCCCGGCGATCTCTTCGCCAGCGGCACGGTCTCCGGCCCGGAGGACGAGGCCAAGGCCTGCCTTATGGAGGCGAACGAGCGCGGCTCGCGCGCCCTGCCCTTGCCGGACGGAGAGACCAGGCTCTGGCTGGAAGACGGCGACGAGGTGCGTATCCGCGGGAAGGCGATGAAGGACGGGTTCGTCTCCATCGGCTTCGGCCCGTGCGACGGACGGGTCATCCCAGCATGAGCGAGGGTGGGGTCTACAGCTGCGGTCCCGGCGGTCACGCCGGCGCATCGGGCGGCGGCACGATCGCCCGGCGGGGCGGACGGAGCGCGGTGATCGACATCCACTGTCACCTCGCGATCCCTTCGGCCGACGCCATGATGCGGCCGCACCAGAACCCCGCGGCGATCTCGATCAACAGCTTCACCTCGCCGGCCTCCGACGAGGTGAATCGCAAGCAGTTCGCCCAGATCGGTCGCAAGCTCGCTTCCATCGACGACCATATCGCCGACATGGACGCCACGGGCGTCGACATCCAGGCGATCTCCCCCTCCCCCGGCCAATACTATTACTGGGCCGCGCCCGAGCTGGGCCTCGACGCCGCGCGGATGGTCAACGACGGCATGGCCGAGGCGGTGGCCCGCCATCCCGACCGGCTCGTCGGCATGGGAACCGTACCGTTGCAGTCGGCGGAATTGGCTGTGCGAGAGCTGAGGCGCCTGACCGGGGAGCTCGGCCTCCGGGGCGTCGAGATCTCGTCCAACGTCGACGGGCGCGAGCTGGCCGACCCCGAATTCCGGCCGTTCTTCGCCGCGGCCGAGGAACTGGGGGTGCTGGTCTTCATGCATCCGCTGGGCTTCACCCACGGCCAGCGGCTGTCGGAGCACTACTTCAACAACTTGATCGGCAATCCCTTGGAGTCGACCATCGCCGTCGGCCACCTGATCTTCGGCGGCGTGCTCGACGACCATCCCGGGCTCAAGCTCTGTGTCGCCCACGGGGGCGGCTATCTGCCGGGCTACATCGGCCGGATGGACCACGCATTCCGGGCCCGGGAAGACTGCCGCCAGCACATCCACCGCGAGCCCTCGAGCTATATGCGCCAGCTCTATTTCGACACCCTGGTCTTCGACCGGCGCGAGCTGAAGTATCTGGTCGAAACCTACGGCGCCGACCACCTGATGATGGGCACCGACTATCCCTTCGATATGTCCGAGGCCGACCCGGTCGGCTTCCATTCGGAGCTGTCGGAAGCCGATCGCGAGAAGATCCTGGGCGGAACCGCTGCGCGCCTGCTTGGCCTCGAAACGCCGGCGCGGGCCTGAGGCGGAACCTGTCAGCTATTGCCGGGGCGGCGCCGGCGGCCGGAAGCTGAGGCCCTCGGCCTCGAGCTGTGCTTGCAGCTTCGCCTCCAGCTCGAGGGCGCGCCGGACCGCCGGCCGCGCCGCCATGCGCCGGTCGTGCTCGATCAGGGCCGGGAACGGAGTGGGTTCGAAACCTGCGCCCGTGATTCGAAACCAGACCCAATTCAGGTAGGCGTCCATCAGCGACCAGCGCTCCCCGTACCACCATGGGCCCTGCTGCAGGCGCCGTTCGGCAGGGGCGAGAGCCTGGATCATCGCCTCGACGGCCAGACGATAGACGCTCGCCTGGGCTTGGGGATTATCCGCGAAGAAGGTGGGTATGCGGATGCGGGTCACGATCGGGTGCAGGGTGGCCGCGCAGTAGCAGAGGTCCGCGACCTGATGGGCGTCTTCGATGTCTCCAGCCACGGTCGGCAGCAGCACCGCTTCTGGAAAGCGTCGCGCGAGATACCGCAAGATGGCGGTGTTCTCGACGATCACAGATCCGTCGATGCGCAGCGCCGGAACCTTGCCGAGCGGATTGACGGCGAGAAAGGCGGGCGAACGGTGCTCCCCGGTCATGAACCTGACGAGGCGCGGCTCGAAGGCGACTTCAGCCTCGAACAACCCCACGGCGGCGACCCGGGCGCAGGTTCCCGGCGCCATGAACAGTGTCACCACATCTCGTTCGTCAGCGTCGCGGATCATGTGCGGGACCTTCCGGGTTAGATCGGCTCCGCCAGGGCGGCGAAGACCTCGGCGGCGATGCGGCCAGGATCGACGCCGGTCACCTTGCCCTGTTCGACTTCGCCGAGAAGGTGGGAGTTGCGGCCCACCAGCATGCAGCGGTCGTAACGCCGCACCATGAACGCGCGCAGCATCTCCTCCGGATCCATACCCGCGGCGAGCAACTCGCCCACGATCACGGCGTCCTCGATCGCCATGCCGGCGCCGGCGCCAAGATGCGCGGTGGAGGCATGGGCCGCGTCGCCGATCAGCAGGACCCGGCCCCGCCACCAGGGCGCCGGCGTGATCACCCATTCGAACGGCCGATAGACCACGTCGCTCTGCGGTCCGATCCGGGCGGCGATCTCTCCGATCGGCCCCTTGAAGTCGGCGAGCAGGGCGGCGATCGCTGGAGCCAGTTCCTCGCGGGCGATCCTGCGATCCGGCTCGACCCCGTTCTCGACCAGGAACAGGTACATCCACTCGCGCGTGAGCGGGATCAGGCCGGCGCTGCTGTGGCCGCCCCGGCACAGCCAGGCCCGCTCCACCTCCGCCGGACGCGGCGTCGTGAAACGCCAGACGCCCTGCCCAGTGAACTCGGGCGCCAGGGTGAAGTCGAACACCATCCGCCGGATGCTGGAATAGATGCCGTCGGCCCCGATCACGAGGTCGTATCGGCGCCGCTCGCCGTCTCTGAAGCGAACATCGACGGCATGATTTCCCAAGGTGAGGCCGCTGACAGTCATGCCGGCGCGGGCCCGTGCGCCGAGCTCCGCCGCCCTTGCCTTGAGGATCGCGGCCAGCGCCGGGCGCGGCGCGCCCGCGGCGCTCGGATAGTCCGGGCCCGCCAGCCGCGGCCCATCGGTGGTTTCCGCGAGCACTCGGCCTTCCGCGTCGATGACGCGCGTGCCGCCGTAGCCGAAGCCCTGCTCCAAGACGTGGTCCAGCACGCCGAGGCGCGCGATCGCCCGCAGGGTGCTGGGCTGAAGCGTCAGGCCCACCCCAACGGCGGCCCAGGCCGCATCGACTTCCACGAGGTCGACCTCGACCCCCGCCTGCCGCGCGGCGATCGCCGCGGAGAGGCCGGCGATGCCGCCTCCCACGATCAGTATCTTGCGCACCGGCTGCATGCTTCCCCCGGCGTTTGCCTGGATGCGACAGCTACCGGCGACGGCGGCGCGCGGGAAATCGGCATTTGCTATCTGGCCTATCTCCCCCGTCGATGTCCCGGGGCGGCGACATTCGGCTTCAGACTGCCCGGCGGCGCGCCCGCCGTCCGGCGGAAAGCATGGCTGAACGCCTTCTCCGACGCGTAGCCTTGTTCGTGGGCCGCGGCCTTAACCGAACGCTCGCCCGATGCAATCCTTGCCGCCGCGAGCGTCATCCTGAGGTGCGTCAAGTAGGAGAAGGGGGTCTGGCCGACGACCTTGCAGAAGGTCCCGGCGAAGGACGATCTCGACATTCCCGCGGCGCGGGCCATAGCTGCAATCGTCCAGCGTCTGGCGGGATCGCGGTGCAGCTCGGCCAACGCGCGCGCCAAGCGGGGATGGGACATGGCCCTCAGCCACCCGCCGGCGGCGTCGGGGCGGAGGTTCACATAGCTCCGGATCGTGTCGATGAAGACCAGCTCGGCGAGCTTGGTGGTCAGGGCGATATAGCCCAGCCGCCCCTGAGCGAGCCCGGCCACGATGGATTCCACTGCGGGCTGTAGCCAGGGCGTCACGCCGCTTTCGACGGCGCGGAGGTGGATGAGTTCCGGCAGGTTCAGGCGCAGGGCGTTGGGCGCCGCGTCCTGGAAATCAAGCAGCACCACGAGGAATCGGCAGGCGCGCCCTCGTCCGCCCAGATCCACGAGGATCGGGGCTTCGGCGCGATCGCCTGGACGCCACGCCCGTTGCCCTTGGTCCTCGAGGAAGCTCAGCACATTCGTGGTCTCGACCCCGGCGTCGGACCTCACCGCGTGCGAGGCGCCGCGTGGCAACAGCACCACATCCCCGGCGAAAGCCGTACGGACAGGCTCTCCCTCCACCTCTAGCTCGATCCGGCCTTCGATGACCGCGTAGAGCAAGGCGGGGCCAAAGTGCGGCACATCCAAGCCCCATGGCGTCGCCAGCCGGAAGCTCGCGATCATGCTGGTGCGCAGAGCGTGGCCGGCGAAGATGTCGCTAAGCAGGTCCGGCGCAGACGGCGAGCTGTCAGCGATCATGTTCAGGCCTGGGTCACCCTGGCGGACTTGGACGATCTCGAACCTGATTTCGTCTTTCAGGGGTCCAATACGCCAGAAGTTTGCGCAAATCTCCTCGCAGCAGGGAGGCGCCCATGACCAATTCGCGGCACGTTCATCTGGTCGGCAGCATCGGTCTCGACACTGTGGACGAGGTCTTCCACACCTGCGGTCGGCTTCTCGGCGACAGGCTCCAGCGAATTCCGGACGGAGAGCCGGGCGGCCGGCGGCTCTGGTGCAGCTGGCAGATTCCTCTCCTCCGCGCCAACCCGTTCTTCAGGCTGGCCGCGGATGGCCGCACCGGACCGGTGTTCGGGACTCTGGAACTGGCGGACGGGGTGCGTCCGGACGATGTCCGCTTCGGGGAGCTGGGCTATTCGCGAGAGGCCCGCGCCTCCTACCAGGATTTCAGGGCGGCCAAGGCGCGCGGCGATCTGCCCGAGAGCGTCCGCTTCCAGGTTTCGCTGCCGACGCCCTTCGCGGTGATCTTCGGCCAGTTCACTCCGGCGGCGGCGCCGATCGCCGAAAGCGCCTACGCGGCGGCCATGATCCGCGAGGTCCAGCGGATTTGCGACGCGATCCCGCACCGGGACCTCTGCATCCAATGGGATGTCTGCTTCGAGATGGTGATCTGGGACGGCTCCAACCCGTTCTGGCGTTGGCCCCTGGCGGGCGAGGTCAAGCAAGAGATCCTCGATCGCCTCACCAAGCTATCAGCGGCCGTGCCAGACGATGTCGAACTGGGCTTCCACCTTTGCTACGGCGACCTGGACGCCCAGCACTTCTTCAATCCGGTGGATGCAGCCGCGATGGTGGAGCTGGCGAACGCCGTCTCCGGTAAGGTCGCGCGGCCGATCGCCTATTTCCACATGCCGGTTCCGATCGACCGGACCGACGACGATTTCTTCCGCCCGCTCGATGGCCTGAACCTCCATCCTGAAACCGAGATCTTCCTGGGACTCGTCCACGCCCAGGACGGGGTTGAAGGAGTCGAGCGGCGGCGGAACGCCGCCTCGCGCCATCTGAAGCGCTTCGGCATAGCCACGGAATGCGGTATGGCGCGCGCCCGCACCCCCGAGCTCGTCGAGCGCCTCCTCCAGATCCACGCCTCCGCCGACTAGCCGCGGCGAGGTCACCCGATCTGCCGGGCCGCCGCCATGATCTGCTCGCGCATCCAGACGTGCGGCGGATCGGTGGTCCGGCGGGGGTTCCAGAGCAGGATTTCCTGGATTTCCGGCAGGTCGTAGGGGGGCGCGATGATGCGGGCGTCCGCCGCCGGCTCGAGGGCGCGCGCGACCCGCTCGTGCACCAGGGTCACCATCTCTGTGCCGCGCACCAGGAAGGGCGACAGGATGAAGCTCTCGGTCCAGGCGGCGATGCGCCGCTGCACCCCGAGGTGGCTCAGATGAGTGTCGGCCGCCGAGCCCGCGCCTTCGCTCGGCATGCTGAAGGCCAGGTGCGGCAGGGCGAGGTACTGGGCCTCGGTCAGGGTGTTCCCGACCCGCGCATTGCCGCTCCAGACCACGCAGACCCAGCGCTCGGAGAACAGTTCGACCGAAGGAAATGGGGACTGTAGGTAGGAGGGTATGATCACGAAATCGACCTCGTCCTCGCCCAGCCGGTCGATGGAAGCGGTGTCGAGGCGGACGAACCGCAACTTGATCCCCGGCGCCTGCTCGGCCATCCGCGCCACCAGCGGCTGGAGCAGAAGGAAGACGACATAGTCGCTGGCCGCGATGCTGAAGGTGCGCTGTTCGCTGGAGGGAATGAAGCTCCGGCGCGCGTTCAGCAGGTCCTCCACCCCCTGCAGCTGCAGGCGAAGCTGGGGCGCGAGCTCCTGGGCGAGCGGAGTGAGCTCCAGCTGGCGGCCGACCCGGACCAGAAGCTCGTCCTTGAACAGGTCGCGCAGCCTGGAGAGCGTCCCGCTCATGGCCGGCTGGCTGAGCCCGACCCTCTGGCCCGCGCGAGTGACGTTGCGCTCGATCAGGAGGGCGTCGAGAGACACCAGCAGGTTCAGATCGAACTGGGAGAGGTTCATTTCGCCTCGCCGCGATAGCCGACCTGGATGACAGGTATACCGAATTGCGATTTTTCGGCCGGGCTTCGCCGCCTATCTATAGGCGAGACCGGTCCGTCCGGGGGGAAAACGGGAGAAATCGAATGGCTGCCAGCGGCGTGGTCGGTTTGCGTTACCTCGGACTTGCAGTTCCAGACTTCGAGGCCGAGCGCCGGTTCATGGGCGGGGCCTGGGGCCTGAAGGACACCGTCGGGGGGGCGGATATCGCCTATCTCGCCGCCGAGGGCTCGAGCGATCCCTACGTCCTGCGCCTGCGCAAGGCCGACGAACGCCGGCTCGATGTGATCGCCTTCGCGGCGACCGACGAGGCCAGTGTCGACGCCATGGCCCAGCGGCTGGCGTCTGCCGGGGTGAAGCTGATCAGCGAACCCGGCCCCCTGCAGGGCCCTGGCGGGGGCTACGGCTTCCGCTTCTTCGACCTGGACGGTCGGCCGGTCGAGGTCTCGGCCAATGTGATCGAGCGCGCCGCCCGCCAGCTCGAGCGGGGTGAGTCCGTTCCGGCGAGCCTGTCGCACGTGGTGCTGCACACCCCCGACGTGAAGAAGGCCGCGGACTTCTATGTCCAGCACCTGGGCTTCAAGGTGAGCGACTGGCTGGGCGACTTCATGTGCTTC
>Ga0265338_10006481_pt1 | contig 14902 bp, 14 predicted proteins | sample 42126metaG_FD_193579 | JGI IMG/M metagenome (GOLD analysis project Ga0265338, IMG submission 193579) | Rhizosphere microbial communities from Carex aquatilis grown in University of Washington, Seatle, WA, United States - 4-21-26 metaG | ecosystem: Host-associated > Plants > Roots > Rhizosphere... | reverse complement strand
GTTTGTCGTGGTCCACTACATCGAGGACACTTTACCTTCTAGTTTGGCTTGATATTCATCGGGTGTCAAATAGCCCAGAGATTGATGGGGCCGGTAGCTGTGGTACTTCGTCAGCCAGGTATCAATCAACTCTTGTTGATCAGCCACGTTAGCGGCCAGTCCTCCCCACTGGATACACTCACGTTCAATGGTACCAATCATACGCTCAACGTGGGGTTTGTCCTTGGGAGTCCGGGGACGAGCAAAGTACTGCGGGGTTTCAAGTTCCTCTAAGACTTGAGCGAACTTGCCTAGGTTCTCTGAGCCATTGTCGTTAAGGACCGCTTGAGGCTCAAATTGGAACTGCTCACAAGCTTTCGTCCAGGCAATGGCTCCTTGGGTTGCAGAAATAGAAGTTGAGACATGGACGCTCACCTGTTTAGATACCACGTCAATCGCCACAAAGGCATACTGTTTGCAATCAATGTTTGGTAAGTGTTTGACGTCGACTTCAACCAAGTCTCCTGGACTTACCGGGTTCAGATCCTTTGGCTTACGGATTCGAACGCGGCGGTGAGGATGGTTCTTAGGTTTGACTGGTCGAGTGAAGAAGAGCTGGTATTGGTTGATGATCCGGCCAATGGTGGAAGGACTCAAGACAATACCGTAATCACGCTTCAGAACGACTGCAAGTTTGTATTTGGAATACTCGGGATTACGCTTGCGTAGTGAACGCACTAGATCAACTGTCGAAAGTAGTGTGGTTGGTTGGCGAGTACGACGAGGACGAGTACTGTGCGTTTCTAGGCCACGGATACCGATCAGCTCATACCGGGCTTTCCATTTGTAGAAGTTAGAACGAGTGATACCGAAGTGGCGGCAAGTCAGGGCGGCATTGCGGCCGTGTGCTTGGTAGTAGTCAAACCAACGAAGACGTAGCTTAGCTGCCTTACTTAATTGGGGTATTTTGGCAATATGGGCAGCACCTGACATGATGACGGTGCTGCGAACATGGGATCCAACGCGCATAGATGTGACCTCCTAGTTTGATTGTAGGAGTGTCCTCGATGTATGTGAACCTAGACAGGGTTTTTGATGAGCGGTGTAATGATGATTTAGTTGTTCGTGTCTTGTTTGCATTTGTATCTAGTATTTGATACAATTAGGATAGCTCGAGGCGGGGCTGGTGGAATTGGCAGACACGTTGTCTTGTCAGGGCAATGGAGATTATCTCCGTACGGGTTCGAACCCCGTGCCCCACACCATACTCGTTCAAGAGCGCAAAAAAAACCTTTCGCGGGTCTTTTTTGTTGTCAGGGCAATGAAAATTATTACTTCTATTCTAGCCGTGTTTGATGATTTCGTCAAGTTCGGTCGTCTTGGTGGATAGTAGCTCGGCCGTCGTAGCCTCGACATTCAACCTCACCACCGGCTCGGTATTGCTAGTGCGGATATTGAACCACCAGTCCGGATAGCTGATCGACAGGCCGTCAATCTCGCTAGCTGTGCCATCGGCGTAGTGTTGCCAGAGCTTGCGTAGGAGTGCCGGCGCGTCTGCGACGGTGAAGTTCTGCTCACCAGAGTCGTGATATTTGCGAAACGGCGCGATTAGCTGCGAAAGTGGCTGTCCACTCTGCGACAAGATGGCCAGCGCGCTGAGCGCCGCCAGCAAACCCGAATCGGCCCGGAAATTGTCGGCGAAATAGAAATGGCCGGCTTCCTCGAGACCGAAGACTGCATCGACCTCGCGCATCTTGGCCTTGATGAAGGCGCCACCGACGCGACAGACGATCGGCACCCCGCCGAGGGCCGTGACCGTCTCGGGCACAATCCGAGAGATGGTCGGCGTAGTGATGACTTTGGCGCCCGGATGGCGGGCCAGCAGCGGGCCGATCAGCAAGCAAGCCAACAGGCTGGCGGAGATGACCGCGCCGCGCTCGTCCACCAGGAAGGCACGATCGCCGTCGCCGTCGAAGGCCACGCCGGCCGCGAGATGGTCGCGGATGTCGAGCTGCTTCAGGGCAGCGAGATTTGCCTCGATCAACGGGTTGGCCGGATGATTGGGGAAGCTGCCGTCGGGCTCGAGATAGAGGCCTTCGATCTGGAGCGGCGTGACTTGCTGCAGAAGCGGGACGAAAATACCAGCCATACCGTTGCCTGCGTCGTAACCGATGCGCAAAGGTTTGATCGCGCCGAAATCCCCTTGTGCGATCTGCAGTATATGCCGCACAAAGCCTTCGGTGATGTCGCGTTTGATGACCGCGCCGGGGTGGTCGGCGGGCGTGAATTTGCCCGCTGCCACCGCCGCCTTGATGTCCAACAAACCACTATCTGCACCGATCGGCACCACGCCAGCGCCGGTCAGCTTGATGCCGTTTGTACCGGCGCCGATGTGGCTGGCCGTGATCATGGCGCCGCCGGCCAGCGGTCGCCCAGTAGCCGAAGTGATCGCGCCAACCGCGTAATAAATCATGTCTGAGGTGCATTGGCCGATGTCGAGCACGTCGCGGCCTTGAGCGATGAGCCCCGCGATGAGGGCGTCGGCCAACTCGCTGGAATCCGAGCGCATATCACGCCCGACCGCCACCGAGCCGGCCGGCAAAAACCCGGCCAGCGCCTGCCCCACCGCCCGCACCGTCGGGGCATCAAGCTCCTCCGGCACGCGGCCGCGGATGTCGTACGCCTTGAAGATGGTGTCGAGATCTGCCATTGCTCTCATGATACGGCAAGGCGCGGGTGCCGCCAACCAGCGCCGATGTCGCCGATCTTGAAATCAGATCGCGAAACATGCTAGACTGAGACGTCGTTTGCTCCGAGCAGGAGGTACGCGAGTGTGGAATTCCGTGTTCATCACAATCAACGACACTGTTGGTGATTTGTATTTCAGCTGTCACAACGATCACAATCTTTGGCATAACGAACCGGGTGCCCTAGAACTCAAAGTCGCGCTTGAACGGATCACTGGTGTGGCGTGGGTCGCAACAAATGGGCAGACCGCTCGGGTTGGCTTTCGCGATAACCGAACGGATTTACGTGAAAGCATCCGCCGTGGTATTGTCAGAGCTTTCGAAGTTTTCAGTCAAAGCGTCGGCGACGAAGGCTCAAGAGTAAGGATGTTTACCACCACCAAAGAAGGTATCGTAGCGGAAGACTTCTTCCGCGACCCGATCGGGCAAGAAAGAACTTAGCGCGCCTCCACCCCTCCTTTTTTCCGACCTGCCGGTCACAAAATCGGCGGGTCGTTCTCTTTTTAGTAGAACAAATTCTTCTTGATCCGCGAGTAAATCGCGTTGTAGTAGCGCTCGGTCCGCAGCCAGACGCGAGCGCGGGGATTGAGGACAAGGTCGTAGCAGCCGATGAATTCAGTGACTTCGGGCTCGAAGCCGGACTTGAATTGGTAGAGACCGTGATGAGCGTGCTTGGCATCATCAAGCCGCGATTTCGGCGGCACGGCCACCATGTCGTAGACCCGCGCGCCATGCTTATGAGCCCACAGCATGGTCTCGTATTGGAGCAAATGCGGCGCCATGAGGTTGCGTTTGAGCGCGAAACTGCCGCCTTCCTTGTAGTACGCGCGATCGTTGAACAGCATGACATAAACCGCCGCCAGCACATCGCCATCGTGCTCGGCGACCAGAAATTGACCCATCCCCTGCTCGGCCAGTTGCTTCCAGTAGGCGAAAAATGCCGTCTTTGGCCGTAAGAAAAAGCCGGCGCGCTTCTGAGTAGCGCGCATTAATTTGTACATGAGTTCGAGCATCTCCAGATCAGCCGGGCGCGTCTTGATCTGTACAGCCTTCTTCTGTGCCAAGCGAATGTTGTAGCGCGTCTTCTGCTTGAAGCTAGCCAGCAAGTCCTCGGCACTTTTGTCGATGTCGACCAGGATGGTGGCTTTGAATTGGAGATCATGACGGAACTTGTCGTATCCCAGCTTCTTGAGCTCAATAGTCCCATCAAGCGCTTCTGGCTCGACGATCAGGATGAGGGCTTTGCGATCGCGAGCGTTCAGAAATTTGCGGATCTCGGAGCTAAACTGCCGAAACTGCTTGATCGAAGCCGCATCTGGCGTCATATCGGCGAAGAAGCCGGGGCCTTTCGGGCAGTAATACACGCGACCCATACCGCGGACGTTTTTGGCCAGGATTTGCAGCGCGATGGTTATGCCGGGCGCGTTTTTGGCGCCGTCATCTTCAAATATCAACCGCAACGGTCGCCACTTGTATTGATTCTTGTACTCGCCCCACTCGAAGGTCTGATAAATGTGACCGTGGTCGGGATTGGCGGCGATCAGCTCATCCCAGCGCGCAAGCTCGGCATCGGTGGCCAGGCGGATCATGGCATCACCTTCTTCGCCACGCGATAGACTCGGTAAACTAGCGGTCGGACGACGAAGTCCCAAGTGCCGTGGTAGCCGATCGTCAGATCATGGCCGCCGAAGCCGCGTTTGAAGGCCGAAATACCCGCCCAAGCGTGCTCGGTGCCGGCCGTGGGTGGCGCCACGCCCCAGAAATCGTATTTGGTCCGGCCGGCGGCTTTGGCATCCATGATTGTCCGCCAGACGAGCACGACCGAGGCGCCGACACGGCGATTTTGCTCTTGGTCGGCCGCAGCGTAAGCATAATATCGCGTATCCTGCCAGTCGAAGACGATGGCGCTGGCTATGCGCGCACCCTTATCAACCCGAGCGTAGTATAGTTCGGCGGCTTTCGTGTCGGCCGCGCCGAGAACCCGCCACAAAGTACGGTAATAATCGTCGCTGTAAGCCGTGATGCCGCTGTGGCGAGCGGTGTCGGCCATCATGCGCAGGAAGTCGTCGAGATCAGAGCCTTCCGGATTACCGGCAGCTTCATCGCCACCGAAGTGCTCGATCCGCTCAATCGTAATCCCCCGTCGCTCGGCGCCGTTGATGCGATTGCGGTGGCCAGACTCGAGACCGCGCTTGAGCTCTTCCTCGGTCTGAGTCAGATCGAGCGCGTGAGTGTGCTTCGGGTTGACCTCACCAGCCGGTCGGCCGCCAGCCGCATGAATCACTTCATCATCGAAATCCCCCACCGGCTCGCAGCGGACGAAGTCGGCTCGCTGCTCGCGGGCCACTTCCTGCAAGCTAGTAAGTGCTGACTTCATGGCCGCCGCGTCACGCGCCACCGGCCCATAGCTAGCCAGCAAATACTTGAAGCCGCCGCGTGATTTGCGCACCGCCGCACTCCAGACCCAATTATCGTCGCTGCGCCACAAAACCGGCCGCTTCAGACCCACCGCTTGAAACCGCGCCCAAGCTTCACTCTGCAAAATGCCACCACCTAGGCGAGCAACTTGCTCATCCCAATCAGCCGGCATGCTTCGATCGACGTTCATACCCAAATTATACCACACGAAACTATTGACATAGATCTACCTTCATGGTAATATTAATGGTTTTTTGACAACCAAAGCAACAGATCAAGTCAGATCAGCAAACCTATCCAACAGATATACGGGCGAAAGGGCCAGATATGTTACAGATTGGGCAGATGAGCAGTAGGGCGGCCAAGCGCGAGCAGGCACGTCGAGAAGCAGAATTTCAGCCTCGGCTGGAAGTCTGGGAAGCCACTAACGGCTGGAGAACGGTGGCGAAACTCAGCCACTTGATTCACCCCGAGCGGCTGTGCTGGATCTACCTCCAGCGCTTCGGCGGCGAGATTGCCAACGGCATGGGTCCGCAGCTGCGACAAGTGTACGAACCGCATCAGATCGGCGACGATCCGACAGTGGTCGATGAGCCACATCTGATGGCGCGAGCAATCTTGGGCGGCGGCATGGGTCCGGGTCAACGCGTCATCGTCGGCGTAGAAGTCACCGACAGCCTGTTTCGGACGCACAAGTGGCGGCATTCGCTGGCTGACGCCGATTTCATGGCCAGTTACACTGCCACCAGCTAGATCAGTTGCAAGTCAAAAGACGCAGGGCTCCACCACACGGGTGGAGCCTTTTTCACTGCGCTATTTTTTTTGATTGCGCCAAAACACTTAGAAATTATAGTATGGACACATGCTCATCCTCGGAATCGAAACATCCGCCGACGAAACTTCGGCCGCCGTCGTCGAAGACGGTGTCAAGATTCGTAGCAATATAACTGCCAGTCAGATCGACATTCATACGATTTACGGTGGGATTGTACCTGAAGTATCGGCGCGCAGCCACATCGGCGAGATATTGCCGGTGATCATGGGAGCGCTTCATCAGGCTGACGTCACACTGGCCGACATCGACTTGATCGCCGTCACCCGCGGGCCGGGTCTGATTGGCTCGCTGCTGATCGGCGTGATGACGGCCAAGACGCTGGCGGTGGTCACCGGCAAACCAATTATCGGCGTCAATCACATCATCGCCCATGCTTTGGCAGCCTTCTTGCTCGAGGATGGCGAGTCGCCGCGCTGGCCAATTCTGGCGCTGACGGTGTCGGGCGGGCACACGGCGCTGACACTCTACAATAAGGATCTGAGCTTCGAAGTCATCGGCCAGACGCAGGACGACGCCGCCGGCGAGGCCTTCGACAAGGTCGCCAAACTGCTTGGTCTGCCCTATCCCGGCGGTCCGGCGATCTCGCAAGTGGCGGAGTCGGGCGATGACCGTGCTTTCGACTTCCCGATTGCCCGGATGCAGAATCCGCTGGACTTCAGCTTCTCGGGGTTGAAGACGGCGGTGCTGCGCCAAGTCCGCGAGCTGGAGGCGACTGGTCCGCTCAGCAAACGGCAAATCGCCGACCTGGCCGCCAGTTTCGAGCGCGCGGCTGTCATCAGCTTGGTGACAGCAACCAAGCGCGCCGTCGAGCAATACCCGCCAGCTACCATCGTAGTCGGCGGTGGCGTAGCGGCCAATAAACGCTTACGCTCTGAGCTCAAATTAGTGCTTCCTGAGGCCGTTTTCGTGCCACAAGCACTTTGTGGCGACAACGCCGCCATGATCGCCGCAGCGGCCTTCAAAATGCGTCAAAGCGGCCTCGTAAACTCGCCTATCGCGCTGACCGCCGATTCGAGCTTGGAATCGCTCTAGAAGACTGTTGCGAGCTTAGCGCTGTCAGCTTGATTGGCCAATTTTTGGTCAAAAGTCCATAATGGCGTGGCATCATTGAGCTGGGCATAAACTGCCAAGCAGCAATCTTCGAAAGATAATTTCGGATGATCGACGAAAAGCGACAATGCCTGGCTAAATAAATTACGATTACAGTTTATCTGCGGTAGCTGCATTAAATTATTAATCACTTTGGCGGCCTCTGTGCGGCTAAAGTTGTAATCCGCACCACAAAGCACAAAGATGATTTCTATAATGGCGATGTCGGCTACCGCGAATTGGGCATCGGTACCGAGGAACAACTGCACAACTGCCTTATGTTGCTCTGGGACATCATTCAATAATAATCTGAGTAGCACATTTGTATCGAGCAAGCCTGCTAAACGCGCCATTACACTCTCGGCTTTCGATGTTTTTGATAATACTCATCGACATTTATCACCGGCTTGGTACCTGGTTTGATATAGCTACTGGCCTGCTTGCTGAGCTCTTCAATGGTCATTGGCTTAGAGATCACTACTTCGTGTTTGTGCTCGTTGAAGTCGATGTGGAGGACGCCGCCAGACTGGGGCAAACCAAGTTTGCGTCGCATATCGACTGGCAATGTGGTCTGACCTTTGCTGGTGATAGTAATGGTCGTTTTCATATTTATTACTTTAGCAAACTTCATTACTTTTTACAATAGTAATGTGATTGCTTTGTTTTGAATGCGCCTCGCATAAAAACAGCAAATTTAGTAAGATGTAGCCTATGAATGTGCTCATGAATAGTGAGATGGACAAGGCCTACGAACCGGCCAAATACGAGAGTGGGATTTATGCCCAGTGGGAGCAGTCGGGGGCCTTCGCGCCCAGCGACGATCCGCAACATAAGATGGAGCCGTACTGCATCATCATGCCGCCACCGAATGCCAACGGCATCCTGCACACCGGCCACGGCATGTACACCGTCGAGGACATTATGATCCGCTTCGCCCGCAAGCAAGGCAAGGCCGCCCTCTGGCTGCCCGGCACCGATCACGCCGGCATCGAGACCCAGGTGGTCTTCGAGCGCGAGCTGGCCAAGCAGGGCAAAAGCCGCTTCGATTACACTCGCGAGGAATTCTACGACCTGGCCATGAAGTTCACCCTCGACAAGCAGCATCAGATCCTCGATGGCTTCAAGAGTCTCGGCTTCTCGGCCGATTGGTCGCGGTTGAAGTTCACCCTCGATCCCGACATCATCCGAGTCGTCTACGCGACCTTCCGCCAGATGCATGACGACGGTCTGGTCTACCGCGCCAACCGGATCGTCAACTGGTGCCCCCACTGCCACACCGGCCTGGCCGACATCGAGCTCAAGCACCAGTCTCGCATCGACCCGCTCTACTACATCAAGTATGGCCCCTTCGTAGTGGCGACGGTCCGACCAGAGACGAAGTTCGGCGACACCGCGCTAGCCGTCCATCCACGAGATGAGCGTTATACCGAATACGTTGGCCAGGAGGTTGAATTCGATGATCTCCTCGGTAAGACCAAGCTTAAGGTCATCGCCGACGATTTCGTCGATCCAGCCTTCGGCACCGGCGTCATCAAAGTGACTCCAGCCCACGATCCCAATGATTGGGAGATCAGTCTGCGCCACCAGCTCGAGGCCAAACAAGCCATCGGCACCGACGGGCGCTTGACAGGGATCGCTGGCCGCTACGCTGACATGCCGGTCGACGAGGCCCGCACTCAAGTAGCCCATGATCTGGAGGAACGCGGCCTGATGGATCACGTCGAGATGGATTATGAGCATAACGTCGCCATCCACGACCGCTGCGGCACTGTCATCGAACCGCTCGTGATCGAGCAATGGTGGGTGGCCGTCGATAAGCTCAAACTCCCGGCCATCGATGTGGTCAAAGCTGGCAAGATCAAGTTCTTCCCCGCTCGCTTCGAGAAATCGTACCTCAACTGGCTGGAAAATCTGCGCGATTGGAACATCAGTCGCCAAATCGCTTGGGGTATCCGTATCCCGGTGTATTACAACGCCAGCCCAGATCCAAACGACAAATCGAAGCCTGATTACATCATCGCCGAGACCGAAGCCGAGGCCGAGGAGATCTACGGTGCCGGCAAATACGAGGCCGAAACCGACACCTTCGACACTTGGTTCTCGAGCTCGCAGTGGCCCTTCGCCACCTTGCAGACCAGCGGCCACGAAGGCGATTTCGAGCGCTTCTATCCGACTGCTGTCATGGCCACAATGCGCGATATTCAATTTCTCTGGGTGACTCGCATGGTCATGCTGGGTATTTATCGGACCGGCCAAATCCCCTTCTCCAATATCTATTACTGGGGTGCGGTCAACGACGCCGAGGGCAAGAAAATGAGCAAATCTCGCGGCAACACCGTCGATCCCCAGGAGCTGACAGCTCAATATGGCACCGATGCGCTACGACTAGCACTCACTATCGGTATCACTCCTGGCACTGGCGGATCTGTCTCTGAAGCGAAGGTCGCTGGCTACCGAAACTTCTGCAACAAGCTCTGGAATGTGGCACGCTTCACCATCGGTAAGCTTCCTGATGACTACTCACCTCACCAACCCGAGCTCCGAACTGCCGCCGACCACTGGCTGGCTCAGAAACTCACCATCACCACCGAGCAAGTCACCGCCGACATGGGCCGTTACCGTTTCTCCGAAGCCGGCCAGACGATCTATGCCCTCCTCTGGGACGACCTGGCTGACAAATATGTCGAATACGCCAAGGGTGATTTCAACGCCGACCTGATGATCATGGCGCTCGAAACAGTACTTGGTCTACTCCACCCCATCGCTCCCTTCGTCACCGAAGCGATTTGGTCTCACCTACCTGATCGACCCGGCCGACAAAGCCAGCTCATCACCGAAGCTTGGCCGACTATGGATCTCAAATTTGATGCTGCACGTGCGCAAGAATTCAAGCGCGAGGTGATCGACGTGGTGGCACGTCAGGATCTCGACAAAAAACTGGCTGCTCTGGAGCGTGAGATTACTCAGAAGCGCAACCTCATCCGCATCACCGAAGCCAAGCTAGCCAATCCTGATTTCGCTAAGAATGCACCAACCGAAATCGTCGAGCGCGAGCAAACACTGCTGGCCGAGACCGAAGCACAAATCAAAGAACTCGAGGGTGAGCTTGGCAAAATCAAAGCTTGAGCACCATTTCCACACCCCGATAGTCTTGGTGATATATTTGGTCGCCGCGGCCTTGATCCTGATACTGCTGTGGCCTTGGGTGAATGGCGGCCGCCACCACTTCCTCGTGGCGCAGGTCACGCGCGCGCAGCACGAGCAGCAGGCGGGGGATTGGCGAGCAGCGGCGGCGACACTACAACGGGCCAACTGGCTCAGCTTCGGCGATGGGGCAGTGCCGCTGGCATTGGGTCGTGTCTATGAGTCGGCGGGGGAGTATCCGGCAGCGATTCGAGCCTACCAGCAGCTCGGCTTCTCACGCGGATATCAACTCGTGGGGCAAGCAGCCTTGAAATCGCAGGGTTATGCTTTGGCGGAGAAGACCTACGCTCAAGCAGTGGCCGATGCGCCGACAGCCGCCAACTTCGACCAGCTGGCGGTGGCGCAATACAATCTCGGCCAGACCGCCAATGGCTGCCACAACGCTGACAAAGCCCTCAAGGCAGACTTGACTGACACGCAGGCTCAGTCGCTAGCAATTGTCTGTCTGATTATCCAGGGGCAGGCGAGTCAAGCCGCAGCTACTTATCCGCAACAGGCTAGTCAATTCGCCAGCAGTGATCGCCAGGCCGATATCTACTTAATCCAAAGCGGGGCAGTCCGGATTGGCGAGCAGCGGCTTGAGAAATTGAGTAATAAATCTGTCCAAGACTGGCTAATTCTCGCTCAAATTGCTGCTCAGCGAGCTGATTTGTCATCAGCGATAAGTCGGGCGCAGTCCGGCCTCAAGCTCGATCCGACTAATGTCCAGCTCAATCAATTCGCCCTCAAAATCGAGCTTGCGAGAGGGGACAAGCGTCAGGTTGAGTACTATAAATCACGTCTCCGTCAACTCTTCGTAAATTGAGTAAGATATTTGTACATTCACATGCGGATTGAGGCTAAATCCGAACAGTTTTCAGCGACTTTCTTGGTTTTCTCTGTGAATGGATCTGCATATTCTGGACTTCAGCGAATCTTTGGTTGACTTTCTTCATACGAGTAGATAAATGCTTGGCGGAGAGGGTGGGATTCGAACCCACGGATCCTTGCGGACCTCCGGTTTTCAAGACCGGTGCACTCGGCCACTATGCGACCTCTCCGAATTGAGCTAATGCTACGCGAGATAATGACATGGCGGAGAGGGAGGGATTCGAACCCTCGCTAAGACTTGCGTCCTACTACCGGTTTAGCAAACCAGCCCCTTCAGCCTCTTGGGTACCTCTCCATGCCTCACGGGATCAAAACCTGAATACAAGCCGTTATTATACCCGTTTTGGTCGATTTCGCCAAGCAAAAGCCAAACCAGAATCTTGCAATTCGGTAGACTTTTGTACCTAATTTGGCAATAATGGTACTAATGGCAGATTCTACCCCACCCCCAACTGCACCGGCAGTCCCCGAGCAAGTCCTGCTCTCTTGGAACGCACCCGAGTTCATCTTCACCGAGAAACCGGCCGGATGGTATATCGGTCTGGTGATTTTCTTCCTCGCACTCATCATCGTGGCTATCGTAACACGTCAGTGGTTGTCGATTGGCGTCTTCGCGGTCATGGGAGTGACGGTCGCTATCTACGCCAACCGCCGGCCGAGAGTGCTCAACTACAGCCTGACCAATCTCGGTGTCCACGTCGGCGACAAGAAGTACAAGTTTGACAACTTCGGTGGCTTCTTCGAATCGGATGATTACGGCCAGCTCGTCTTTGAGCTGATTCCGACCAAGCGTTTCGCGCCACTGGTCAGCTTGCCAGCCGTGACCGAATATCAAAATCAAATCGAGCAATCGATCAGCGCTGTCTTGCCCAAAGAAATGCCACGAGTCAGCATCATCGAGCGAATATTCAAAGCTCTGCGTTTCTAGCTAGCATACCGTCGAAGGGACTTTACGACCGGCTCAAAATAGGGTAGAATAGCAGCTGTTTTGACCTCGGAGAGACGGTCCGTTTCTCGCCACGCGCACGTAGTTCAGTTGGATAGAATGTCGGCTTGCGGAGCCGGAGGTCGCAGGTTCGAGTCCTGCCGTGCGCACCATAGTTTTCATCACGTCGAAATCCTCACGAAGCTGTCCCCAACTTATCCTCATCTGCACAGCAGGTTGGGGCTTATTTTTTGCCGCAAAGTATATGGATTTCCAGATGTCATAAGCATTGACCGCAACCCCTCTCAGCGACTACAATAACCACAAGCATTAACCGAGTAGGAGTTGTGTGCTTGTTTTAGGTAGTACTTCTGTTTTGCTGCTCAGACAATCTGATCCTACTACAAGAACTGACACTGATCAGGCGGTTTTTCGATTGAAATTTGCAGGAGGTGAGCGCTGATGGCCAGGTTACCAATACCAGGCTCAGATGATGGCACTTGGGGTGATATCCTCAACCAATTCCTCGATGTAGCCCATAACTCCGACGGGACGCTCAAGGACGTCGTGCATGCCAGCGGCGACGAAACCGTCACCGGCATCAAGAGTTTCTCCTCCTCGCCGCAAGTACCGACCCCGACGGGTGCATCTGATGCGGTGCCGAAATCATACGTCGATGCCAATGCCGGCGTCACCGGTGCGACGGGAGCGACGGGTCCAGCCGGTGCTGGTGGTGCACAGGGTGCGACCGGAGCCACTGGTGCTGGTAGTACTGGGGCGACTGGCGCTCAAGGGCCGACTGGAACCGGAGGAGCTCAAGGAGCAACAGGAGCAACAGGCGCAGGCGTTACGGGTGCAACCGGACCAGCCGGAACCAATGGCGCGACCGGTGCAACTGGCGCTGGTGCCACGGGTGCTACGGGTCCAGCTGGAACCGGAGGAGCCCAGGGAGCAACTGGGGCGACGGGCGCTGGGGCGACCGGTGCCACAGGCCCAAACGGTAGCGGTGGAGCGACTGGTGCTACAGGTGTGGCAGGGGTTACGGGTGCCTCCGGACCGGCCGGAACTGCGGGTGCTACTGGGGCCACCGGTGCGGGATCTACGGGTGCCACCGGACCTAGTGGTACTGCAGGCTCAGCGGGCGCCACGGGTGCGACGGGCGCCGGCACCACGGGTGCGACGGGTCCAGCCGGCGCGACCGGAGCGCTCGGAACGACCGGCGCTACCGGGCCTCAGGGTGTAGCCGGCGGTTCGACCAATTGGCGCGGTGACTGGGCACTGTCGACTTCTTACGCTGAAGATGATGCTGTCGCTCACAATGGCTCAAGTTACATCTGCACTTCGGCCCATACCTCTGACGCCACTACAGAACCAGGAGTTGGGGTTAATTGGCAAACTGTCTGGAATCTGCTCGCATCTGTCGGCGGTACTGGCGCCACCGGGCCTGCTGGCAGTGGCGCGACGGGCGCGACCGGACCGACTGGCAGCCAGGGTGCTACCGGTGCCACGGGAGCGGGGGCTACCGGTGCCACGGGCCCAAGTGGTGTCACCGGAGCCACTGGCGCTCAAGGCCTGACTGGCGCGACCGGGCCGACTGGTGGCGCGGGCGCCACAGGTGCTACTGGTGCGGGCTCTACGGGAGCCACGGGGCCAGCAGGAACTGCTGGAGCCCAAGGATCAACTGGTGCGACGGGAGCTGGCGGCGCAGCTGGTCTCGGCTTCGGCAGCGTGCTCGCTAAGACCGCCAACTACACTGTAGCCTCGGGTGACAATGGTAGTGAGATTACCTTCAACGGCTCAAGTCTGACCGCCAAGTTACCGGCCACAGCACCAGCTAGCCCGTGGATGGTGACGTTGATCAATCTCAATGCCACGACGCTGACCGTCGATCCAAACGGCTTGAATCTCAATGGCTCAGCCAGCACGATTACGATTGGTCAGAACCAAAGCATCTTCGTCTGGTCGGATGGTAGTAATTACTTCTACGGAGCGGGGCCGCAAGGAGCCACGGGGCCAGCAGGAACTGGAGGAGCTGGGGGAACGACTGGTGCGACCGGCGCGACCGGCATCACGGGCGCGACTGGACCTACTGGTACGACTGGAGCAACCGGATCTCAGGGCATTACAGGCGCTACGGGATCAAGCGGACGTGATGCCGGACTGAAATTTATTTACTCAAATGACACCGCCAACAGTGATCCGACCAGCGGTAAGATCAAGTTCGATTCCACTACCCCGTCTTCAATCGCCGCGCTTCGTATCAGCGAGACGGATGGTGATGGTAATAATATCGCCGCCCTAATCCAGACCTGGGACGACAGTACTACTTCAGCAGTGCGTACGACCCTCACCATGGTCAAGGATGGAGCACCAAGCAATGTCATAGTGATTCAAGTTGCTGGCGCAATCACTGACAACGGCGCATGGGATAGTTGCACGCTCACATACGTGACATCGGCTGGATCATTCGCCAATGGTGATACGGTCAAGTTGTTCTATACTCGCACCGGTGATCAAGGTGCTACCGGACCAGTCGGTGCTACGGGTGCCACCGGGATTACGGGCGCCACAGGGCCTACTGGAACTGCTGGTCTCGGCTTCGGCAGTGTGCTCGCCAAGACCACAAGTTACAACGTAGCCTCAGGCGATAACGGGAGTGAGGTTACCTTCAACGGTTCCAGCCTGACGGCCACCTTGCCAGGTACGGTGCCGGCTAGCCCGTGGATGGTGACGTTGATCAATCTCAATGCCACGGCGCTGACCGTAAGTCCAAATGGACACAACCTCAATGGTGCTAGTGGTAATATCACGCTACTCCAAAACCAAAGCATCTTC
>Ga0265338_10006480_pt1 | contig 14902 bp, 10 predicted proteins | sample 42126metaG_FD_193579 | JGI IMG/M metagenome (GOLD analysis project Ga0265338, IMG submission 193579) | Rhizosphere microbial communities from Carex aquatilis grown in University of Washington, Seatle, WA, United States - 4-21-26 metaG | ecosystem: Host-associated > Plants > Roots > Rhizosphere... | reverse complement strand
GATGCCCCCGCGAAGGTGTCCCGGATCCAAAACGTGGAGCACCAGGCCGATGAGGTCACCCATCGGGCCATGGAGATGCTCCACAAGACCTTCATCACCCCGATCGACCGGGAGCAGATCCACAACTTGGTCTCCAGCCTGGACGACGTGGTGGACCTGATGGACGGCGCCAGCCGCCGGATGCTGCTGTACGGCATCAAGTCCCCCCGCAAGGACCTGGTCGGCCTGGCCCGGGTGCTCCTGGCCTCCACGAAGCAGGTCCAAAAGGCCGTGACCGGCCTGCGCAACATGAAGCACGCCAAGGACATCATGGCGGCCTGCATAGAGATCAACAAGCTCGAGAACGACGGGGACGCCCTCCGGGACGCCGCGGTGGCCGACCTGTTCAAGAACTCAACGGACGCCATCGAGGTCCTGGTCTGGAAGGAGATCTACGAGTCCATTGAGACCGCCATCGACAGGTGCGAGGACGTGGCCAACGTGATCGAGGGCGTCGTCCTCGAGAACGCCTGAGGGATAACCATGACCCCGGTCCCCTTCACCCTCATCGCCGGCATCATCCTGTCGGCCCTCATCTTCGATTTCATCAACGGGTTCCACGACGCGGCGAACTCCATCGCCACGGTGGTGTCCACCCGGGTCCTGAGCCCGGGAAAGGCCGTGATCTGGGCCGCCTTCTTCAATTTCGTGGCGGCCTTCGGCTTCGGCACCCACGTGGCCAACACCATCGGCAAGGGCATGGTGGAAACCTCCATGATCACGGTGTGGGTGATCCTCTCGGCCCTGGTCGGGGCCATCGTGTGGGACCTCCTGACCTGGTGGGTGGGCCTGCCGACCTCGTCCTCGCACGCCTTGATCGGCGGCTTCGGCGGCGCGGCCCTGGTGCACGCCGGGACGAAGGCCCTCATCTGGTCCGGCTTCCAGAAGACCATCATCTTCATCTTCGTGGCCCCGATCTTGGGCCTTATCCTGGGGTACATCTTCATGGTGGCGGTGCTTTGGATCTTCCGGAGGTTCACCCCGGCCTCGGTGGACAGCCTGTTCCGGGTGATGCAGCTCTTTTCGGCGGCGATTTATTCGCTGTCCCACGGCCTGAACGACGCCCAGAAAACCATGGGCATCATCGTGGCGCTCCTCGTGGCGGGGGATTACACCCATTGGGCGTTCCGTCCCGGTCCCGACGGGACCCCCGGGACCCAGATCGCCTGGTGGATCATCCTCAGTTGCCAGGCCGCCATCGCCTTGGGGACCCTCATGGGGGGCTGGCGCATCGTGAAGACCATGGGCCAAAAGATCACCAAGCTCAAGCCCGTGGGCGGGTTCTGCGCCGAATTCGCCGGGGCCAGTTCCATCTTTGTGGCCTCGGCCTTCGGCATCCCGGTCTCCACGACCCACACCATCACGGGGGCCATCGTGGGGGTGGGATCCACGACGTCCTTTTCCTCGGTGCGCTGGGGCGTGGCGGGGCGGATCGTTTGGGCCTGGTTCTTGACCATCCCGGCGGCGGCCCTGATCGCGGCCTGCTGCCAGTGGCTCTTCCAAGCCGCGGGTCATTGACCTGGACTGATTGAAGGGAAGCCCCGGGGGGAATCCCCCGGGGCTTTTTAATTTATAGGGGTGATGGTGGGGAGGTCAGCGGGCGGGGCGGCGTGATTTCGGTGTGCGGCGAAAGGCGCGGGGACGGGCGACCAAACGGACTTTCGGCCAACTCAAGGGCGAGAAACTGCGGAACCTCAAGGCACGGCTCATACGGCGCCTCCTAGGGGATCTAATTCCCTAAAACGTTTGAGGACCTTTCCCGAACCGCGTAGGTGCCTCAGGACCGAGCGTGTGTTCCAATTTCGGACCTGCCGGGGGATCAGGGTCCGGTTTTCCAGGGCGGCCCGGAAGTCCGTGGCCGTGGAACCCCCAAATTCCGAACAAGCCATCCCGATGAACTCGCTGTCATGGGCGTCGGAGTTGCCGAGGGCCGCGAGGGAATGGGCGTCCGCCAAGCGCCGGGCTTTCCGGTTCGCGATGAAGGACAAGGCGTCCCCATGGTTGACGGCCTCGAACCCGTCGAAGGGGATGCGGTCCATCAGGTCCACGGCCCGGGGGAAACCCTCGGCGTTGCCGACGTAAAGGTTGAAGGGGTGGGCCAGGACGGCCAAGCCCCCCTGCCGGTGGATCAACTCCACCGTCCGGAGGGCGGTGAGGCGGGGAGGGACGAAATCCGAAAGGAAAAGGCCGAGGACATGGCCGTTGAGGGTGCTGACCTCCTCGCCGACGATGACGTCGACCCCCAAGTCGGGGCGGGCTTTCGAGTAATCCCTGGCCCGGAGCGCGCCTTCCAGGGTGTCGTGGTCGGTCACGGCGATCACGGGCAGGCCGCGGCGGGCGGCGGCTTGGACCACCTCCCGGGGGCTGTGGAGGCCGTCTGAGAAGTCGGTGTGGATGTGGCAGTCGGCGAGTCCCATGTCGGCGCCCAGAATGCCCTGGATCCCCGGACGGGGGTATCACGGCCGTGTGAACGGCCTGTAAATTGTGGCGTCGGCTTGTAACGGGGTTTAACACCTTTGTTACGGCGCTTTCCCCCGGTCCTTTTATAATGATCGGGCTGGATCACCCTCGGTTCCCGGAAAGCCCCAGGCCCCATGAAACAGATCTATATCGTCGAGGATGAGAAGGACCTGGTCGAACTCTTGACCTATAACCTCGAGAAGGAAGGCTACCGCGTCCTGTCCTCCCTGGACGGCACGGAGGCCCTCAAGCGCATCCCCGAGAAGTCCCCCGACCTGGTCCTACTGGACTTGATGCTCCCCGGGACCGACGGCTTGACGATCTGCAAGACCCTCAAGGCCAATCCCAAGACCGCCCACATCCCCATCGTCATGTTGACGGCCAAGGGGGAGGAATCCGACAAGGTGGTGGGCCTGGAACTGGGGGCCGACGACTATGTCTCCAAGCCCTTCTCGGTGAAGGAACTGGCGGCCCGGGTGAAGGCCGTCCTCCGCCGGTTCGAGAAGGCGGGCGAGGGGGAACCCCAACAGAAGTTCAAGGACCTGACCCTGGACCGGGTCCGCCACACGGTGACCCTTAAGGGCAAGGGCCTCGAGCTGACCGCCAAGGAATTCGAGCTCCTCGACTACTTCCTGACCCACCCGGGTCGGGTGCTGTCTCGGGACGTCCTTTTGAACAACGTCTGGGGGTATGATTATTTCGGCACCACCCGGACGGTGGACGTCCACGTCCGGCGCCTGAGGGAAAAGCTCGGCGCCTTCGCCAAGTATGTCCAGACCGTGAAGGGGTACGGCTACCAATTCCAGGAAGGGGACTGACCCTTGCGCCTCGGTTGGAAGGCCCGCTTCTTCATCCCGTCATTCGCCCTCCTTTTTTTTGGACTGCTCGCTTCCTTCCATATGCTCTCGGGCCAGTTCGAATCCCTCGTGTCCACCCAAGGCCGATTGGTCCTGTCCGAGGAGGCCGACCGGGCCCTGGAGGGATTTCCGCGGCCGGCGAAAGGCCAGAAGAAACCTTCGGGTTCCCCCTCCCTGGCGGAATGGGCCCGAGGCGCGGCCGGGTCCGTGGGGGGCGACCTTTGGGTGTTGGACGACCAGGGATCGTTGTTGGCCGCGGCACCCTCCGACGCGGAGGGGTTCCAGGGGGATGCCCTGAGGTTGCCCGAGGTCCGCTCTGCGCAAACCCGGGGAACCGGGTTCGACCAAAGGCCCGACCGGGCCAGCGGCGCTGAGACCCTCTACATGGCCAAGCGGGCGACCCTGGGTTCCCGGACGGTCCTGATCCGGTTTTCGGTTCCCCTTTCCCGCTGGGACAACGCGCTCGGCGATTGGCGTTTTGGGATCCGCTTGGCCTTCATGGCCCTCCTGGTGGCGGGCGCCCTCATGGCGTGGGTGGCCGCGGTGTTCATGGCCCGCGCCGTTGAACGGGAAGCGGCCTGGGATCAGGCCGACCGGGCGTCGTCCGGAAAGGATCAACGGCCCTTCTCGGCTCCCGGCCCGGAGGATCCCCGGGCCGTGTACGTGCCGGGACGCAATTTCAACGAGCTCATGGGGCGTCTGGACTCCCAGGATCCCCTGCTCCTGACGGTCTTCAACAGCATGAATGAGGGGGTCTTGCTCCTCAACGCCGCGGACCGGATCGTCCTCCTCAACCCTTCCGCCGAGAAGATCCTGGGAACACCCGAGGGAAAAGCCCTGGGCCGCCATTACCTGGAGGTGGTCCGCCACGCCGGTTTGGCGGACCTGATCACCCAATCCAAGCAGGGGAGCGTCGGCGAGGTGGCCCACGCCGAATTGGAGGTGCCCGGCGAGGAGGACCGGACCTTCAGCGTGAACGTGGGGGCGGTCCGCGAATCCGGCGGGTCGGTCCTGGGCCAGATCGTGGTGTTCTCCGACATCACGGGGTTGAAGCGACTGATGAAGATGCGCACCGACTTCGTCGCCAACGTGTCCCATGAGTTGAAGACCCCGCTGACCGCGATCCTGGGATATGTCGAGACACTGCTCACGGGAGGGATCGACGACAAGAAGAACCGGGCCGGGTTCCTCCAGAAGATCGCCGACCAGTCGAAAAGGCTCCACGCCCTCATCGAGGATGTCCTGGAACTGTCGCGGATCGAAGGCGGCCGCTATGGGGCGGTGCTCCAACCCGTCGAGGTCCAAGCCGTGGCGGAGCAGGCCCTGGACCTGGTCCGGGCGAAGGCCGAGGCCCGGGGGACCCGGTTCGAGACCTCCCTTGAGGAGGGGCTTTCAGTCCAAGCGCACGAGGAGGGCCTTCTCCGGATTTTGGTGAACCTCCTGGATAACGCGGTCAAGTATTCCCCGGATAAATCCTTGGTGAGGTTGATGGGAAGAAGGTTGGTCGGGGGGGGGGTTTCGATCTCCGTCATGGACGAAGGGTCCGGCATCCCCACGACCCACCTGCCCCGGATCTTCGAGCGTTTTTACCGGGCGGAGGCCTCGCGTAACCGCCAAGCCGGGGGGACGGGGTTGGGCCTTTCCATCGTGAAGCATTTGACCGAGCGCATGGAGGGGGAAGTGAAGGTCGAAAGCCAGGAAGGCAAGGGGAGCGTATTCACGGTCCTCCTCCCGGAAGCCCGCCCAGCCTAATCCTTCGGGGCCTTTTATCCCCATCCCGGGTCTTGACAATGATCGTATATCTACGATATACATTGGCTATGGCCACCTCCAAGACCTCCGAATTCCCATTGATCGACGCCGAACTCGCGCAATACGCCGCCGCCTTGGCCCATCCCGCCCGAATCGCCATCCTCAAGACCCTGGCGGAGCGGAAGGAGTGCGTCTGCGGGGAGATCGTCGACGTGCTTCCCCTGGCCCAATCCACCGTATCCCAACACTTGAAGGTTCTCAAAGAAGCCGGGCTCATCCAGGGTGAGGTGGATGGGCCGAAGGTCTGTTACTGCGTCAACCCCCAGGCCGTCGCCAAGCTTTCCGGTTTGTTTCACGGGTTGCTGGGCGAATTGCCCCAGATGAAAGGGAAGAAAAATGCCAAATCCTGCTGTTGAACCCCAACCCCCCGAAACCCAGGGATCCTGCTGTGGGCCCGACTGTTGTTCGGACGGTGAGAAACCCCAAGGGCTCTCGGCCCCACCCCAGGTTTCGCCTGAAACGATCAAGGCGGCGGTCCGGGAAACCTACGGCGAAATCGCCCGAAAAGGCGGTGAAACGTCCTGTTGCGGGATGGAAACGCCCGGACCGGAGAAATCCTCCTGTTGCGGCGGCGACGCGAAGGCCGGGTTCTCCTATACGTTCGTCGAGGGGGATTACAAAAAGCTCCCGGGTTACCTGGCCGAGGCCGACCTGGGGCTGGGTTGCGGCATCCCCACGCAATTCGCGGACTTGAAGCCGGGAGAAACCGTCCTGGACCTGGGGGCGGGTGCCGGCAACGACGCTTTCGTGGCCCGGAGTTTCGTGGGGGAAACCGGCCGGGTTTTGGGCGTGGACATGACCGCCGAGATGGTGACGAAGGCCCGGGAAAACAACCGGAAAGCCGGGTTCACCAACGTCGAGTTCCGGTTGGGCGAGATCGAGCATTTGCCCGTGGACCGGGATGCCGTGGATGTGGTGGTGAGCAATTGCGTCCTGAACCTGGTGCCGGACAAGCGGGCCGCCTTTTCGGAGATGGCCCGGGTGCTCAAGGCCGGGGGAAGGTTCTGCGTCTCCGACATCGTCACCCGGGGGGAAATTCCCCCGGGGGCCCGGAAGGCCGCGGCCCTTTACGCCGGTTGCGTCTCCGGGGCGATCCCGAAGGGGGATTACCTCGGCCTGATCGCCGAACAGGGTTTCCATCACATCGAGGTCCGGAAGGAACGTGTCGTGGAGGTCCCCCGGGAAGTCCTTGAAAAGCACCTGTCGTCCCCGGAACTTGAAAAATGGACCCGCGAGGGATCGCCCGTCGTCAGCGTGACGGTGACGGGGAAGAAACCCTGAAGCAAGCTCTCGGCGGTCGGCTGTCAGCGGCCAGCTTCAAGTTTTAGGACCATTTGATCGGGTCGCCGACGGCCGACAGCTGACCGCTACCCTTCCATGGATGCTGGCAAATGTCGGAATGGCGGAGAACCCTCGTGGCCGATTCATCCAACAAACTGAAAGTGCTCTTCCTCTGCACCGGCAATTCCTGCCGGAGCCAGATGGCCGAGGGATGGGCCCGCCACTTGAAAGCCGATTCCATCGAAGCCACCTCCGCCGGGATCGAGGCCCATGGCATGAACGCCCGGGCCGTGAAAGCCATGGCCGAGGCCGGTGTGGACATCGCCTCCCACCGTTCCAAGCGGGTGGAGGAGGTCTTGGCGATCCCCTTCGATTACGTGGTGACCGTCTGCGGGCACGCGAACGAGCATTGCCCGCTCTTCCCCGGGAAGGCGAAGATCGTGCACGTGGGTTTCGACGACCCCCCCCAGCTGGCCCCGAACGCCCAGACCGAGGAGGAGGCGCTGGCCCCCTACCGCCGGGTCCGGGACGAGATCCGCGACTTCATCGAAACCCTGCCTGAAGCCCTGAAAGGCCCCTGACTATGTCCACCCTCTCCAACAAGATGAACGTCTTTGAGAGGTACCTCACCCTCTGGGTGGCGGTCTGCATGGCCCTGGGCGTGGGCCTCGGCAAGGCTTTCCCGGGCTTCGTGACGACGCTCCAGGGAATGGAAATCGGGACGGGCTCCCACATCAACGGTCCCATCGCGGTCCTGATCTGGCTGATGATCTATCCCATGATGCTCCGAATCGATTTCGCCTCCCTGAAGGGCGTGGGGAAGCGCCCTCAGGGTTTGATGGTGACCCTCTTCGTGAACTGGCTGGTGAAGCCCTTCTCCATGGCGTTCTTCGGCTGGCTATTCTTCCAACACCTGTTCCTTCCCTGGTTGGGCCCCGAGATGGCGAACCAATACCTGGCCGGCGTGATCATCCTGGCGGCGGCGCCCTGCACCGCCATGGTGTTCGTCTGGTCCTACCTGGCGGGGGGCGACGCGGCCTACACCCTGGTGCAGGTCACGGTGAACGACCTCATCATGCTGGTGGCCTTCGCGCCCATCGTGCGGTTCCTGGTTTCGGGCACCTCGGGCTTGAGCGTGCCTTTCGGCGTCCTCCTGGTGTCCGTCCTGGTCTTCGTGGTGATCCCCCTGGGGTTGGGGGCCGGGAGTCGGGCTTGGCTCCTGCGCGCGAAAGGGAAAGCTTGGTTCGAGAAGTCGTTCCTACCCAGGTTCCAACCAGTGACCATCCTGGCGCTCCTGGCCACCCTCGCGCTGATCTTCGCCTTCCAGGCCGAGAACCTGACGGCGAGGTGGTTCCACGTCGTGTTGATCGCCGCGCCGATCCTGGTCCAGGTCTATTTCAACTCGGGTTTGACCTACGGCTTGATGCGTTATTTCAAGGTTCCCTACGCCGTGGCCGCCCCCGGGGCCCTCATCGGGGCGTCGAACTTCTTCGAGCTGGCGGTGGCCACGGCCATCGCGCTGTACGGACCCGGCTCGGGGGCGGCCCTGGCGACGGTGGTGGGGGTTTTGGTGGAGGTGCCGGTCATGCTTTCGGTCTGTTCGTTCTGCGTGGGGACCCAGGGTTGGTATGGACGGAACCTGCCGGGCGCGCCGGTCCTTAAACTTGGGCCTTGAGGAGGACCCGGTCCAGGGACTCGGGCTCCAACAGGTCGGTGGCTGGTGAATCGGGCGGGGCGAACCCCACCCGACCGAACCCGGCCCGACGGAATGCATCGGCGACGGCCCGGGTCTCATGGGCCTGATTCACGATGACTTCCTCGAAGGACTCTTCGCCCCGGTGACCGGAGACCCGCAGGAGTGCCCGGCCGCTGGTGGGGTCGTAATGGCGCCAGACTTCCAGGGCCAAGCCTTGGACCGGACCGATCTCCCGCTCATGCCAGGAGGCAAACCCCCGGCAGGTATTCAGGTCCCCCAAGAACCATCCCCCAGGCGCGAGGGAACGGCGGATCTCCAAAGCCAACCGCCGGATTTCCTCCATCGAGCCCAAGTGGTTCAAGATGTTATAGAAGGCGGTGATGAGGCCGTAAGGGCCCCTCGGGAGTCCCGCTTGCATCCGTCCCGCGTGGAGCCGGCGCGGTTTTGTTCCGGGGTATCGCCGTAACCGTTCCCCGGCGAGGGCCAACATGTCGGGGGACTCGTCGAGGCCTTCCGCGTCCCATCCGGCCTGGAGGAAATCTTCCAGGGCCCGCCCCGTCCCACACCCCAAGTCGAGACAGCGTTTCGCGGACCGTCGGTGGGGACTCCCGCGGGGCATCCCCCCCCGCGTCCCCCCCACGAGTGGCGAAGACCGGTTTTCGTCGTTGGTTGTGAAAGACGCATCGTCAGCCTTCATGAAGCTGATGGCCCTTAGGGCCGATTGATGGGAATGTTCGGACCAGATTTCCTCGGTCCATTTGGCCAACCAGGGTCCATATCGGGAAGACGTCATGGTCTTTATTGTATGGAAGCACTCTCCCACCCCGGTAGGTGTTCCTTACAACTCTTGGGTGGGGCTGCCAGCCTGTCAAAAAACAGGTGCCCTTTCGGTCTTTTCTTGACATTTGGGGTGGTGAAGTGGGATCGGATCAAGAGGTGAAAATTTGTTTCGGGGGGTTTATCGGTAAACGAAACGACAGAATCGGTATAAAAATTGCATGAAAGCGATATCAAGAGCGGTACAATTCCAACGCTGACCGCTTCATCGACATCCACCCAGTTTGAAGAAGCCTCGGCAGGCTTCCAACAATTGACAGGAACTTCCATGAGCCTCAAATCGATCACACGTCCGCTCATCCTCCTGTCGGTGGTGATGTTCCTCCCATCCCTTCTCCAAGCGGCGGCCTACACGGCGGCGGTGAACTCCGGTGCGCCGTCGAAGGGGTTCCCGCAGAACGCGAACTACTCCTACGGCCTGATGCCGACCGCCGCCGCGCTCGCCGCGAACGGGGGAACCGTCTCGATCCAAGCCCTCTACGGAAAATGGTGCACTGCATTCGTGACGGACTCGGGGGCGGGCGGCACGGCGGCGAACGGGGTGAAGCGGTGGCGCGTCCAGCGGGACTCGGCGGACGGCAGCGACACGGTGTCGGAAGGCATCGGGTACGGGATGCTGATCGCGGCGGCCATGGGGGACAAGACCCTGTTCGACGGGCTGTACGCCTACGCCACGCAACCTGCGTACATGCCGGACGCGAGCGGCAACTACGTGATGAACTGGCACGTCAATTCGGGCGGGTCGGTGGCGGCGACGAACGGGGCGACGGACGCGGACGAGGACATGGCGATGGCGCTGTTGATCGCCGAGAAGCAGTGGGGGAACGCGACCTCGAGCTACAACTACCACAGCGAGTTCCAGCTGATGGCGAACGCGATTTGGGCCCATGAGATCGGGGGCGGCGGGGTGGTGTTGCCTGGGGACGCGTACCAATCGCCGCTCTTTTCGAGCTACATGACGCCGGCCTGGTACAAGTGCTGGACGGGGCAGGACTCGAACCCGGCGCACAACTGGAACACGCCTTTGGGGTGGGTGACGAACACGTACCTGTCGACGATGAGGACGAAGTACACGAACGGCATGGTGCCGGACACGGTGGACACGGGGCTCAACGCCACGGGTTGCGTGGGGACCTGCCCTTATGGGGCGACGACGATGGGGTATGACGCTTCGCGGTACGGGATGCGGATCGGGCTGGACGTGCTGTGGAACAACACCACGAGCTGCAAGACGTCCATGTCGACCTTCGCGACCACCCTGTACAACGGCGTGAACAACTACGGCATCGGCAATTACATCGAGGAATATTGGAACGTGACGGGGGCGGGGAACAACGCCTCGGGCTCACCCTGTTCGTCCCTGCAGATCGGGCCGGCGATGGTGGCGGCCATGGCGGGAAGCACCCAATCAACCTTCGTGGATTCGATGTACACCGAGACCTGGAACCGAATCAACTCGACCGGTTGCGCGGGCCTGAACTACTTCCAGGACACGCTGGCGCTGATGTGCGTCTTGATCGGCTCGGGCAACTTCCCGAACCTGGTGTGCGGGACGAACCCCTGCGGCGCGGCGACCTGCACGCCGACGATCACCCCCACGCCCCAGGCCTGCTTCATGCTGGACGACCTGGAGGACGGCAACACGCAGAACCGGACGAACGGCTATTGGTACAATTACCGTTGGACCAGCTCGAACAACGTGCCGGTCTTGCCCTGGAAGGCGCTGGTCAGTCCGACGTCGCTCATCTCGGACGGGACCACGGGGTCCAACGGCACGTATTACTCGGCGCACGTGACGGGATCCTGGACCACCAACGGGGAAACGACCCCCGCCACCTACGCCGGATACGCGATCGCCACGGGCCTGGACCCGGGCTACCGGGACCTGACCTACATGTCGCAGTTGGACTTCGACGTGAAGGCGACGGCGGCCTGCACGTTGCGCGTGAATTTCCAGAACATCTACATCAGCCGGAACGCCGACGCGGTGTTGGGCGGAGGCGGCGGCAACGACAACCAATACGGGTACAACGTCATCGTGGCGGCGGCGAACACCTGGCAGCATTTCATTGTGCCGCGCGCGGTCATCGCCTGCCAGGACTGGGGGACGGGCAGTTGCCCGCCGCCCGTGACCCTGCCGACGGCGGGGAACCCGACGAAGGACCAGGCCCTGACCTATGTGACGTCGTTGGACTGGTTGACGCAGGGGCCCCCTGCGACGTTGGGCTTCTGGGTGGACCAGATCTGCATCACGGGGGGCAACACCGGCAAGGCGATCCCGCCGACGGCCACGCCCATGCCGACCAACACGCCGATCGTGACGGTGGTGAACACCAACACGCCGACGAGGACCCCGACCACGGGACCGACGAGCACCTTCACCTTCACGGCGACGCGCACGATGACGAACACCTTCACGCCCGCGTCGACCGCCACGTTCACCTTCACCGCCACCGCGACCCCGACCTTTACCCGCACTTTTACGCCCACGAGCACCGCCACGTCCACCTTCACGCGGACGAGCACGCCCACTTACACCTATACGGTGGCGCCGACGAACACCTTCACGCCGACGCCCTCCGCGACCTCCACTCCAACCCGGACGTTTACGTCCACGGCCACGAGCACCGCCACCTCCACGCGGACGGGCACGCCCACCCCCACCAATACCGTGGCGATGACGAACACCTTCACCTGGACTGCGTCGGCTACCGCCACCTCCACCCGCACCTTCACGCCGACCTATACTTTCACCGGGGTGTTGCCCACCAATACCCCTACGTCCACTTCGACCGTGACCTCCACGCCGACCGCGACGAGGACGCCGTCGCCGACTTCGACTTCCACCAATACATCGACCAACACCGGTACACCGACCTCGACCTCGACGCGGTCCTTCACCCCCACCGCGACCTTGACGCCTGTCCCGTCGGCCACGGTGACTTTCACCCCGACGCCGACCCGGACCTTCACCTCGACGGCGACGGCCACTTCTACGGCCACGTCCACCCCGACCGCAACGAGGACGTTTACCCCGACCGCCACCTCGACCTTCACCCTGACCAATTCCCCGACCTGGACCCTGACCCCGGTGCCTTCGGCCACCGCCACCAACACCCCGACGGTCACGTCCACCTCGACCCGCACCCCAACGTCGACCTCGACGTTGACCCCCACCAGCACCCCAACCAGCAGTTTCACCGCTACGTTGACGTCCACCACCACGAAAACATCCACCCCGACGGCGACCCTTCAGTTCACAACGACCTTCACGCTCACCCCGACGGACAGCCTGACCCCCAGCGCGACGCCTACGCCGTCGCCGACGAGGACGTCCACCGCGACGAGCACGGCGACCCTGTCGCCGACACCCAGCTTTACCTGGACTGCCACCAGTACGCCTACCTTCACCCGGACAGCGACGCCGACCTCCACTTTCACCTGGACCGCCACCCCGACCCCGACGCCCTCCCATACGCCCACTTGGACCGTGACTTGGACGCCGACCGATACCCCCACCCCCAGTTGGACGCCGACGAACACCCCGATTTGGACCGAGACCTCCACCGCGACCCTTACCCCCGCGGCCGGCGCTCCCGTGGAAACACCGATCGTATTCCCCAACCCCTCGGACGGCTCGGGGCCCGTGAGCGTTGGCTTCCAAATCAACCGACCGGTCGACCATGTGACCGTCCTGGTCGTGACGGTGGCCAACCGCCTGATTTACGACAAGGTGATGCCGGGACCCTTCGGCGTGGGGATGAACTTCGCGGCCCTCGACTTGAAGGACCTCAAGGGCGTGAAACTCGCCAACGGCACCTATTACGTCTATGTCGAGACGCCGGACGGCACCCGCGCGCTGGGTAAGCTCGTCATCCTGGAATAGGAAAGAGCCTATTTCGCCCGTCCCATGACCGTGGGACGGGCCTTGCTTTTAGCGGGTCGGCCAATTTTGTCGCGCGGTGACCCTGTCAAAGATCAGGCTATTTCCTGACGGATTTCCCCTATATCGACGATACGGTCGGGATAAACCCCTCTAATCCGATTCAAGGAACCGCTGTCATCAGGCTTTTGGAGGCCTATATTTTTCACTTGGGGTATGGTTTTTGCAGTTTTATAAAGGAAGGCGCGGTGCATCGTCCGGCCCATTCCAACCCCCAGGATGTACAACCATGACTGGATCCCTTCGACGCCTTCGATTTGTTCCCCTCGCGTTCCTGCTGGTTTTCGGGGGCTCCTTCCGGGTGGCGGCCCAATCCATCAACTCAGGCTCCCCGGCCCATCCTTTCCCCCAGAATGCCGCCTATCCGTTCGGGATCAAGCCGAACCATAAGACCACCGCCCAGTTCCAGTCCGACGTCCAAAATCTCTACAACAACTGGTACTCCAACGCGGTGACCGCGGGCGGGACGACGCGCAACGCGGGGGTTTCGACCTGCGCGGGCTGCCTGAGGGTATTCCGCGGGACCAACTCCAACGACACGGTGTCGGAGGGAATCGGCTACGGGATGCTCATCGCCGCCATGATGGGGGATAAGACCCTATTCGACGGCCTTTACAAATACGCCCTCCAATACATCCCCGATACGATCGGCCATTACGTCATGGACTGGAACATCAACCAGAACGGGGGCGTCATCGGGACGAACGGGGCGACCGACGCGGACTTCGACATGGCCCAGGCCCTCCTGATCGCCGAACAGCAGTGGGGCAATGGGACCGGGATCAACTATCGGGGCGAGTTCCAGAAGTTCTGCAACACGATCTGGGCCTTCGAGATCTCCAATACCACCGACTACCACATCAAGCCCGGGGACAATTGGGACACGACCTGGTACCCCGATTACGCCTCCCCGGCCTGGTTCAAATGCTGGTCCTCGGCCACCAATAACGCCAACCACAATTGGCCGAACGCCATCAATTGGGTCTACCAAACCTATGACAAGGCGCTTTTGAACGCCTATCCCCTCGGTTTCAAGCCCGACTCCACCAACACCTCCATGGGAGCCAACGGGACCAACATGAGCTATGAGGGTTCTCGGTACCCGCTTCGGACCGGGATCGACGAGCTTTGGAACGGCGACCCGTTCCCGACCGCGAAGGAAGGGCCGCTCGACAACCTCCAGCCCATGGTCGCCAACATGATCGGCAACTACAACAGCCAAGGCGCGGGATACTTCAAGGACAACTTCGTCATCACCTCGGGCGCCTCCAGCGGCAACGTGAATTCGCTTTATCCCGGGCCGGTGCTGGTGGCCGCCATGGCCGACGGCACGAACCAGGCGTTCACCAACGCCCTGTACGACCTCACGACGACCCGGTACGCCATTGGGGGATTCAAGTACTTCCAGGACACCCTGGGACTGATGGGGATCCTGGTGGGGTCCGGAAATTTCCCCAACCTGGCCTGTGGGGTCCCGGCGGGGTCGCCGACCCTTACCCCGACCTTGGCGCCGAACACCGCCACCTTTACGCCCAGTCGGACCCCGACCCGAACCCCGTCCTCGACGCCTAGTTTTACCTTGACGCCTACCCGGAGCGCTACCGCCACCCCGAGTCCAAGTGCGACAACCTCCCGGACTTCAACAGCTTCACTTACACCTACTGGGACGGCGAGCGGGACCAACAGTTTTACGCCGACCCCTACGAGAACCCCCACCTCCACTTGGACGCCCCCCCCCACTTCGACCAAGACATTCACCCCTTCGCCCACCGGCACCTTCACCCCCAGCTGGACGCCTCCGCCCGGCGCGACCGCCACTTATACCCCGACCTGGTCCTGGACCCCCAGCGACACCCCGACCGCGACCGACACCCGGACCCCGACGATGAGCCCGACCCCGGGGTCCCCGACCGTCACCCCGGTCCCAGGTCAGGCCTCCTCGGCCGTCTCGACGCCGATTGCTTGGCCCAACCCCGT
>Ga0265338_10006479_pt1 | contig 14906 bp, 16 predicted proteins | sample 42126metaG_FD_193579 | JGI IMG/M metagenome (GOLD analysis project Ga0265338, IMG submission 193579) | Rhizosphere microbial communities from Carex aquatilis grown in University of Washington, Seatle, WA, United States - 4-21-26 metaG | ecosystem: Host-associated > Plants > Roots > Rhizosphere... | reverse complement strand
CGCGCCGCTCGCGTCGCGTGCGAGGCGGCTCAGAGCAGATCGCGCAGCATGGGAATGAGCGGCAGATCGGCCGGCGGCATCGGATATTGCGTGAGATCGCGCGGCTTCACCCATTTGAGCGCGCTGTGCTCGCGCGTCATGGGCGTGCCCTCCCAGCGGCGGCAGACGTAAAGCGGCATCAGCAGATGGAAATCCGGATAGGCGTGCGAGGCGAAAGTGAACGGCGCCAGACACGGCTCCTTCACCGCGATGCCGAGCTCCTCGGCCAGTTCGCGGATCACCGTTTCTTCCGGCCGTTCGCCCGGCTCGATTTTCCCGCCCGGAAATTCCCATAGCCCCGCCATCGCTTTCTGCGGCGGACGTTGCGCGATGAGCACGCGCCCGTCCGGATCGATCAGCGCGCAGGCCGCAACGAGAACCAGCCTAGCGCTTGTATCCCCCATGATGGCGTGACCCGACCTAACGACCGATTAACAATTAGCAGCGGAATCGAGGGGCGTCGAACCCAGCTTTCCGGGAACTTCGGCGCATGTGCCGCCTTGCAGCGCGGCGGCGGCGCGGCTACCGCTCACCGGCACGCCACGGACCGATTCATGACGGACTATCTGCACCTGCCATCCCGTTTCCATCTGGGCGGCGTCAACGTCGTCGTGGAGACGCCGCGCGGCGCGCGGACCAAGTTCAAATTCGACGAGCAGCTCCAGGCCTTCCGCATGTCGCGGCCGCTGACGCTGGGCCTGCGCTATCCGTTCGACTGGGGCTTCGTGCCGTCAAGCTGCGCCGAGGACGGCGATCCGCTCGATGCGCTGGTGCTGCATGACGGCGAGAGCTATCCCGGCATCGTCATCCCCTGCCGCCCGGTCGGCGTTCTGGAAGTCACGCAGCGCGAAGACGGCAAGAAATTCCGCAACGACCGCGTGCTGTTCGTGCCGATGTCGGCGCCGCGGCAGAAGAACATGCGCGACGCGCTGTCGCTGTCCAAGCCGATGAAGGAGGAGCTGGAAGGCTTCTTCCAGGCCGCGATCGCCGGCACCGGCAAGGCGATCACCTTCGAAGGCTGGCGCGGACCGCGCGCGGCGATGGCCGCCGTGAAGACGGCCGAAGCGAAGTTCGACAAGGGCTGAGACCCGCCGGTCCGAAACACATCGGGAGCAGAAGATGCCGCATTTGAACTATGCCGCCTATGAGGCCGTCCGGCCCTATTTCGATCTGGTCCGCGGGGCGCTGGGCGGCCTGGTCGACGGCGCGCATTTTTTCGACATCGTCGCCGAGGACATCGTCTACGAGGTCCGCTACGACTTCCCCGGCTGGCCGCGCATCGTGCGGGGGCGTACCGCGCTGATGGCACAGTTCGCCGGCTATGCCGACAACATCAGACTTCGTGCCGCGGACAAGCTGGTCGTCCACAAAACCGATGGCGGCCATGTCGTCGTGATCGAGTACGACGTCCATGGGACGATCCTCGCGACGGGCGCGACCTACGAAAACCGCTTTGCCTCGGTCATAGAAATCGAAAACCGGAAAATCGCGCGCTGGAGAGACTATATGGACTCTCTTGCGGCCTGGAATGCGCTAAGCGCCCGCTGATGCAGCGGCGATCTCGAAGCGCGAGGGGCCGAAGACATAATCCTGCGGTGCGACGACGGTGCGGCGGAAGAAATCGCCGATCAGCGGCATGATCGTCGGGATGACCTTCGGATGATTGGCGAAGTGGTGCGGGAAGCCGGCGAAGACGTGCAGGTCGACGCGTCCGCCGATCTCGCGCACCCGTTCCTCGTAGCGGCGTGAGGTGCTCACGGGCACAATCCTGTCGGCGTCGCCATGCAGCAGCATCACGGGGGGCAGATCGGGGCCGACATGGGCGAGCGGGCTCGCCAGCGCGGCCGTCTGCGGCGACGCATCGGCGCCGGGCAAGGCCGCGGCCGGAACGCCGCCCGACGGCCGCTGGTCGCCGACATAGAAGAGGACCGGCGGATAGATCGCCGCCACGGCGGCGACGCGAGCGGATATGCCGCCGGCGCCCTCGGGCGGATCGAGGCGCGCGTCGTCGCCGCTGCCCGCCGCCAGCAGCGCCAGATGGCCGCCGGCGGAGTGGCCTTCGAGGCAAAGCTTGGCGGGATCGAAGCCGATCTCGCCCGCCTGCGACCGCACCCAGCGCAGCGCGCGCTTCACGTCATGGATCTGCGCCGGGAATTTCGCTTCACCGACCAGGCGGTATTCGGAGGCGATGGCCACGAAGCCCTGCGCCGCCAGCGCCTGCGCATGGGGCACGAGCATGTCCTTGCTGCCCCGCGCCCAGGCGCCGCCATGCAGCAGGACGACGGCGGCGCCGTTTGCCGCGCCGGCCGGCCGATAGATATCGAGCTTCAGCGGCCGGTTGCCGGCCTCAGCGAAGACGATGTCGCATCGTGTGTCCATCTCAGCTGCGGTAGCTGCCGTTGATGTCGATGTAGCCGTGGGTGAGGTCGCAGGTCCATACGCGTGCGGTGCCCTTGCCCAGGCCGATGTCGACGGCGATCTCGACCTCGCGGCCCTTCACGGCCTTGGTGGCGGCGGCTTCGTTGTATTTGGGGGAGCGCTCGCCAGCCTCGGCCACGATCTGCGCGCCGAAGCTGATCTTGAGCTTGTCGCGGTCTGCCGGCTCGCCGGCCTTGCCGACCGCCATGACGATGCGGCCCCAATTTGCGTCCTCGCCGGCAATCGCCGTCTTCACCAGCGGGGAGTTGGCGATCGAGAGACCGATACGCTTGGCGCTCTCGTCGCTCTCCGCGCCGGTCACGTCGATGCGGATCAGCTTCTGCGCGCCCTCGCCGTCGCGCACGACCTGGAGCGCGAGGCTGAGCAGCACCTTGTCCAGCGCGTGGCGGAATTCGTTCAGGCGCTTGTCGCTCGCCTTGGAGATCGTCGGATGCGACGCGCCCTTGCCCGTCGCGAACAAGAGCAGCGTGTCGCTTGTGGAAGTGTCGCTGTCGACGGTGATGGCGTTGAACGAGGGTTTCACGCCCGCGCTCAGGAGTTCCTGGAGAACCGGCGCCGGCAGGTTCGCATCGGTGAAGACGAAGGACAGCATCGTCGCCATGTCGGGCGCGATCATGCCCGAGCCCTTGGCGATGCCGTTGATCGTCACGCGCTTGCCATCGATGGTCGCCGCGGCGGTGGCAAGCTTGGGATAGGTGTCCGTGGTCATGATCGCCTCGGCGGCGGCGCGCCAGCCGCCGGCGGCGCCCTCCTCCGCCAGCGTGCCGAGGATCTTGGTGATGCGCCCGGCCGGCAGCGGCTCGCCGATGACGCCGGTCGAGGCCAGGAAGACCTCGCTCGGCTTGCAACCGACGATGGCGGCCGCGGATTCGGCGATCTGCCGCGAACCCTCGAAGCCGGCCTTGCCGGTGAAGGCATTGGCGTTGCCGCTGTTGACCACCAGCGACCGCGCGGAACCGCCGGCGAGGCTGGCCTTGCACCATTCGACCGGTGCCGAGGCCGTCTTGGACTTGGTAAAGACGCCGGCGACCTGGGTGCCGGGCGAGAACACCGCCAGCAGCACGTCGGTGCGGTCCTTGTAGCGGACGCCCGCTTCGCCGGTGGAAAGCCTGACGCCGGCCAGGGGCGGCAGGCTCGGATAGGTCTTGGGCGCCAGAGGCGATGCCGCATGCGCCGCCGTCTTGGCCGGCTTGGCCGCCGTCTTCGCCTGAGCCATGGACCCGCCCTTCCTGAATCGGGCGCGGATGTGACCAGAATCCCTTGATTTGACAAGGGGGTGAGCCGTTCTTATGTCTCCGCCGCTCCACCCATGCCGGATCAGCGCGTTCAGGACGTGTTTTCCGGCAGTTTTTCGAGGATTTCATGCTGGGTTTCAGCGGCATAGCGCAAAGGCTGTTCGGCTCTTCCAACGAACGGAAGATTCGGCCGTACAAGGCCCGGGTGGCCGCGATCAACGCGCTGGAACCGAAATTTGCCGCCCTGTCGGACGAGGCGCTGCGGGCCCAGACGGCCGCCTTCAAGGAACGCCTCGCCAAGGGCGAGACGCTGGAAGACCTCCTGCCCGAAGCCTTCGCGGTGGTCCGAGAAGGGGCCAAGCGCACGCTCGGCCAGCGGCATTACGACGTTCAGCTCGTCGGCGGCATGGTCCTGCACTACGGCAACATCGCGGAGATGAAGACCGGCGAGGGCAAGACCCTCGTCGCGACGCTCGCCGTCTATCTGAACGCGCTCGCCGGCGAAGGCGTGCATGTCGTCACGGTGAACGACTATCTTGCCAAGCGCGACGCCGACTGGATGGGCCAGGTCTACAAATTCCTCGGCATGAGCGTGGGCTGCATCGTGCATGGCCTCACGGATGAGGAGCGCAAGGCCGCCTACAATTCCGACATCACCTACGGCACGAACAACGAGTTCGGCTTCGATTATCTGCGCGACAATATGAAATACTCGATCGCGACGATGGCCCAGCGCGGCCATTCCTATGCGATCGTCGACGAGGTGGACTCGATCCTGATCGACGAGGCGCGTACGCCGCTGATCATTTCGGGACCGACCGATGACCTGACGGAGCTCTACAAGCGGGTCAACGAGATGATCCCGCTGCTGCGCCCGCCGGGCACCAAGAAAATCAAGAACCGCGACGGCAAGGAAGTCCTCGAGGATCCGGGCGATTACGAGCTCGACGAGAAGTCGCGCAATGTGACGCTGACCGAAGCCGGCAACGAGCACATGGTCGAGCTCCTGAAGGGCGTCGGCCTTTTGGAGAGCGGCGATCTCTACGACATCGAGAACATCTCGATCGTCCATCACGTGAACCAGGCGCTGAAGGCGCACACGATCTTCCAGAAGGACCGCGACTACATCGTCAAGGACGGCAAGATCGTCATCATCGACGAATTCACCGGCCGCATGATGGAAGGCCGCCGCTTCTCCGAAGGCCTGCACCAGGCGCTGGAAGCGAAGGAGCACGTCGAGGTCCAGCCGGAGAACGTCACCCTCGCCTCGATCACCTTCCAGAATTATTTCCGCCTCTACGACAAGCTGGCCGGCATGACCGGCACGGCGCTGACCGAAGCGGCCGAATTCATGGACATCTACAATCTCGATGTCATGGAAGTGCCGACCAACATGCCGGTGCTGCGCATCGACGCCGACGACGAGGTCTATCGCACCGCGGAAGAGAAGAACGACGCGATCATCAAGCTGGTCGAGGAATGCCGCGTGAAGGGCCAGCCGGTCCTGGTCGGCACCACCTCCATCGAGAAGTCCGAACAGCTTTCCGAGCTGATGAAGAAGCGCAAGATCGTGCACAACGTGCTGAACGCGCGCTATCACGAGCAGGAAGCGGCCATCGTGGCGCAGGCCGGCGTCTCCGGCGCCGTCACCATCGCGACCAACATGGCCGGCCGCGGCACCGACATCCAGCTCGGCGGCAACCTCGAGATGCGCGTCAAGGTCGAACTGGGCGGCGTGATCGACGAGAACGAGCGCGCGCGGCGCACCGACGAGATCAAGAGCCAGATCAAGGTCGACAAAGAGAAAGTGATCAAGGCCGGCGGCCTCTACATCGTCGGCACCGAGCGGCATGAGAGCCGCCGCATCGACAACCAGCTGCGCGGCCGTTCGGGCCGCCAGGGCGACCCGGGCGCGTCGAAGTTCTTCCTGAGCCTGCAGGACGATCTGATGCGCATCTTCGGATCGCAGCAGATGGATTCGATCCTGACCCGTCTCGGCCTGGAGAAGGGCGAGGCGATCGCGCATCCCTGGGTGAACAAGGCGCTGGAGAAGGCGCAGCAGAAGGTCGAGGCGCGCAACTTCGAAATCCGCAAGAACATCCTGAAATACGACAATGTGCTGAACGACCAGCGCAAGGTGATCTTCGAGCAGCGCCGCGAGATCATGTCGGCCGACGAGGTGACCGAGCAGGTCTCCGAATTCCGCGCCGAGGTCGTGGCCGATCTCGTCGCCGCGCACATCCCCGAGCGCGCCTATGCCGAGCAGTGGGATGCGGCCGGGTTGCACAACGAGATCCTCGACATCTTCGGCGTCGACCTGCCGATCGTCGACTGGACCAAAGAAGAAGGCATCGCCGACGAAGAGGTGCGCGAGCGCATCATGACGGCGGTCGACAAGAAGGCGGCCGAGCGCGTCGCCAATTTCGGCCCCGAGCTGATCCGCTATGCCGAGAAGGCGATCCTGCTGGAGACGCTCGACCACGACTGGCGCGAGCACATCATCCAGCTCGACCATCTGCGCCAATATGTGGCGCTGCGCAGCTATGGCCAGCGCGATCCGCTCAACGAGTACAAGAGCGAGGCCTTCACGCTGTTCGAGAGCCTGCTCGGGCGCATGCGCACGGGCGTGATCCGCAAGCTGATGCACTTCCAGGTCGCGTCGGAGCCGATCCCGCAGCTCGTCGATCCGTCGATCCAGTCGATGCGCGTCTCGCATATCGACCCGCTGACCGGCGAGGACGAGTTCGCCGCGCCGCAGCCGCAGGCGACGAGCGGCGGCGGCCAGCGCACGGTCTTCCGCGACCGCGACGTGGTGGTCGATCCGAACAATCCGCAGACCTGGGGCAAGGTGCAGCGCAACGCGCTCTGCCCGTGCGGCTCGGGCCGCAAGTTCAAGCATTGCCACGGAGCGCTGGTCTAGGCGCCCTTCGGCCTTGAATCGCCGCGGCGCGGCGCAGAGAGTCCCCATCGTCTTGACGCGGGGGATTCCATGACGGCACCGGGCAGAGGCCGGATCTACAATTCGATCACCGAGACGATCGGCGATACGCCGCTTGTCCGCATGGCACGGATGCCGAAAGAGGCCGGCGTCGAGGCGGACATTCTTCTCAAGCTCGAATTCTTCAATCCGATCGCCAGCGTCAAGGACCGCATCGGCGTCGGGATGATTGAGGCCATGGAGCGCGAAGGCCTCATCACGCCCGGCAGGAGCACACTGGTCGAACCCACGAGCGGCAACACGGGCATCGCACTCGCATTCGCCGCGGCGGCCAAGGGCTACCGGCTGATCCTCGTCATGCCCGACTCGATGTCGATCGAGCGGCGCAAGATGCTCGCGCTGTTCGGCGCGGAGCTCGTGCTGACCGAGGCCGCCAAGGGCGGCATGAAGGCCTCCATCGCGAAGGCGCAGGAGATCGTCGCCTCGATTCCCGGCGCCGTCATGCCGCAGCAATTCGAGAATCCGGCCAATCCGTCGATCCACCGCCGCACCACGGCCGAGGAAATCTGGAACGACACGAAAGGCGGCGTGGATGCCGTGATTTCGGGCGTCGGTACGGGCGGCACGATCACCGGCATCGGCCAGGTGCTCAAGGCGCGCAAGCCAAGCGTGCGGATGATCGCGGTCGAGCCGGAGGACTCGGCGGTTCTCTCGGGCGGCCTGCCGACCTCCCATCCGATCCAGGGCATCGGCGCGGGATTCATTCCCGCGATCCTCGATCGGGGCGTGATCGACGAAGTGATCACCATCGGCAACGAAACGGCGTTCTCCACGGCCCGGCGAGCGGCGAGGATGGAAGGAATCCCGGTCGGCATCTCGTCGGGCGCGGCGATCGCCGCTGCGCTCGAAGTGGGCGCGCGGCCCGGGATGGCCGGCAAGATGATCGTGGCCATCATTCCGTCTTTCGCGGAACGCTATCTTTCGACCGCCTTGTTCGACGGCGTTTGACCCGCATATTGCCTTGAAGCGCGGGGGTAGCTGATAGTCGTGTGCACCTCATGGGGCGGCGCATGGAAATGACAGGCGACATATTCGCGCGCGAAGCGAATTGGCGCGGGCGCGGCCTGGCCCTGGCGCGGTTCGCAGGCTTCGTCGTCCTGTTCCTCGCCGCCAATTTCGCGATGCATTTCCTGCTCGCGCCGGTCCACAAGCATCTTGCGACCTTCGAGCAGCATGCGCTGCTCGAAATGGCCTTCCTCGGGACGACCGCGGTCATCCTGACCTTTCTGCTGGCGCGGATCGGCGGCCGTTCGGGCTGGGCCTATGGCCTCGGGGGAACGCACCGGCTGCGGAATTTCGGCCTTGGCGCCGCCGCGGGCATCGTGACCCTGGCCGGTCAGTTGTTCGCGATGCATGCGCTCGGCTGCTACGATTTCGGCGCGGCCAGTCCGCTCGACGAAGCCCTTCTGATGAACGCGCTGCTGACGGCTGCGCTCTTTCTGGCGGTGGGCGTCACGGAGGAGATCCTGTTCCGCGGCTATGCGCTGGTGGAACTCTCCCGCGCCTTCTCCTTCTGGCCGGCGGCGATCCTGCTCAGCCTCGTCTTCGGCATTCCACATTGGCTCAAGGGCGGCGGCGCAAACTTCATGGGCGGCGTCCAGGCCACGCTGTTCGGCCTCGCCATGGCCTTTGCGTTCTGGCGCACCGGCTCGCTCTGGCTGGCGATCGGATACCACGCCGCCTGGGACTATGGAGAAAGTTTCATCTTCGGCGTGCCCGACAGCGGCCTGCTCACGGCCGGCCGGCTGCTGCATCCGGCGATCCACGGGCCCGACTGGCTGACGGGCGGAACCGACGGACCGGAGGGCAGCGTGCTCGTCACCGTCCCCATCCTGCTGGCGGCGGCGCTCGCCTGGGCGCTCTCGCAAGACCGCTCGCCAGCGCGCGCGCCGCTGTTATAAGTCGCCCCCGTTCAACGCACCGGCGCGCGAGGCAGCTTTCATGCGGCATGACTACAAGGAGAAGGGCACGACGGTCTGGGTCGACCTTCACAATCCCACGCCGCAGGAGATCGCGACGGCCTGCGCGGAGTGCCATCTGCGCATCCCCACGCGCGACGAGCTCGACGAGATCGAGACCTCGAGCCGGCTGCAATGCGAGGGCGACACGCTGACCATGAGCCTGCCGATCACGCCCTATCATCCGGGCGTCGAGCCGGTGTCGGCGCCGATCGGCTTCGTGCTGACGCGGGGGCTGCTGGTCACGGTGCGCTTCGACGAGCTGCACACCTTCCACAAGGTCGGGCAGAAGATTTCCGGCGACGCCAACGACTACACCCCGGCGCAGATCTTCACCGAGATCGCCGAGGCGATCATCGACTACGCCGCCGACAAGCTCGAGCACATCCAGACCGACACCCGCACGGTCTCGCGCGACGTGTTCCACCGCGCGGCGCACAAGCGGCGCAACGTCTCCAAGAGCAGCGTGATGCTGCGCGAGACGCTGATCAAGGTCGGCGACATGGGCGAGCGGCTGTCGGAGCTGCGCGAGACCCTGCTGGCGCTGCAGCGCACCCTGCCCTTCGTGCTCGACCGGGCCGGCAAATGGGTCGGCGACAACGTCACGACGCGGCTGAAGACCGCCACCGCCGACATCCAGTCGCTGAACGATTTCGAGACGCATCTGACCGACAAGGTGCAGTTCCTGCTCGACGCCACGCTGGGCTTCATCAACAACCAGCAGAACGATATGTTCAAGGTGCTGACCATCGCCTCGGTGGTCGGCATCCCGCCGGTGTTCATCGCCGGCGTCTACGGCATGAACTTCCACGACATGCCGGAGCTCTCCTGGACGCACGGCTACGCCTTCGGCTGGGCGATGATCATCGTCAGCACGATCATCCCCGTCGCGTGGTTCAAATGGCGCGGCTGGTGGTAGGCGGCTGGCGGAATCCGGCCGCGCCGGGGCTTTTCAGAATCGTGGGCCCCGCGTAATGTTGGCAGTGCTGAGGGGCGCAATTTTTCCAGACAACCCCATTATTTTGAAGCGAGGAAACTCATGCGTTTTGCACAAACGATGCGGGCGATGCTGCTCGCGGGAATCGCGACGGCCTTTGCTGCGCCCCTCTGGGCTCCGGCGCACGCGGAATCGATCGACAACAAGCGGGACCGCAAGGAAGCGGAAATTCCCGTCTGCTCGCACAAGCTGGGCACGCTGGCGGTGCACGAGCCGGACAACCACTGGTGGGAAGGCCTCGGCCTCGCCTCGCCCGAAGCGGTGATCAAGGTTCTGGTGATGAAGTCGCAATGCTTCACGCTGGTCGATCGCGGCCAGGGACTGGCGGCGGCGGAGCAGGAACGCGCGCTGGCCAGCGGCGGCGATCTGCGCGGCGGCTCCAATGTCGGCAAGGGCCAGATCAAGGCGGCCGATTATGTGCTGATCCCCGACCTCGTCTCGAAGAACGGCAATGCCGGCGGCACCAATATCGGCGGCATACTGGGCGGCTTCGTCGGCGGCGGCGCCGGCGCGATCCTCTCGGGCATCAACATCTCCAAGAAGACGGCCGACGTCGTGCTGACGATCACCGATGTGCGCTCGACCGAGCAGCTCGCGATGACCGAAGGTCATGCCGACAAGACCGATGTCGGCTTCGGCGTGGCCGGCGGTTGGGGCGGCTGGGGCGGGTTCGGCGGCGCGGGCGTGTCGAGCTACACCAGCTCCGACATCGGCCAGGTCGTGATCCTCGCCTATATCGACGCCTATACGAAGATGGTCGATCAGCTCGGCGCGGGCGCCGTCAGCGACAACGCCTCGGCCAACAATGCCGAACAGGCGGTGACGATGGCCAAGCCGGGCCGGATGTACAGCGAGTCCAACGGCAAGGGCAAAGTCGTGCGCAAGCTCGATCCCGGCATGATGCTCTATCCGACGGGCAACAAGGACGGCGTGTGGTGGGAAGTCTCCGACGAGCTCGGCAATAAGGGCTGGGTGTCGTCGCTGCTGTTCCAGCTCGCGAAGTAGCCGCTGCCGCCAGGGAAAGCGAAAAGGGGCTTCGGCCCCTTTTTGTTTTGCGCGCGCGAGGCCAACATGCGCTGCTCGTGGAGGCTTCGATGACGCCATTCAATATCGACGTGCCGCAGAAGACGCTGGACTCCATCGCCGCCAAGGTGCGCGCCTATGAATGGCACGAGATGCCGCGCGACGAAGGCGTGGAAGGCTCCTGGGCCTATGGCGCCAATCTGGATTTCATGAAGGCGCTCTGCGCCTATTGGCTGGACGGCTATGCCTGGCGCAGCTGGGAAGCGGAGCTGAACGCCTATCCGCAATTCATCGCGCCGGTCGACGGCATCGACCTGCATTTCTATTGCGAGAAGGGATCGGGGCCGGCGCCGAAACCGATCATCCTCAGCCATGGCTGGCCGGGATCGGTGTTCGAATTCCTGCACCTCATCGACAAGCTGGCGCATCCCGAGCGGCATGGCGGCAGCGCGCACGACGCGTTCACCGTCGTGGTGCCGTCGCTGCCCGGCTATGGCTGGTCGGGCAAGCCGAAGCGGCCGATCGGGCCGCGCCGCACCGCGGCTCTGTTCGACAAGCTGATGACCGAGGTGCTGAACCTGCCGGGCTACATCGCCCAGGGCGGCGATTGGGGGAGCGCGATCTCGGCGTTCATGTCTTACGAGGGCAAGGGCTGCCGCGCGGCGCATCTGAACATGATGGGCTGGACGTCGCCGGGCGTCGTGCCGCAGACGGATGAGGAGAAGGCGCATGCCGCCAAGGCGGCGCAGCTTTTCGAGATGGAGGGCGCCTATTTCCGCGAGCAGAGCACCAAGCCGCAGACCCTGTCCTACGGCATGATGGATTCGCCGGTCGGCACGGCGGCGTGGATCGTGGAGAAATTCCACGGCTGGTCGGACACGCGCAAAGGCTTCGAGACCGTCTACACCAAGGACCAGCTGCTCACGAACGTCATGATCTATCTGGTCACGAAGAGCTTCAACACGGCGACCTGGATGTATCGCGGCCGCGCCGAGGAAGCGTTCATGAACCCGCTGCCGAAAGGCGCGCGGCTCGAGAAGCCGACGGGCATGGCGGTGTTTCCGGTCGACATCATCCCCTTCCCGCCGCGTTCGCAGGTGGAGCGGGCAGTGAACCTCGTACAATGGGACGCGTTCGAGGAAGGCGGCCACTTCGCGGCGCTGGAACGGCCGGACGATCTGGTGGGAAGCATTCGGGCGTTTGCCAAGCGACTGGATTGAAAGTCGCACCCGAAAGTATTACTTTGGAAAGTAAGACTTGGAGGTCTTCATGCGCATCACGTCGAAGGGACAGGTGACCATTCCCGTCGAACTCAGGGAGAGCGTTGGCTTGCTGCCGGATACCGAAGTTGCGTTCGAACGCGACGGCGATGGCGTCCGCATCACCAAGGCGAAGGCTCGCAAGCGCAAGGGGCGCGGCGCACGCATCGTGGAGCATTTGACCGGGCGCGGGACCGGCAAGCTGACCACCGATCAGATCATGGCGTTGACCCGCGGCCGATGAGAGCGGCGCTGGTGGACAGCAACATATTGCTCGACCTGTTCACCCGCGATCCGACTTGGTACGCATGGTCCAGCGAGGCCGTGGACCGCCTAGGCGAGGATCACGTCTTTGTCATCAACCCCATCGTCTACGCCGAGGTTTCGATCCATTTCGAGACCGCGGGCGAAGTGGACGAGGCCTTTCCGGCCAGGATGTTTCGGCGCGAACCGGTTCCGTTCGACGCCGCTTTCGTTGCCGGCAAGATATTCGCGCGCTACCGCAAGCGCGGCGGAAAACGGAACGCGCCCCTGGCGGATTTCTTCATCGGCGCGCATGCTGCGGTGGCCGGATACGCGTTGCTGACCCGCAACGCCCGGCACTATCGCCGCAACTTCCCGACATTGAGGCTGATCGCGCCCTAACCCAGCAGATTGCGGCCCATCGCGAGATATTTCTCGCGGCGCTCTTTGCGGAGCTGGTCGCCGGGGATGCGGTCGAGTTCGGCGATGGCGCGGGCGATCTGTTCGCCGACATTGAGGATTGTCTCCTCCGGCGCGCGGTGGGCGCCGCCGACCGGCTCGGGGATGATCGCGTCGATCACTTTGAGATTCAGGCAATCCTGCGCCGAGACGCGCATCGCCACGGCGGCGTCCTGAGTCTTCTCCTGTTTGCGCCACAGGATCGAGGCGCAGCCTTCCGGCGAGATCACCGAATAGACCGAATGCTCCAGCATGAAGACGCGGTTGCCGGTGGCGATGGCGAGCGCGCCGCCCGAACCGCCTTCGCCGATCACGGTGGTGACGAACGGCACGCGGATTTCGAGGCCGGCCTGGGTCGAGCGCGCGATGGCTTCCGACTGGCCGCGCTCCTCCGCCGCGACGCCGTTATAGGCGCCCGAGGTGTCGACCAGCGAGATCACCGGGAGGCCGAAGCGGTCGGCCAGCCCGAAGACGCGCTCCGCCTTGCGATAGCCCTCGGGCATCGCCATGCCGAAATTGTGCTTGAGGCGGCTCTTGGTGTCGTTGCCCTTCTCGTGGCCGAGCACGGCGACGGCGCGGCCGCGGAAGCGCGCGAGGCCCGCGACGATCGCATTGTCGTCGCCGAAAGAGCGGTCGCCGGCCAGCGGCGTGAACTCGTCGAAGAGCTGGCGGGCGTAATCGGAGAAATGCGGCCGCCCCGGATGGCGCGCGACCTGGACCTTCTGCCAGGCGGTGAGCTTGGCATAGGTGTCCTTGATCAGGCCGTCGGCGCGGGCCTGGAGGCGGCCGACCTCGGTGTCGATCTGCATCGCCGGGTCTTCCTCGGCGAGCTTGCGCAGCTCGACGATCTTGCCCTCGAGCTCGGCGATCGGGCGTTCGAAATCCAGATAGGCGTGCATGGCCTCTCGCTAGGGTCCCGGCGGAAAGAGCGCCCCCGGGGCGGGCAAAAGGCCGGAAAACGGGGATTTCCGCCCCGGCCAGGAACCGTCTCTCCCTGATATGCGCAATTGCGGTCACAAATCCAGTGGGCGGGACGTCTTAACCGAGATAACGCCCCGGAGGCGGCAATGGTTGTCAGGGCTGGTCTTGCGATTCTCGGACTGTTCCACCTGGCCAATGGCGTGGCCATGCTGCTGTGGCCGGGCGCCTGGGCGGCCGCGGTGGTGCATCTCGGTGCGCCCGATCACCTGCACCTGCATTTCATCGCCGACATCGCCATGGCGTTCCTGGCGAGCGGTGCGGGCATGCTCCTGGCCGCGCGGCGGGCTGCGAGCGCGGTCTGGGCCATCGCCGGCGCGGCGTGGCCCGCACTGCACGCCCTGCTCCACGTCAAGGAATGGATCCAGGGCGGGCCGCCGGCGGCGACGGGCGATCTGATCAACGAAGGCGTGGGAGTCATCCTGGTGGGCGCGGCGGGTGTCACGCTCGCCTGGCTCCGCGCGCGAAAAGGAGATGCGTGATGCTCAAAGGGTACTTCCATCGTTACGTCCGCCGCATGGAGCGGCATTATGGCTACGACGCGACCTATCTGCACGAGATGGCTGATGCGTCCCTGCCGGCGGCGATACGGTTCACGATCATGCAGATGGCGGCGGGAAACTGGCGCGCCGATGCGCCGCGCGACGCGTGGTGCGCGGCGGGGATCGCGGGCGCGCTGGTCGAGGATTGCGGACCCTGCGTGCAGATCGCCACCGACATGGCGGTGGAGGCGGGCATGAAGGGAGAGGTCATCGCGGCGCTTCTTGGCGGCCGCCCGACGGACGCACAGGCGCAGCTCGGCTTCGACTATGGCCGCGCTTTGCTGAACGGCAGCGAGACCCTCGACGCTCTGCGCGAGCGGATCGAGACCCAATGGGGCAAGCGGGCGCTGCTTGCGCTATCCTTGCGGGCGATGACGGGCCGCAACTATCCGGTGCTGAAGCGGGCGATGGGCCATGCGAAGACGTGCCAGCGCGTGCGCATCGGCGCGGACGAGATCGCGGTCAACCAGATGCTGAAGGCGGCGTGAGCAGGCTCGAGACATTCCAGGCGCAACGGACCCATCTTATCGGTATCGCCTATCGCATGCTGGGCGAGATGGGCGCGGCGGAGGACGTGGCGCAGGAGGCGTGGCTGCGCTGGCAGCGCGCCGAGGACGAGGACATCCGCGATCCGCGCGCCTGGCTGTCGGCGGTGACGGTGCGGCTGTCGCTCGACGCGCTGCGCAAGGCGCGGGCGCGGCGCGAGACCTATGTCGGGCCCTGGCTGCCCGAACCG